>Ga0308396_1000260_pt1 | contig 38324 bp, 34 predicted proteins | sample Hotspr2SamplePe2_FD_202359 | JGI IMG/M metagenome (GOLD analysis project Ga0308396, IMG submission 202359) | Hot spring phototrophic mat microbial communities from Mushroom Spring, Yellowstone National Park, Wyoming, United States - 20050930_Pe2 ... | reverse complement strand
CCGGTGCTAATCGCCGTACCACCGCCACCAATCGCCCCACCTTGCCCACGACTCCCGCCAACTACAGCGTTTGAAATAAATGAACTGTCAATGACCTCAAAACTACTACTGTCTTCATACAGATTCGTGTGAATGGCGCCACCGGAATTATAAGCCTGGTTATCCTGGAAGCGACAGCGGACGATACGTAAGGTTCGGTTTGCTCCACCGACCCCATCAGCCGAAATTGCACCGCCTAGACTGTCTTGGGGGCGGAAGCCGATTGCGGTGTTCCCCACGAATATACTATCTTCAACCAGCAGACTGCTTTGCAACAAATGGATTGCGCCACCGGCACCGTTGTTGGCGTGATTCCCCTCGAAGCGACTGTTAGTTACGATAACCGCCCCGCCCTGGCTATAGATTGCACCACCGCCGTAATCGTAGGCGTCCTTTCCTGTCGGCACAGTCGTCAGTGTAGTTTGATTATCGCGAAAAATGACCCGATCAATAACGAGGGTGGGGGTGTAAGCGGGGTTGGCTGCCGCAAAATAGCTTCGGATTGCACCACCACTGCCGTTTACAGCCGATTGATCGGTGCCTCCTCCGCTGGCACGTCCACCGGTAATGGTAAGGTTACGTAACTCAAGTCGACTGGAACCGCTATTTCCGGTGGTGAAATGATCGATAATCCGCCCGCCACCACCCTGAAGGGTAATCAGGCCCCCGCCATCAATAATCGTCTGGGCGGAGGTGATGATCAGGGGTGTCGGCAGCACAATGGTATGAGGTGCTGCACCACAGTTGAACGAAATCTCATCACCACCCGCGACTGCTGTGACGAGGGCTGTTGCTGTGCAACTGGTTGCTGTACCGTTGCCAACCACCTTTGAGTCTGCCCTGACCGGCGCTGTCGGCGTCAGGAACAGTGCAAGGATGAGTAACAAACCCGCAAGACATCGCCAGCCTGGTTGTTCCATAGTTTACCGTCATTTGCTGATGAAACACGACACAGGAATGAACCGTTTCCTTACAACCTGTGCATGTCCAGGTTTAGTAACAGTGCACTGCTCACTACCGCAACGCTTCGCGCAGACTCTCCAGCGGCAATCCTATCAGTGCTTCATCATCACTACCGGCCAGACTCGTCCAGAGTACAATCGCATCGGGCGATAAGTGGTAGCGCTCATCGAGCTGGCGCAGTAACCAGCAGAGTGCATGTATCTGTGCAGCGGTATCACCCGCGCTGCTTGCCGTTGGCCATCCGGCTGGTCGTTCAAGCGCAATCCCAATACTGATCCGGTTCAGGTTGTAACGTATTCCACTGCCGATGGCGAAACCGGCATGCCAGGCCGCCCTGGTTTCATCAACCAGACGATAAATTCGTCCATCGAGTCCAATCAGGTAATGAGTGGTGAAGCGCGCATGAAAATCGGTCATCGCGGCGATGGTGTCTGTTACGGCGCCAGGAATTGCGTGCAGAACGACCATACTTACACGCTCGCCACCACGCTCACTGAAAGCCAGTGCTGGCGGCGTTATCTGAATGATGGTCATTTCACCATCAATAGGTGGTTGAGCGGTTGTTGTCAATCGGGTACCGGTTGTGACCGGTTCTGTCGGTATCGCTGCTCCTAACACCGGCATTCCGTGTTGTCGAGCCAGATCACTCAGTCGCTTTACCTCGCTCCATTTCGGTACCACATTGTAGAGAACGTCGAGCGCAAATGGTTGCAGAGCGTAGGTTGTCTGTTCGAGCGTGATCTGATAGCTGTTTGCCAGCGGAACACCGATAGCCCACTGCCGGGCCAGTTGATGAAACGCCCAATCAGGCCGATAGGTCGTCCCGGCCTGCTTGTAGGTCTCCGCCAGTAGTGCATCACGGAGTTTCACCGTCGCCGGATCGGTGGCTGTACCAATCTGACTCAACTGGCGCACGTCTTTCCAGTTGGGTACCAGATTGTAAAGGGTATCAACCGCAAACGCCTGGTACGCATACTGCTTCCCGTCAACCGTGATCTGCGCACTTTTGCCCACCGGTGGCCCTAATCGTCGGGCAACAGCGTATTGATGAAAAGCCCAATCGGGGCGGAACGGCGAACCACCAGCCTGATAGGTCGCCTCTAGAAGTGCCCGTCCAAGACCACCTGCTGGAATACTCCCACCGAGCAACTCACTGAGCGTCTTCACGTCACCCCAGTTAGGTACTTCACAGTAGAGTGTGTCGCGGGCAAACGGTTGATAGTTGAATTCTTTTCCGTCTACTTTCAGGCGTGCGCTGGGTCCCATTGGCATCCCAAGCTGATGTTCGAGGGCATAGATATGGAAGGCCCAATCGGCGTTGTACCCCTGACCATTCGTCTTATGTTTGTATCCCTCTTCGAGCAGCACTTCGATCAATCGTTCATCATCGGGTGTTGGGGTGCCAATCTGACCGGGAGGTACGACAGGCGGTGCCGTGTTGTTGAGATATGCTTCTACCTGTGACCAAACCCACTCTTTCGTGACTGCCCAGCCAGGACAGCTCTTCTGGTTGGTATAGTCACGGTGAAACGAGATCAACTGTCGCGGAGGTATCTTCAGACGGCGCGAGAGTTCTCCCATCACGGCCAGCGAATGCTCCCACACCTTTCCCGATGGTAAGACCTTATCGAAATAGCCGACCATCTCCAGTCCGATAGAATACCAGCCCTGGGCAAGCGATCCATTGCCGGTGCCTGCGTGAATCCCGATCTGTGACATTGGCGTGGCCAGCCAGATACCATCGGGACCGGCGAAAATATGGGGACCTGCTGTCCAGCCTTTTCCGGCGTAAAATCGCTGAATCCCGCGCATAGTCGTTAAACCGCGCCATGAAGCCTCATCTGGCCGGTAGGTGTGGTGTAAGACCAGGCGGCTCGGTGCAAGTTTACCAAAATCATAGTTAGCGACGTAGTCTCGCCATTCGGTGACGGTCAGCATCCGGTTGATGAACGGTGGTGAACCCTCAGTAGGAAAGTCGGGCATAAGACAGCTCCTTCATTGCAAGTCGGTTGCTTGCGACAAGCGGTGTGAACGGATAATTGATGCAATCACCGATACCAGCAGCGTCACGACGATCACCGATAGCGAGACGGTAGTGGGGATGTGCAGACCATGACCACCGGAGAACCAGCCGGTAATGAGCGGCGTTAACATCTTGATACCAATGAACGACAGAATAATGGCCAGCCCGAAGCGCAGGTAGTAGAACGACTCCATCACGCCAGCCAGCAGAAAATAGAGTGAACGCAGACCAAGAATAGCGCATATGTTTGAGGTGTAGACGATAAATGGATCGTGGGTGATACCGAAAATGGCCGGAATAGAGTCAACGGCAAACAGAAGATCGGTACTTTCGACAATCAACAACACGAGGAGGAGCGGTGTTGCCTTAAAATGACCTTGCTCATGTACGAAGAAACGGTCGCCACGCATCTCAGTAGTTATTGGCAGGACTCGTCGTGCTAGTCGCACTAAAAGATTTCGTTGCGGGTCGACTTCAGGCTCATCATCCTGAAAAATTAAGCGAATGCCGGTAACCAACAAAAAGAGACCAAACAGGTAGAGAATCCACTCAAATCGTTCAACTAATGCCGCTCCGAGCAAGATCATTGTTCCACGCATGATCAGAGCGCCTAAAATGCCCCAAAAGAGGATTCGGTGTTGATATTGCGGTGGAACGCGGAAGTAGCTAAATAGAAGCACAAACACAAAAATATTATCAACACTTAACGAATACTCAACCAGATAGCCGGTAAGAAAATTCAAACCATCTTCGGGGCCACGCCACCACCAGATCAGAGCGTTGAATGCCAATGACAACGTGATCCAGACGACTGTCCATAAGCCTGCTTCCCGAAGAGAAACTTTGTGCGAATGACGGTGGAAGACACCCAGATCAAGCGCTAAAACAAGAAATACGACTGCGTGAAAGCCAATCCAGGCCCAGATTGTCGGTTCCACAATGCCTCCAAACGATATAACCCTACCTCATGCCAGGTATGTCTGTCCCGGTTACGTACTTGTTGCTACACCTGACCAGTAAAGGACAGCGGACTGGATTGCATAACTCGGGATTAGTCGCCCGTTCATCCCTCGATCCGCTCTTCATCAATGATGCGTTGCGGAAAACAGATCCGCGCTCGTGTCCAGCCCGCTTCGACATCACGAGTCAAACTAAACGAGCCGTTCAGATCACCCTTGACAAGCGTTTCAATGATTTGTAAGCCTAGCCCACTGCTCTGTCGTGGTGGTGGTGCCGGATGCCTCGGCCCATCATCACGTACCTCAACCACGACCTGCCCATGCTTTAATACTGCTTCAACTTCAATTCGACCACCTTCAATACCTAACCCGTGCGTCAAGGCATTGTCAACCAGCTCATTAATGACCAGCGCCAACACCGTGGCATCGCGTGAACCAATGCGCACCTCATCACCAAGAAAGGCGAAGTCGACCCGAATATCTGTCTCGAACAGGGTGCTTTGCACGCTCTCGATGACTTGACGAGCCACCGCACTGACAGTAGTGACACCAATATCGTCACGCGAGAGAAGGTTATGAATAGCCGCAATTGCCTGAATACGTGCAGCACTCTCACGGAGGGCTTTCGCACCAGGACTGGCCGGATCAAGCCGACGCAACTGCATAGCAAGCAGGGCGGCAATCGTTTGCAGGTTGTTGCGCACCCGATGGTGCATCTCTTGCAACAGTGCCGATTTGATCCGTAACGCACGTAGACTCTCTTCGTACAGACGTGCATTCTCGATAGCTATCGCAGCCTCATCGGCGAAGGTATTTAAGAGGCGTACCTGTTCGTAATCAAACAGATGCGGCTCACGGCGATAGAGACAAATACCACCGATGGTGCGGCCTCTGGCCCGCAACGGCATACAGAAGAGTGAATAAAAATTCTCTTCACGAGCGACTGCCGGTAGTTGTGGAAACCGTGCATCCTGATAGGCGTTCATCACGGCCAGGGGTCGGCCATCGCGTACTGTCTGAATAATCAGATCGCGTACCCCATCGCCTTCACCACCATAACTGGCAACCAGTTTCAGCTTGCCGTCTTCACCTACCTGAAAGATAGATGCGCGGTCAACCTTTGAGAGATCAACAGCCTTTTCAACGATCAAATTGAGCACATCCTGTAGACCAATTTGCTCGGCAATCGACTTCGATACCTGTTGCAAAGTCGTCAACTCACGTAGCTTCTGGTGTAACCGTTCATCGGTTTGCTGATACAGTTTGGCATTCGCAATAAAAAACGCCAGTTCGCCGGCTGCTGTCTCAACAAACGATATTTCTTCTTGGGTAAAATCGCGTGGTACGATTGTCTGCACGTTAATCACGCCTTGCAATTTATCGGCGCTAAATTGAAACCGCTCGGCAGAGAAGAGCACAATCGGTACTGCCAGCATCGAACGGAACAGCTCTTCACCGAGTTGTGGTTCCCGTTGGTAACGTGAGTCTTTGTGCACGTCGTGTACAGCTACAGGATAACCCAACTGCGCAGCCCAGCCGGTCACTCCTTCGCCGAGTCGGGCCACGACCTGACCAACCGCCGCTCGATTTAAGCCGTGCGTTGCCCGTAAGACCAGTTCATCACGGTGTTTGTCGTAGAGGTAAATCGAACAGGCCTCGACATTCATCACCTGGGCTACCGTCTCGGCAACTGTTTGCAATGATGAATCGAGGTCGAGGGTTGAATTGGCTGCCGAGATGATGCGGTGTAAACCATCGAGCTGGGTTGCCCGCGCCACTAGCCGGGCTTCCCATTCGCGAGTGCGCTGCTCCTCTTGAGCGGCGCCGAAGGCCAGGAGTAACTCGCTCACGACGACCCCTTGTGCCATTGGGAGGTGGGCCGCAAGATGCAAACCCAACTCCGTTAGCACCTCAGCCGTTCCACCACAGATGTACCACTCTGTACCGATCTGACGGAGCAGGCTTAGCCGGATTGCAGGATCGGTGCGCTGCTCAAGGGCATCGATCAGCATACCAATCGATGGCATTGTCTCACGGATTGCCCCTATCAGATCGGGTGGTTGTGAGGTCAATACCTCATACATAGGCCGGGGCGTCACGTCCATAGATCACTCCCTATTGCAGGGTGGTGACGAGAGCAAGCGAATACCGTATTGCCGGTATCTTGGTCTCGGTTTCGTCGCTGCTCATTGCTTCCTTCTTCACTCAATTATATCCGCTCGCGCAAGTACATTTAGCGCCAACGAGTGAGAATTTCCTCACGCTGAAACACTCTCGCCGCTATCCAGATTAGACCAACAGTGAGGAGCAATAACAGTAGCGAGAAGTTCAATCCCACGATGACATCAAGGACAAAAAGTCCCAACATCTGACCGAAAAAGAGCAACGTAACCGGCACAATCAGCACACCAGCAATCTGCTGCGCACTGCGCGGATCGTTTACTCGGGAAGAGATCATAACCGTGAGCGCCACCGAAATTGCTGCCAGGAGTGGACTGGCGAAAATAAGCATAATCAACCAGCCAGGCTGGAAAACAAGCGTCGGCACCACCGGATCAACCACGACCAGCACCAGACCGATGGCGAAAATCGTGGCACAAAGCCATGTCAGTAGAATACCAGGAATGATTGCTGCCAGTACTTTTCCTACCAGTAACTCGCTCACCGTGATCGGTGCCGCTAACAATGGCTCAAGCGTTCGCCGATTCTTCTCGCCAACGATGCTGTATGAAGCCAGCACATTCGGAATAATCATCGGTAACAAGAGAAAGAGAACTGAAAACTGTCGTCCGAAGATGACCTGAGCCAGTGCTTCGAGCGACAGGTTTGCTAGCGTTGGATCAACCGCTGCCGCCGGAATGTCGGCGGTATCGGGATCACTGACGATCCCCATCGCAAAGATAAGCCCAAGCGTAAACAGCGGAAGGAGGAGTGGCGGCAACAACATTCCCGCCAGTAAACCGCGTGAACGTCGCAGTTCCAGCCACTCTTTGCCAATAATGACCTTGACCCGTTCCCAACGCACCATGCTGCACTCCTGCTCAGGTTTGTCGTCGTAAGCTCTCTGGTCGTAATGATCGTGGATGACGATTATTGTCATCGTTGACCCTTCGATTGTCCCCCTACTTGCCGATCGCTGACCCTTCTTGCATCAGCTCAAGATAGACGGTTTCAAGAGATGGTGTAAAGGGTTCAAGATAACGAATATCAGCGCCGGCGTTAACCAATGTTCGTACCAGCACCGGATTATCGTGTTCAGGATCGGTCAAACGAATAAATAACGTCTGTTCATCGGCGGTCACATCAATAACAAATGGTAATGCCTGCACAGTTGCCACCAGCGGCGCAGCCGGGCCGGCCAGCATGACTCGCACGCCACGACCAAACAGGCGAGTGCGGAGATTAGCCGGTGTATCGAGCGAAATCAGCCGTGTGCGAAATACCGCGATCAGATCGCACAGCTCATCGGCTTCGGCCAGATTGTGGGTCGTTAGGAAGATGGTACGGCCGCTTGCCCGCAACGACTTGATCAGATCGCGCACGGCCCGTGCTGCTGCCGGATCAAGACCAGAAGTCGGTTCATCGAGAAAGAGCACTGCTGGATCGTGTAGTAAGGCGCGCGCAATTGCCAGTTTCTGGCGCATACCCTTTGAAAATCCGCCAACCGGTTCGTTGCGCCGCTCCCAAAGCTCAAACAGACGCAAATAAAAGGTTGCACGCTCGGTTGCCTGATCGCGCGAAAGCCCATAAAGACGAGCAAAAAAGACCAGATTCTCTATCGCGCTGAGTGCATCGTAAAGACCGGGTGTTTCGGTCAAAATACCGGTATTCGCCCGTACCGCCTCAGCTTCGGTTTGGATGTCAAAACCAGCTACACGGGCGCTACCGGCAGAAGGTGCTATCAGGGCACACAGCATCCGCACGGTGGTCGTCTTACCGGCGCCGTTAGGGCCAAGAAAGCCAAAAATGGTACCGATTGGAATGCAGAGATCGAGCTGGTCTACTGCGATCACTGATCGAAAACGCCGACTGAGTTGGTGGCATTCGATTGCATTCATACATTCATACCCGAATCGGAGATCTCATCATCTGCTCATTGTACTACGCCGGGCAATATACCACCAGATGCGAGAAAATGATGCTATGATGAAACAGGCATGATCAAACTTAAATAGTGAACAGAAGCACATACTATTGCACGTGCACGTCATCGAATTCTCTATAATAGCGTGTGGGCAGACGATCAGTAAAGATGGAGGGCGTATGACGCAGCAAGATTTGGCCAGTCTGATCAGAAACATTCCCGACTTCCCCATCCCCGGTATTCAGTTTAAGGATATTACAACGCTTATCGGAAATGGCCCGGCGTTCAGTGAAGTGATTGACCGTCTGCACGAGCGTTACCGTGATCAGCATATTGATGCAGTAGTAGGAATTGAGTCGCGTGGCTTTATCTTCAGTGCCCCCCTTGCCTATCGGCTTGGTGTTGGCCTGGTGCCGATCCGAAAACCAGGAAAACTGCCAGCGGCAACGTATCAGATCGAATACCAGCTCGAGTACGGCACCAATCGACTTGAGATTCATCGCGATGCGTTTCAGCCAGGGGCACGGGTATTAGTTGTTGATGATCTGCTGGCAACCGGAGGTACCATTGCTGCGGCATGCGATTTAATCGAGATGGCTGGCGGGCGAGTTGCTGAACTGGCTTTCGTGATCGAGCTAACCTTCCTCAACGGCCGCGAGCGCTTGCGCGATCGCTCGGTCTTCTCGCTCATCCAGTTTTGAGGTTGATGGCGCTACGCCCGATGTAGGGGTAGGAGCAGACACATGCTCCTACCCGCTTTGGTTATCCAGTATGGTCAACATCTATCAGCACACGCCACGCACGAGGAGGGCTTTTCAGCGTCGTCGGCTTGTTCAACGACCGGTCAATACCGAAGAACACCATGCACTTAGCGCCTATCCGAATAATTGTCTCACAGTACAGCGGATGAAACCTGATAGATGTACGGCACAGCACCACTGCGCTCCAACCGAATCTTCTTCTGCGATAGGAATGTCGGTGAGGCGTTGCCTCGCCCCTCCTCGTGAATCGTATTACATCCATCGACGAGGTTCATCTGTCGTGAGGTGATGATAAATTCATTCGGATCGGTTTGTACTACCGAGGTGCCCTGGGTGCGCGGGCTTCCAGCCCGCAGGTGAGCTGCGCTGGCTGCGCGGGCTTCCAGCCCGTAGTGGGGGCGGGTTTGAAACCCGCCCCCACCATGGTGCTACTGAGGTGCCCTGGGTGCGCGGGCTTCCAGCCCGCAGGTAAGCTGCGCTGGCTGTGCGCGGATCGGTTTGTACTATCGATGCCCTGGCTGCGCGGGCTTCCAGCCCATAGTGGGGGCGGGTTTGAAACCCGCCCCCACCATGGTGCCACCGAGGTACCCTGGGCGTGCGGGCTTCCAGCCCGCAGGTGAGCTGCACTGGCTGTGTGCGGATCGGTTTGTACTACCGAGGTGCCCTGGGTGCGCGGGCTTCCAGCCCGCAGGTGAGCTGCACTGGCTGTGTGCGGATCGGTTTGTACTATCGATGCCCTGGGTGCGCGGGCTTCCAGCCCATAGTGGGGGCGGGTTTGAAACCCGCCCCCACTATGGTGCTACTGATGCCCTGGGCGTGTAGGCTTCCAGCCCGCAGGTAAGCTGCGCTGGCTCGTGCGGATCGGTTTGTACTACTGATGTGCCCTGGGCGTGTAGGCTTCCAGCCCGCAGGTAAGCTGCGCTGGCTGCGCGGGCTTCCAGCCCGTAGTGGGGGCGGGTTTCAAACCCGCCCCCACCATGGTGTTACCATGGTGTTACTGAGGTGCCCTGGGCGTGCGGGCTTCCAGCCCGCAGGTGAGCTGCACTGGCTGTGCGGGCTTCCAGCCCATAGTGGGGGCGGGTTTCAAACCCGCCCCCACCATGGTGCCACCGAGGTACCCTGGGCGTGCGGGCTTCCAGCCCGCAGGTGAGCTGCACTGGCTGCGCGGGCTTCCAGCCCATAGTGGGGGCGGGTTTCAAACCTGCCCCCACCATGGTGTTACCATGGTGCTACTGAGGTGCCCTAGGCGTGCGGGCTTCCAGCCCGCAGGTGAGCTGCACTGGCTGTGTGCGGATCGGTTTGTACTACCGAGGTGCCCTGGGTGCGCGGGCTTCCAGCCCATAGTGGGGGCGGGTTTGACACCCGCCCCCACCTGTGTGGTGTGCAATTAGAACCAGGCCTTCCCAATGCAGAGACGATCTGCTTCGGTGCACCAATGAGCGTCTGGGTCTCTCACCTCGCTGTTCACCGAACTTCTCTCGGCTCGGGTGAAAACGTTGAAAACATCCTCCTTCCATCGACAGTTGCCTTGATCTTGACATTTGTGTTATACTATCGCTAAATCCCAAACGCAACATATGTGTCTCGTCCTGAGATGACAGCGCTGATGGCGCTACAGTGATTTCCCCAGTGTTACATTGCCGTTCCGGCACTATCAGGTATACATCTACGAATTCGAGTACAAATTACAGGTCTCATCATCAAGAACAAAGTCTGCTTTGCCATGCTGTCATTCTTTCATCTGCAATCTCACCATCTGACAGATTAGGTTGAGGTACTCTTCACTTTCGATACGTTTATCTGTTTCTGAATGTTTCCAAGGAGAATGTGTCGTGATGACGGTTGCTGAACTTGAAACGAAGACGCTCGCGGATCTGCGCGAAATGGCGCGTAAACTTGACATTTCAGGGATTAGCTCGCTGAAAAAACGTGAGTTGATCGACAAACTCATCGAAGCTCAGAATGCGAAGCAGATGATGAACACCGCACCAACGGTTGCGGTTGTCGATCCTCCTCCTGTTGTCGAGAGTAATGCCGTCGATAGTACCATTGTCGAGCGCGGTGCTATCGAGTTTGGCACGATTTATAGCGACGGTATCCTGGATATTATGCCGGAGGGTTTTGGCTTTCTGCGCGGCAACCGGATGCTTCCCAGTCCTGAGGATGTGTACGTCTCGCAATCTCAAATTCGACGCTTCGCTCTCCGCAGCGGCGACCGGATTTGGGGGCAGATTCGTCCGCCAAAAGAGAATGAACGCTACTATTCGCTCCTGCGCGTCGAGAAAATTAATGAACAAGATCCGGAAACTGCCCGTAAACGTCCATTCTTCGATCAGCTTACACCAATCTTTCCTAACGAACAGATTAAGTTAGAAACCGAGCCAAACCTCTTGCACACACGCCTGGTTGACCTGATTGCTCCTATCGGACGTGGGCAACGTGGTCTCATCGTCTCGCCACCCAAGGCAGGGAAGACGATGCTGCTCAAGGCGATTGCTAACGGTATTACAACCAATTACCCCGATATTACGCTCATGGTTTTGCTCATCGGTGAACGGCCAGAAGAGGTGACCGATATGCGGCGTTCGGTACGCGGTGAGGTGATCTCTTCGACGTTTGATGAGCCGGTCGAGAACCACACAAAAGTTGCCGAAATGACGCTTGAACGTGCAAAGCGGCTGGTGGAAATTGGGCATGATGTGGTGATCTTGATGGACTCGATCACACGTCTGGCGCGCGCCTACAACGTCGCGATGCCGCCGAGTGGTCGTACTCTGTCTGGTGGTATTGATCCGATTGCGCTGTATCCGCCGAAGCGATTCTTCGGTGCTGCCCGGAACATCGAAAACGGTGGATCGTTAACGATTATCGCCACCTGTCTTATTGATACAGGATCGCGGATGGACGATGTGATCTACGAGGAATTCAAGGGCACCGGGAATATGGAGCTGCACCTTGATCGGAAACTGGCCGAAAAGCGCATTTTCCCCGCTATCGATATTCAGCGTTCTGGGACACGACGTGAGGACCTCTTGCTCAGCCCTGAAACGTTACGCCAGGTGTGGACGTTACGCCGCATGGTGAGTATGCTTGGTGAAAATGAGGGCACGGAGCTGATGCTGACTCGGATGGCGAAAACGAAATCGAACGCAGAGTTTTTGCAGACATTGAGTAAGAGCTGACCCAATGCAACTTTGCCCATACGCGATACGTACAGAATGGTGCAGGGATGTGCTAGCCCGTCAAGAAGGAGGTTTCTGATGAATTGTCCACAGTGTGGCGCTCCGGTAGCCCCTAACACTCGTTTTTGTACCAACTGCGGCGCACGATTAACGCCATCGACACCAACACCAACACCATCGCCGCTCGTACCACCTTCCGGTACGTCTACCAGCATGGCTGATGTCTACGATAATCGCCCCGGTGAACGGTTCGATCTTCCGGATCCACCGATTGTTGGCACCGGCGTTGGGGCAAGTGGCTTACGCTACAAAATTATTGGGACGACGATGCAGGCAGTGGTCCTCGAAGTCCCCGCTGGACAGACGGTCTTTTCTGAACGTGGTGGAATGAGCTGGATGAGTGCCAATGTGCAGATGCAAACCAACATGGAGGGTGGTCTGGGAGGCGCTTTCAAGCGCATGTTCTCCGGTGAGTCGATCTTTATGGTCAACTTCACTCCACAAGGTGGACCGGGGATCATCGGCTTCTCAGCCGAATTCCCGGGGAAAATTGTCCCGCTCAACCTGGGGCCTGGTCAGACGATGATTTGCCAGAAAGATGCCTTTATGTGCGCCGAACGTAGTGTATCGCTTGATATTCACTTCCGCCGCAAACTCGGCGCCGGGTTATTCGGTGGGGAAGGGTTTATCATGCAAAAGATTACCGGCCCAGGCCTCGCATTTGTTGAACTTGACGGTGAGATTGTTGAGTACACGCTCGAAGCTAACCAGATGCTGAAGGTCGATACCGGCCATGTGGCAATGTACGAACCAACGGTCAACTTTGATGTAGAGATAGTCCGTGGTTTCAAGAACATCCTCTTTGGCGGCGAGGGCCTGTTCCTGACTACTCTCCGTGGGCCGGGGCGGGTTTGGCTCCAGACGATGCCAGCAATGAATCTTGCCAAGAAACTGGCCCAGTATATGCCGTCTACAAGTGGTTCAAGTGGTGGAGGGGGGATTAATTTTGGCAATCTGTTCACGAATGATTAGCATAGGCCTGAATATTCCTTATACCGACAGTTGCCCACTGCTATTCCTCCCTTCCTCGCCCAAAATGGCCGAGGAAGGGAGTAGAGGTGAGAGGGTTTTTCAACATTTCTGGTATGTTTGATACGTCATGCCATCCCTATCTCTCACGCTCTCTTCGCTCCGAGACGTCCTCACTGTTGACTGAGCGCTGCTGCATTGGATAACAACTTCGGTTAGAATATTGCTGTACAGTCATTGAGGAGTGTGGTACGCTACATACACAACAGGTACTATTTAGTACGGAAGACGGATAGGGGCTGTCTGGCGTGGGGGAAGTGTACGACAAAGGAGTGAGTTTATGAATCAGCGGCAACTGATGCAAATGGCCCAACAAATGCAGCGCCAGATGCAAAAGGTACAGGAAGAATTGGCGGCCACGATTGTTGAAGGAACTGCTGGTGGCGGTGCAGTGACGGTCAAAATGAACGGTCACCGTGAAGTGCAATCGATCACTATCTCACCTGAAGTTGTTGACCCCAACGATGTTGATATGTTGCAAGACCTCTTGCTCGTTGCGATCAATGATGCCTCACGGAAAGCTCAGCAACTGGCCGAAGAGCGAATGCAGCCACTAACTGGTGGTCTCAAGGGGCTATTCTAGGCCAATGTGGTATTCGGTGCGGAATACAGTGATGTCGGGGAATAACCCCTGGCATCAGTTTTATTCGCGTGGGAGCCTATGGTATGACTGCGCGTCCTGAACAATTGATAGCCCCACCGGTGGCGCGCCTGATCGAGGAGTTTGCCAAGCTACCCGGCATTGGCCCAAAAACTGCCTCGCGTCTTACCTTCTTTCTCTTGCGTGCCGAACCAAAGCAGGCTCAGGCTCTCGCGCAGGCCATCCTCGACGTGAAAGAACAGGTCGGCTACTGTCGGCGCTGTTTCAACATTACGGTGGGTGAGTTGTGCCCAATTTGTCTCGATCCATCACGTGATCAGACGAAAGTTTGTGTCGTTGAAGAACCGCTCGATGTCCTGGCCATCGAGCGCACCGGTGCGTACCGTGGGTTGTATCACGTGCTCCACGGCCACATTGCTCCGCTTGAAGGAATATACCGTGAGGATCTCAAGATCGATGAGTTGTTAACTCGTATTCGGAGTGAACCGATACAGGAAGTGATCCTCGCTACAAATCCCAATACTGAGGGTGAAGCAACTGCTTTTCTGCTGCTCCGTGATCTGGCGCCGTTGGGTGTGCGGGTGACGCGCCTGGCGCGCGGATTACCAACCGGGGGCGATCTCGAATGGGCTGACCCGGAGACTCTCGGTTCGGCATTTGAAGGACGGCGTGAGTTGTAGGGGGAGCCGAGCTATTTCTCATTCAGATAGGTATGAATGTGAATACCATTCTCAACGAAGCCATTGCTAGCGTGAAAGGGGCACAGTTTGCCGGTATTGTCGGCACCGATGGGTTGAGCGTGGCAATGGCTTATCATCCGAATGCCGCAGAACTCGATGTTGATGTTGAACTCGCTGAACTGGAATTGGCCGATCTAACCTCACGTGCCGCGGCAGCCGCTAATCGGATCGGCGCCGGCTATGTCCGCGATCTGGTATTAGAGACCGATGCCATGCTTATGCTGGCAACGCAGATCATTCCCGGTTACTACGGGGTGCTCGGAGTGTTAAGTGAAATTGCTAATTTGGGCAAGGCTCGCTTTGCGCTCCAGGCGATGGTAGAACGAGTGCGGGTTGAGTTATAACCTGCCATCGGTTGCGCCAACCACGAGCTGTCCCGGCCACAAGACCATCTGCTGAAAGATATGATCGAGCATCTTTTGCGGTGACTCACATAGTCCACAATGAACTGCTGAAGGCTGGATCATGGTACTGCGTGTCGCTGTGAGCCAGCGGAATCGTTCGTAGAGTGGAAGTTCACCAATTGGTCCGGCCTTGGCGCCACCAGTGCAGACGACCTCAAACGCATGTAATTGCTCACGCACCGGTACCAGATCGAGATCAGGCCAGAGTGCGGCAATGCGTGCCTCATCGAGGTGAATACGAATACCTAGAAACCGTTGTTGTCGGCAGAGCAGCACCACACCAATGTTGATCCGTTCACCTCGTTCGACCCGTGGTACCAGACGCAACAACGCATATTCAAAGGCGCTCGCGGGCATCGATAGCCTCCTGTACAAATGCACGTGGTGCAGTCAGCCGCAGACCGAGATATTCTACATAGGCCGCTCGATGAGCTTCGACGGAAGGGAAGCGGTGATCGACCAGCCATTCCTCAGGGACATTCGCCACAATGTTCCAGAGTAGCTCTGGCGTGATCCGGCTTGTCAGTTCGCGGTCGGCGGTTTCCAGCTCGGTAGCGATGGGTAACAAGACATGATCCCGAATCTGGCTGAAGGGGTTACGGGCACGCTGTTGATAATCTTGCCATGTGTAATGCATGTACAACGACGCACCGTGATCGATGAGAAAAAGCTGCCGATGCCACCAGAGCAGATTTGTATTGCGCGGTGTACGATCAACATTCGTGATAAACGCATCAAACCAGACAATGAGTGACGCAAGTCTCCTGTCGAGGGTGCGGGTTGCGACTGGATCGAACGCTAACGCACCGGGTAAGAAATCGACCGCCAGATTCAAGCCAGCACTAGCGGAAAGCAGGTCTTGTATCTCACGGTCGGGTTCGTTGCGGCCTAATGCCGGATCGATATCGATAAATACCAGTTCAGGGATCGGTAAGCCAAGCGCACGGGCCAGTTCACCACAAATCAGTTCAGCTACTAATACTTTTGGCCCCTGTCCGGCGCCGCGAAATTTTACCACGTACAGCCCATCATCGTCGGCTTCAACAATTGCTGGCAACGACCCTCCCTCGCGTAAAGGTGTAACGTAACGAGTGGCAGTTACTCTCCGTATCATCAGCGCTCCAGTTTGAAGATGTAGCCGGTTTGAGCCGGGATTTCGGTAAATGGTTGATAATCAACAATGACGCCATTATCAATTCTCAGTGGCGCTGCCGGTGCTGGTGGCGTGCCGAAGAGCGCAGTCAATTGGTAGGTTCCATTCGGCAGATCACTACTATCCAGCGTCAGTGAAAATGGCCCGGCAGGTGTCTTGTCAAAGTTGATCATCACTACTACTATATCATCACCGCTTCGTCGGATATAGGCAGCAATACCGGCGCCTTTAACGGTTAGTGGCCAGAAATCACCGGTTGCCAGGGCTGGGGTACCAACGTGGAGATGAATTAATTGCCGATACGTGTTCAGTAGCGAGTCTGGGTCTTGATCCTGTAGCATTACATTCTTTTCCGGATAGTCGCGTTGTGGAAGCTGCCAGGGAATACCAGCCGAAAACCCACCAAACTCCTCGTTCGTCCATTGCATCGGAGTACGGATGCGTTCATCTGGTTTGACGCCTAGCATCCCGATCTCTTCACCATAGTAGATGAAGGGTAAACCCGGCATGGTCAAGAGTGCCAATGCGGCAAGTTTCGCTTTTGCGAAGTCGTTGCCCAGCACCGACATTACCCGATTCTGGTCGTGATTGGTCAGGAATGGTGCCCAGCGTTGGTAAGGAAGTTTGGTGTAAGCCTCTTGCACTGCTTGCATGAATAGGCGCGCTAAACCCGTATTGGCCGCACCGCGGATTTGGTTGGCTACTTCAAACTCAAAATAGTAGTCAAGTTGATCGGGATAATACGGTGCCAGGGTGCGAGGATTCCCATTAAAGACTTCACCAATTGTGAAGGTGCCCGGTAGTTCGCGCTCGAGAAAGCGGCGAAACGCACGCAGCCACTCAAATGTTTCAGCAGTGTCTTCCTGAAGCGTATGGTATTCAACCAAATGCTTAATGGCGTCAAGGCGGAAGCCAGCAACTCCCATTTCTTCAACCCAGAAGCGTGCAATCTTATATGCTTCCGCAGTTACGGCTGGATTCCGGTAGTTGAGATCAGGCATGCCACCCCAGAAAACGCCGTAGTAGTATTCATCACGAACGGGCGATTTATGCCAGACCACATTATTGCCAAACGGGCCGCGATAGCCAGGATCGATGGCCGACCAGAGATACCAGTCACGGTAGGGTGAATTCGGATCGCGTAACGCTTCCTGAAACCAGGGATGCTGGGTGCTGGTATGGTTCAACACCAGATCAATAATAATCTTGATACCACGTCGTTCTGCTTCCGCAACTAAACGCTTGAAGTCGTCATTAGTACCGTAGTCGCGTTCGACCGTGTAATAGTCGATGGTGTCGTACCCATGGTAACTTGCAGCTTCGGCTACCGGCATCAACCAGATACAATTGATCCCTAGATCGGTGGTCGTGGTCGGATCGCCATCGTTCAGATAATCCAGTTTGGCAATGATCCCGTTAATATCACCGATTCCGTCACCATCACTGTCGTAAAACGAGCGCACGAAGATTTCGTAGCAGACCGCACCATCCCACCAACCGGCTGCGAGCGGAAACGGTGTTGCCGTTGGGCCAGGGGTTATCCGCGGTGGTAATGTCGGCAATCGCGGATCACGGGTAGGCGTTGGTGGCCGGCTACTCGTTGGCGTGTTGGCCGTGGTTGGGGTGGGTGATGAGTCGGTCGATGTCGCTGCCGGCATACCACACGCCACAAGCAAGACGATCATCAGCAGGGTACATACTGTTCGGTGCATAAGCAATCGTTTCGTTATGAATTAATCGTTGTTATCTGCATTATAGCGAATGTTCTGCCGTTGGCAACTCCCTGGTGCAGGCCAAGAGCTGACGTAATCCTTCGGCAAAGCGGCGCGCACCACCCTGGGCTGGATGACGGACCACAGCATGGGGAATACCGAGGCGGCAGAGGGCCTGATCAGCAATTCGACCCATTGCCACAACTGGGCAGCCGGAAAAGAGACTGCACACGCGCTGTAAGAAGGGTAAACCAAGCGCTAGTTCGTGCTGGCGTGGAGTACGATTACTCTGCGGTTGACCTGGTTGATGTGGATGAAGTGGAAACGCATTCCAGCCAACGGCAAATCGCTTGAGCGCTGCTAACTCGCGATAGACAATCGTCGCAGTCGGTTCACGAGAAAGTCGGCCATCAGTGGTTGCCAGGGCAAATCCCCGTTCAACCCCAAATTGATGTAGTGGTTCAATGCCGGACAGCAGTATCTGTTCACTGGTGAAAGGAACGCCGGTTCGTCGTGCACCGTTGTAACCGGGGGCTTCGCCGACCAATAGCAGATCGGGACCACGCTCCAGCGCCAGCGTCAGCGCCAGGGCCAGATTGTTCCGTCGAATGGCATTGCCGAGGGTTTGCAACGCATCAGCAGCATCCCAGGCATAGATATTGACCGTATCAGGTGGTGCCTCTAGCTCAGCCAGATCACTGATCAGTTCGTTAATCATCGATGGTGACATACTGTTTAACATCAGCTCATACGACTGCCAACAAACTGTAACTGTTTGGGATTATAGTGGATCTCGGAATAGAGGAGGTTCTACCATGACAACATTGTCTACGCTTTGGGAAATTGAGAGTCCACTGGGGCCGGTTGCTTTCCGAGTTTCAGGGCAAGGACGTCCAGTGATCTTCTTACACGGCTGGGGGGCTTCAAGTCGTTACTGGCAGGTCGCACCGGCATTTTTGCCCGACTACCGACTGATTGCGATCGATCTCCCCGGTTGTGGTGCTTCACCCGCACCGCTTGAACCGATAACTCTAACTTCGTATGCCAGAACTGTGTTAGCAGTAGCCGACGCACTCGGTATTGACCGGTTTGCGTTAGCCGGTCATTCACTGGGTGCCGCAGTCGCTCTGGCAACCAGCGGATTGGCACAAGAGCGAGTCGAGCGTCTCGTCTTAATCAGTTTCGGTTTTAGTGCCAACCTTTATGAAGAAAGCCTGGTCACCATTGCCGGTGCTCAGTGGCAGGTAGCTGCTGCTTGGTGGCGACCGTGGTTGCTCTGTTGGCGACCGTGGTGGGAAGTCACACACAATTGGCGGAGAGCGTGGTGGACACTGCCACCAACACCAGAGTTACTGGCCCGCCCGATGGTACGACGTCCACTTGACAGTTCACTGCTGGCGCAGGGGATCGCCGATCTGGTTGTGATGGATCCGCTAGTAGCTATCGAGTCGGCAGCCATTATGGGGCATCCACAGCTTAAACGAGTATTACAGCGCCCGTTGCCGCCGGTTTTGCTTATTAGTGGACGTAACGATCCGGTCTTTCCACCGGCAAACGTGATGGCGCTCAGTCGTTATTTGCGCGATGTACAGGTAGTGTTCATTCCTGACTGTGGTCATGTACCAATGGTTGAAGAACCGGCAACATGTTATCAAACAATTGCACAATTTCTTGACAGGGAAAACGACTATTTGTCGTAAGATGCTCTGTAGTGTGAATAAGTATCGTTCTGGGCTAAGAAACCCTCTCCTATAAAGGTAGTAAAAGCACAGCGTCATCTACGAAAAACAACACTCTATTCAGTGACCTGATACACATGATTGGCTGTCCAAACCGCACCCGTTAAAGAAGGTGCAAGATTCCTGTCACGGCTTGCTTGTATATGCTATAATGGCAGCGCAATGCGCGAAGCCGACCGGCTTCGTTGAACAGGAAGGTTGCCTTCTATGCAGCGTGGTGCGTTACTCTTTCTACTGATCGGACTTATTGTCATTATCGGTGGACTGGCGGCTTTCTTGATCCTGCGTGGTGGTGGGACGGAGATGACAACATCCCAAACGCCTGAGATTCCACCCCCTCCTACTAAGGTACCCCTTGTTCCCGTTGTGCAGGCGCGTGTTGATCTTGAAGCAAACACCTTGCTCAATGATCCAACAGTGCTCGAAGTCGCTGAAGTACAGATTACCGAGTTTGATGAAGCGCAGGAGTTCAGCAAGATTAATGATGTGCTCGGCAAATTATTGATTAATCCGGTTCCTGCTGGTCGGCCGATCAGGCGTGCTGATCTGCGTGATCCCGGTCTGGCGCAACGTATCCCAACCCCCGAACCCGGCCAGCCGCGAGTAAAGGCGTATCCGCTCTTTGTGAATAATCTGTCCGGTGTCGCCGACCAGATCGGAGTAAATGATTTTGTTGATGTCGTGGCTACGTTTTCGGTTGAGCGTCAGATTGTTCGCCCCGGCCCGCTACAGGTAATCAACGTGAATGATAACGATCAAATTATACGTGAGTTTGAATTTGGAGAGACACAGACCTTCTTCACGACCAAGACGATCATTCAACGTGCACAGGTATTGCAGATCGTGCGACCGGCAATACCAACTGCACCTGCCGAAGGGGCAGGTACCAGCCCGACCGAAACGATCCCACCGCCGCAATCGTCAAGCCTGCCGCGGGTTGATGCTTCTGGACAGCCTATCATCAGTGGACAGGTAGTTGAGGGTGGCACAGGTGGCGTCAGTACATTGACAGAAGGATTTTGGCTAGTCGTGTTAGGGCTGACCGACCAGGAAATCGAGTTAATGGAGTTTGCACTGCAATCTAATGCCCGGATCGTCTTGGCCCTCCGTGGTGCTAATGATACTGCGATAGAGGAGACCACAGGTGTAACCCTTGATCTCCTGGTCCGCGAGTTTGGGGTTCCTCTGCCCCGTCCATTACCGCCACGGGTATACAGCGAGGACGAAGTTTTCCGACCGACGCCCTAGCCTATTCCATGGAAGGCAGCTATGAGGTACAATACTAACGTACCGTATAGTCTACACAATGCTTGCTCGTATTCGTGATGCTCACGTCCGTTATTAACGAGGCAATCTGAGGAGTAATCGCATGAACGAAGGTGACAAGATTCGAGTCATGATCGTTGATGACATCATTGATACTCGCGATCAGCTCGAAAAACTGCTCTTCTTTGAAAAGGATATTGAAGTCGTTGCCAAGGCCAGCAACGGACGTGAAGCGATTGCGCTTGCCCGTCAGCATCGTCCACAAGTTATTTTGATGGACATCAACATGCCTGATATGGATGGGATTGCTGCGACGGAAGCGATCCTGACCCAAGACCCGACCATTCAGGTGATCATTATGAGTGTCCAGGGTGAAACCGATTACATTCGGCGGGCGATGCTGGCAGGAGCGCGCGAGTTTCTCATTAAACCGATCAGCGCCGATGATCTCTATCGCTCGATCCGTCATGTCGCACGTCTGGCAGCAACCCGTCCGGTGGTGCCGGTTATGGGGATGAGCGGTCAGACGGCGAGCGGACCGTCTGGTGTTGATGGAGAAATCTTTGCCGTATTTAGCCCGAAAGGCGGTGTTGGTGTTTCGTCAATCGCGGCGAACCTGGCGGTGGCCATCCGTCAACAGACAAACAAAAAGGTGGCGCTGGTCGATGGGAATGTTCTCTTTGGTGACCTGAGCGTGCTCCTGAATCTGCGGCTGGATAAAACGATCCTTGATCTGGCCTCGCGTATCGAAGGACTTGATCGCGATCTCTTGAACGATGTGATGGCGACTCATCCGACACAAATCCGTGTTCTTCTGGCTCCGCCTGATCCACAGCGCGGTGAACTGGTTACCGCCGATCAGATTCGCACGATCCTCGAAGCTTTGCGTCAGGAGTTTCACTACGTCATTGTCGATACACCAGCATCATTTCAGGATCGCTCACTAGCTGCACTTGATCTGGCTCAGCGCGTGATTACCCTTATGACCCTCGAAATGCACTGTATCCGGAATGTTAAACTCTTCCTCGAAGTGGCCGATCTTCTCGGGTATCCTGCAGATAAAGTGATGTTGGTGCTGAATAAAGCAACAAACCGTACCGGTATTCGCGCTGAAGATGTCGAGAAGCATCTCCAGCGGAAGCTGGCGTTGCAGATCGGTGATGCTGCTCAGGAAATGACGCTGGCTATTAATCAGGGTACACCCCTGATACTGGCAAAACCTAACCATCAGGTGTCAAAAGATATTATGAACCTGGCTCGTGAGTTGGTGGCTAAGTCGAGCAAAGAGGTGGCAGCGAGCAAAGAGGCGGCAAAATCGCGCGGTCTGCTCGGTGGTTTGATCCCCCGCCGCTAGATAATTGCTGCTATAACCGACGGTTGTTTTACAAAGGGAGGTTAACGCAATGTCATTGCTTAAGCGAATTGGCGGAGGCGTTCCGACGCCTGCCGAACCGACTCTGTCGCGAGCGCCGATTCGGCCAGAGACAACCGGTCGACTACCGTCGGTTGGGGTTCCCAGTACTGGTACTGATGAGACGTTTCGCGAACTTCGCTCGCGAGTCCAGGACCGCTTGATTAATGAGCTAAACCCCCAGATCGATTTGAGTAACCCGGCAAAGGTGCGTAAACAGGTCGAAGAGATCTTTAACGCCATTCTTGATAGCGAGAGTATTGTTCTGTCGCGCAGTGAACGCCAGCGACTCTTTGAAAGTATTGCTGCCGACATCATCGGTCTTGGTCCGATTGAACCGTTGTTGGCCGATGATGAAGTCAGTGAAATTATGGTCAACGGCCCAAAGCAAGTCTACGTCGAAAAGAAAGGGAAGTTGATCAAAACTGATATTACGTTTACCGATGATGAGCACGTCATGCGGATCATTGACCGGATTGTGGCCCCATTAGGGCGGCGCGTCGATGAATCATCGCCGATGGTTGATGCGCGCTTGAAAGACGGTTCGCGGGTAAACGTTGTCATTCGACCGCTGGCGCTTAATGGGCCGACGATCACTATTCGTAAGTTCCGCAAAGACAAGCTGACCGTCCAGGATCTGGTTCGATTCGGTTCTATGTCGCAAGACATGGCCGACTTTCTAGCTGCTTGTGTCCAGGCCCGTTTGAACATCGTTGTTGCCGGTGGAACTGGATCGGGGAAAACGACGTTGCTCAATGTGCTTTCGTCATTCATTCCCGAAGATGAGCGGATTATCACAGTTGAGAATGCAGCCGAATTGCAACTGCGTCAGGAGCACGTCGTAACGCTCGAATCGCGGCCACCGAATGTAGAAGGTAAGGGCGAAGTGACCATTCGTGATCTGGTCATTAACTGTCTGCGCATGCGCCCTGAACGTATTATTGTCGGTGAGTGTCGTGGTGGTGAGACGCTCGACATGTTGCAGGCGATGAATACCGGTCACGATGGCTCAATGACAACCATTCACGCTAATACGCCACGCGATGCGGTGAGCCGAATCGAAACAATGTGTCTGATGGCGGGTATGGATCTGCCGGCCCGTGCGATTCGTGAGCAGATTGCCTCGGCGATCCATGTGTTCGTGCAGCAGTCGCGTTTGAAGGATGGTTCACGGAAGGTTACTCAGATTACCGAAGTTGCCGGTATGGAAGGCGATGTGGTCGTGTTGCAAGACATCTTCGTCTTCGAGCAAACCGGAATTGATGAAAAGGGGAAGATTGTTGGTCAGTTGCGACCAACCGGTGTACGACCACGTTTTCTCGAGAAATTCGAGGCCCTCAATATCTTTCTACCGCCGACCATCTTTGGTTCGTCGGAACGTTTCAGCTTCTAATACTCCCGACGATTGTCGGCGTGAGAAGGAGGCATCACCGTTATGGAACGCTTGCTCGCACCGGATATGTTGCCAGTTACACTCGCTGGTCTAGGGGTGCTTCTAATCCTGCTGATAGGTGCAGTCGTGCTGTTGATGCGTCAATCGGCAACGGCTGATGTTTCCCAGCGGCTCGAGACATATACCGGTGGTGGTCGCGTGCAAGAACGTGCGAATGAGCCAATTGCTCGTCAGGCTATTGAGCGCATCGACTCGGTTGTGTCGCGGAGTAAGCAGGGCAGTTCGATCAAGCAAGAATTGGCGCGTGCTGATTTGAAGCTGACGGTCGCCGAGTTTATTGGGTTAAAACTTGGTGCTGCACTGCTTGGGGTAGTCTTTGGCTTTATTCTCGGTCGAGCTTCGCCTGCTGCTCAGATAGCCTCTGCAATCATTGGTGCGGTTGTTTTCTCATTTATACCTAACATCTATGTGAACATCCGGGCGGCGCAACGGTTGAAAGCGTTTAACAACCAACTAGGTGACGTGATCACCATGATGGCGAATGCACTCCGCGGCGGTTACAGCTTCTTGCAAACCCTCGATATGGTTGCGCGTGAAGCTCCAGAACCGGCGGCGACCGAATTTCGCCGTGTTGTCCAGGAAGTAGGGCTGGGTCGCTCGACTGAAGAAGCGCTGCAAAACTTGTTGCGGAGGGTACCCTCTGATGACCTTGACCTTCTGATCACTGCGGTCAGCATCCAGATGGAAGTAGGAGGTAATCTGGCGCAGATTCTTGATACTATTGGTCATACTATTCGCGAACGAGTACGTATTAAGGGTGAAATTTCAACCTTAACCGCACAGGGACGTATCTCTTCGTGGATTATTACTGGATTACCGATCGGTCTCGCGATGTTCATTACCGTGGTAAATCCCTCCTATATGGCACCCCTCTTCACCTTTGGCTTTCCACCTGAGGCCTGGTGTTGTATGCCGGTGACATCCCTCTTTATGATTGCGCTTGGTTACTTTGCGATTCAGAAGATTATTGATATTGAAGTGTGAGGTGCTGCGATGTCTGTGATTGATATAACTATCGTGGCCCTGATTTTGGTAGTAGGTATGGGGCTGATCATCTTTGCCGTCAGGCAAATGAACCAGTCGAAGGCGATCAGTGAACGGCTTGATCAATATACCGATGTCTCGCTCTCTCTCGAAGAGTTGGAGTTACAGCAACCGTTCAGTGAACGGGTGTTAAAGCCACTCTTTCGTTCACTGTTAACCACGCTGGGACGGTTTGGCCTGAAACAGAATCAAGAACGCTTGCGGGTGAACCTTCAATTGGCCGGTAACCCCGGTAATATCACCCCCAATATGTTCATCGGTCTGCGGATGGCGCTGGCGATTTCATTGTTGGTCGTCGTTGGCCTGTTGGTTATCGGGCGACTGCCGTTTATGCAGGCGTTGATGGGAACGTTGATCGCAGCAATGATCGGTTATATTCTGCCTGGTATCTGGCTCGACCGCAAGATCAAAGAACGGAAGAAGAATATTCTCAAGGCGCTGCCTGATGCGCTTGATCTGCTCTGTATCAGTGTTGAAGCAGGTCTAGCATTCGATCTGGCTCTCCAGCGGGTTGCCCAAAAGTGGGATAATGAGCTGTCACGTGAGTTTCAGCGCGTGCTTCAGGATATTCGTCTCGGACGTACTCGCCGTGAAGCGTTACGCGATCTGGTAACCCGCACTGGCGTCGAGGATGTGCAAACCTTCGTATCGGCAGTCATTCAAGCTGATCAATTAGGTGTGTCGATGTCGAAGATTCTGCGTATCCAGTCAGATCAGTTGCGCGTGCGCCGTCGCCAGCGGGCTGAGGAGGCAGCTCAGAAAGCGCCGGTGAAGATGCTGATACCGATGGTATTCTTGATCTTCCCAGCCCTGTTTGTTGTTATTCTGGGTCCGGCTGTGCCAAGGATTATGCAGGCACTTGGTGTTATGAATAGTAATATGGGGAACTAATAGCGGTATGGTTCAAGTTGTTAATCAGACGCGACGCGCCATCCTTGCCCGCAAGTGCGAGGTGGCGCGTTCGTTTGTGGCCCGTGGTCGTGGTCTGTTAGGGCGCGAGTCGTTGCCGGTTGATGGTGGATTGCTGATTGAACCATGCAGTAGCATTCATATGCTCTTTATGCGCTTCGCTATTGATGCGATCTTCGTAGATCGGCATGGGAAGGTTGTGGCGCTTTATCCAAATCTGCCACCCTGGCGTCTCTATGCCGGCCATCGTCAGGCTCGTTATGTGCTTGAATTGCCAGTTGGGGTGATTGCTGCGACGCAAACAACGATCGGTGATCAGATTGTTGTGCAACCGATAGGATAACGTGGCAAGAAGGTCGTTCAATCGGCGTTTTCTGTTGAGTCAGGGTAGAGAAAGTAAAAGGTAACTGAATGAGGAGAATAACCGACGGGAAGGGTTTTACCCTGTCGTGCTCTAATCTTGCTCTTCCGCAAGCGAGTGTTTGAGCATTCTCTACTCTGTAAGGGTGTGGAAGTTTCTACCCCCAGTGGAATGATGGGAGAGGGGTTCTGCTCGCTCTCGGCAGAATGCGGGCTGGTGGCTCGCTTTCCAGATAATAAAGAGCGTTTTTCAGGTGTTCTTTGCGGTGCTTAGTGTGAGGCGAGAAGATCAAGTCCTCGAACGAAGGTTTTGCATCAAGGTTTATCCCTGCGGTTCAGTATGCTGTGGTAGCATTGTAAGTTCTGTATGACAGTGTTTGATACTGTTTTGTCGCGGATTGGGTTGCGCTGGTTGGTTCTCATTCTCTTGCTGGCTTTTTCTACCCTCTACGGTGTAACGTTAACGAACGTGCATACCTTCGATGCACTTTCGTACATTCTCGATGTTGACCGGAAACCGTGGTCAGAGTTGTTTCATCCACATCACCTGTTATATGGCCCCTTGGGTGCAGTAATTCGGGCACTGGCAACCGTTATCGGATGGCATGGTAGTGTTGCTGTATGGCTTCAGGTTATCAATGCGATTGCCGGTGCGATCGGGGTGACAGTGCTTTTTGTTCTTTGCAGGTCAGTCACTCGGTCAACTGGCGCCGCATTGATAGCGAGTATCAGTATGGGTTTCAGCTATGCCTACTGGTACTACGCCGTCGAAGTTGAAGTGTATACCCTTGCAGTGGTGGCACTGATCGCCGGACTCTGGCTGATGTTCAGAATTGTGCAAACCCCAACGTGGCAACTATCGGCGTGGTTAGGTCTGGTTCATGGTTTTGCCGTTCTAGGCCATCAAACGAATGTCTTATTTGCAGTACCTGCTCTGCTGACGATTGGCCTGAGCGCAAAGACACAACGGCTTCGTTACCAGCTTGGGGTTGCTTATGTGCTACCGCTGGTGGCGGTGGTCGGTAGTGCGTATCTCTGGGTTGCCTTTGGGGTAAGTGGGATGCGGAGTTGGTCCGAGGTGTGGATATGGCTGACCGGATATGCTCAGACCGGTTTTTGGGGTGGCGCTATCGATAAGGCTAAGTTGATCGGATTGCTGAAGGGCTGGCGTGAGACGCTAGCACTCCAAGGAGGGGCATTTATTGGCATAAGCGGGATAGTGCTCTTGCTGGCTGGTCGCAGCGCATTTTCGCGCCTGCCTCATCCGTTGTTGATCGGGGTCTTAAGCTGGTTGATAGTGTACGGTCTGTTCTTTCTCTGGTGGGAACCTGACAACATCGAATTCTGGATTGCCAGTCTGCCACCGTTGGTACTCTTGTTCAGTGCGGTATTGACGATACAGTGGATTTATCGGGCGGGTCTTGTGCTGGTGATAGCCATGTTGGTACTTAACTTGCCAACGATTATCGAACGGGGTGATGCTCATCGTGATTGGCAACGGCGAATTGCCGAGGCGGTAGCGGCGCTGACTCAAACTGGCGATCTGATTATCGTGCCCGACGGTGTGCTCGAACTGTATCTACCTTATTACTGGGGGCACGAAAATGTCTACGGTCTCAATCAAGCGATGACTGCCAGTAGTGGTGATTGGTCGGCAGCCTGTGCGCGCATTCAGCAGCGGATTGAAACTACCCTTACTGCGGGCTATGCCGTCTTGATTGCCGACGAGGCACAACGACCACTGCCGGTGCCACCCGATCAACCCCCAACACCTGCCGAGCGTTTCGGGCTAACTGCGGAGACGGTAGCTGCGTGCTATGCGCCGATTCAGTCGATGTTGCAGATAGCCCCGTTACCGGCCGATCTACCGGTTTACCGGTTTATTCCACGTGCCAATATATTAGCCAGCGGCGAAGGATGGGATTTTCGTCGGGGGCATTGGGGGTGGCGCGCTGAGCAGGTAGAAGCAGAGCGTATAACGCCTTCGGGCTGGCATATCATTCCGGGAATTGATCCCAAGTTGATTAGCCCGCCGTTGCTTCTCTCGTCTGCTGATATTGTTGCGGTAGAGGTACGGTTGGCGGCAACAACAGATGTGCATGATGCGCAAATATTCTTTCTCGATCTGAATGGCCAGGCGCGTGAAGAACACTCAATCTCGTTTACCCTCATGCCGGGTACAGATATGACCACCTACCGTCTCCCGTTCAATAGCATAGCTGAACAGATGGAAAAGATTGGTGGTATCCGCTTTGATCCGGTTAGTGTAGGAGATGGGGGCACGGTGATCGTTGAGTCGATTCGTCTGATTTACCGCTGATCCGAGCCGGTGCTGCGGAGCACGCCTGGTGGCCCTCACCTTCCCCCCAGCCCCCTTCCTCTCCCACGCTGCGGGAGCGGAAGGGGGAGGGTGGCAGTTCTCACCTTCGTGCTGGCTCCGTTCCGCTTTCACACGGGGAGCGGAAGGGGGAGGGTGGCGGTGCTCACCTTCGTGCTGGCTCCGTTCCGCTTTCACACGGGGAGCGGAAGGGGGAGGGTGGTGGCCCTCACCTTCCCCCCAGCCCCCTTCCTCTCCCACGCTGCGGGAGCGGAAGGGGGAGGGTGGCGGTGCTCACCTTCATGCTGGCTCCGTTCCGCTTTCACACGGGGAGCGGAAGGGGGAGGGTGGCGGTGCTTACCTTTGTGCTGGCTCCGTTCCGCTTTCACACGGGGAGCGGAAGGGGGAGAATGGAGCGGGAGCGAAAGCATGTTGGAATACCTCACGCGATGGTTGCACAGGTATCGTGTTTCATGCTTCAGCGAAACGACACAGAATACATCAGGGCAGGTACCACTTTGGTTATTCGTTAGCTTCTTCATCTGATTGTTGACGGCGGGCGATCACCGCTGCGTAGATTGCTTCGATAGCAATCGCCGCTCGTTCCCACGAAAGTTCTGCTACTGCTCTTGCCCGTGCACCAGCCGCACGTTCGGCTGCCAGCTCGCGATTCGTTAGCGCTAATTCCAGTTGGGCTGCAAAATCGGCTACACTACCGAGTTTGGCGTAAAAACCGTATGGCCCCAGAATTTCGCGGTTCACCGGTGTATCGAAGGCAACAGTAGGTAAACCCATCGCCATATAGTTGCCGATTTTACCATTACCCTCGGTTAAACTCATCTTCGGGGCGACGGCAACCTCACCGAGTGCCAGGTAACTGTGGAGATCACGGTACATAATCCGACCGGGAAGTGTAACGTGATCGGCAATTCCCAAACTGGCAGCCAGATTGCGGTAACTTTGTGGATCGGGGTGACCCATGATCAAGAAATGGAGGTCAGGATACCGCTGACACAGATGCCGGGCCACTTCGAGCAGCAGATTGGTGCCCTGATAAGGGGCCAGCAAGCCAATATAGACCACGATCCGCCGATCTGACGGAATACCGAGCTGAGCGCGCAACTCAGCGCGTTGGGCTGTCCATTCGGGTGAACCATCGAAGGGGCGAAACCGCTCGGTATCGACACCGTCGGCAATGGTGAAGAGGCGATCTTCCGCAACCGATCCATCACGACGGAGAAGATTGGCTGCGTTGTGAGTCGATGTCATTACCGCATCGGCGGTACGGTTCAGCATGCGTTCCAGACGGGTCAGAGGGACGAACAGCGGATTGCTGCGCCGAATGAAGCCATGGTCGAGCATCTCGCTGGTCATACTGCCCTGGTAATCGAGGATCAATGGCCGACGCAGCAGGCGTTGGAGTGGAAGCCCAATAGCAGCCGCCTCGTGAGTGTGAGCGTGAATAACATCTGGGTGCATCTGGAGAGCGGTGCGTAATACACGCCATCCCAAGCCAATATCGAGATAGAGTTTATGGCGTGATGATCCAACAACGGCGCGCTTGATCCAGGGAACGTCCCACGAACGGTAAATGGTGATCCCCGGAATATCATCACCATTATGGTACGTCACCAGTACAATACGATGACCACGGCGTTGTAGGGCACGAATCTCTTCTAAAATACGCACATGATTACCGTAGTCGGAAAAGAAACTCGTCGAGGCGATCATCAAAATGTTGTATGGCATAGCGGTACAGGGCATTAGCCACGTGTGCGTGTGGTGTTCATTGCAGGAACACCAATGCGACGCTGCACGACCAGGTGCAGCGGTGGCCCAGCCGATGGTTGAGCACCGGCTAGAATAGCTTCATAGTGCAAATCGGGATCGGGTAAATCGAGGTGAGCAATCCATTCGTCGGGTAAGGTATCGGGATCAAACGTTAAATGAACGATACCCCGTTCACCGTAGAAGGTGGTTTCAACCGCTTCAAACCGTTCTTCAAGAACAATTGCTCCTTCATACAGGCCACGCGCCCAACTCACACCATTCCCGCCCACCTCGATCCAGACACTGCGCGTTTGTAAGCGGCTGGCCAGTCCTTTGGCTAGTGTACGGTCGGCGAAGTAGCGGGGGTCTTCCCAAATTGCTACCCATCCCTGCGCCGATGGTGCAACGAAGAAATGGCGGTAGGGTTTATCAGGTATCATGATAATGCCGCTTATCTCGTGCGGGGCGCGCTCAACGGCAATGAACCCCTGCTCGATGAGCAGTCTGTGCAGCGCCTCTGCAACGATAGCGTGATTAGTGTGAGCAACATAAATGGCAGCGCTATTGTTCATCATCGGCGCTATTGTAGTTCAGTCAGCGTTCTTATGCAAATGGAGTACTGTGATGAATCTGGCCGATTTACGTAAGGAGTACACGCAACGCGGTTTATCGGAAGCTGACGCCGATCCAGATCCAATTGTGCAGTTTATGCGCTGGTTCGACGAAGCGGTAGCAGCAGGTTTAATTGAGCCGAATGCCATGACTCTGGCGACAATCGATCCTGATGGACGCCCCTCGGCCCGTATGGTCTTGTTAAAGGGGGTAGATGAACGTGGTTTCGTTTTTTTTACGAATTACGAGAGTCGGAAGGGACAAGCAATGGCCGTTCATCCTGCGGTAGCTCTCGTCTTTTACTGGCCTGAACTTGAACGGCAGGTGCGGATAGAGGGGTATGCAGAAAAAGTCAGTGATGAAGAGGCCGATTCCTATTACGCCACTCGGCCACGTGACAGTCGTATCGGAGCGTGGGCTTCGCCACAGAGCAGGCCAATTGCTGATCGGGCCGAACTGGAACAGCGGGTGGCCGAAATAGCCGCTCGTTTTGCCGATCAAGACCCGCCACGGCCGCCGTTTTGGGGTGGTTACCGCGTGATTCCAGATCGGATTGAGTTCTGGCAGGGAAGACCTTCGCGCTTGCATGATCGACTCTGCTACACTCGTCATGATGATGGTTGGCAGCGCGAACGACTCGCACCGTAATGAAGTGGTAAGAGTTCGTGAGGGTTCCTGAAGCGTTTCCACTGGCGTAGCGTTTCGTGTTGTAACGGCTTTCTCGCTGCGAACGAACAACGATACAAGTGATAAACGCCATCTAGCAACTCACGTCCTCCCCGCTCTTCTGGTGGGCGCGGAAGAGGATTGGGACGAAGGTGAGAGGGTTGGTGCTACTGCGACGTGCGCTGCTTTCCACATGATCCCATCAGTTAGCATGTCACAAGTAGGGGCAGGGGTAGAACCTGCCCCACCGAGACAGTGAGCGGTTCGTGTTCCGAGGCGCGGCACAGCAGGGAGGAATAGCCCTTACAAGACGCTGACGGACTAAATCGGTGCACCGACGAGGGGCATGGTGTCAGACCACTGGCAGAACAGAACGTTACCTCTTCTGTGCTCGTTGTTCTTTTCTCTTTTCACCACTGCGAGAGGGGAAAATGTTGAAACGGTGCGTGGTTCTTGCTGAACGTTGCCCCATCAGCGACTATCGTTTATAATGTCAACAACGATTACCCGAACGATTGGGTCGTCTCCCGGCCTCGTTAACGTCTTTTGATATAAGCAGGTGGCCGGTTATGTGGAGGAGGATCGCGCGCATGTTTGGTACAAACCGCAAGCCCGCTCAAACGCCGACGATTGTTAATGGGCGGACAGAAACGGTCATCGGTGCCAATACCCGGTTTATTGGCAACTTGAATGCCGAAGGGAATGTTCGCATCGATGGCGCGGTGGAAGGCGATATTGAGGTCGTTGGCAATCTGATTATCGGCGAGACGGGGCGGGTTATTGCCACGATTAAAGCGCGGAATGTTCATGTATCGGGTGCGGTGAAAGGACAAATTACGGCGCTCGAACAGTTGGAAATCTCACCGACCGGTAAGGTGTGGGGTGATATTACGACGGCTGCGCTGCATATCGAGCCAGGTGGCCTCTTCCGTGGTCAGAGTTCAATGACGACCAATATTGAAGAGCCGTTATTACTTGAGCCACCACGTCCAGCCGCAGAATCGTGATCATTGCATCGCGTAGGGCGATGGGTACTTGCACAAGTTGCTACATCACTACTTGATGCAAGTACATATTCTTATGCGTCGTTACCGTTCATCACCAAAACCCTCATATTCATTCACTGCCTGGCGACGGATCTGGGCCACATTTCGTGGCCGGATGCGACGCTGGTTAAAGACAACTTTTCCCGGTGGTAGTCGCACGCTGGCTTCACTGGCGATCATGGGAGTCTTGCTGGTGATGATCGGGAGCATTACCGTTACGCTGGTTAATCAGATTATCATTGCTCGTGCGCTTGAACGCGAATTGGCGACTGCGCAGGTAGAGATGCAGGCATTGCAGGCCACGATGCAGGCCTTAACGGCGCAACTTGAATATGAGCAGTCGGATGCCGCAACCGAAGCGTGGGCTCGTAATCTTGGCCTGGTACGAGAAGGCGACATTGTCATCGTCCCTGAACGAGTGCCAACGCCAGTACCATCACTAACATCGCCAGTTGTACCGACACCTGCGCCGCTTCCATCGCCAGCACCTAACTGGCAGCGCTGGTGGCAAGCGTTTTTTCCCTAATCTGGCTCTATATCAGTGTCTTGTCTTACCGGTTTGCGGTGGACTATAGTTATTCCCCGCGGTTGTCATTCACCATCTGAGAGCCTGATTGAAAACCTGGGCTTTCTCATTGAGCATGTACCGTAACGTACTATACTCGTGCGATCATTGTGTGAGGGGTTGACAGCATTCTTTCGCTCCAGCTACCCCACGTTCCCTCTGTCTCTCCCCGCGTAGGAGTGGAAGAGGGCGAGGGGGATGGTAAGGAAGCACCAATTTCCCCCTTCCGCTCCCCAGGTAGGAGAGGAAGGAGGTAAGCGGGGAGGTGAGGGGCGCCAGGCATGTTCCCAGGCGTGCTCCACAGCACAGGCGCTAAAACCGTTGAAACCCTGTTTAGATTGAGGAAACGCCTGGGTTGCCCGCCAACGTTTGCAGATACTATTGTCGAGTCTCATCAAAAGTCCAGGTTTTTGATCACGCTTTTAGATAACCTTACTGCATCGCCCGGGCTAGCTTTTCAAGCTGATTCAGCAGAACAATTTCAAGAACAGCTATTTGTGAACTATGGGCGAGGGCGATAGCTTGCCAGATAAGTTGACGGGCTGCGGTAATGTTGTGGCGGTTGAAGTGTAGAACTGCCTGAGTACGTAATCCAAGCACTTGACTATACCGATCACCGATTGACCGGGCCATGTGCAAAGCTTGCTGTAGTCGGTGATCGATACCATCGTATTGCCCAAGCATTATCATCGTATAATACAGACCGATCTGAGAGCGATTTTCGATGATCTGGTCATTGACCATTCGTGCCAGTCGTATTGCCTGCTGGAAGCGCTTTTGTGCTCGTTGGAAATTATCGGACTCAATGAGTATCCAACCTTGCAATTCATAACTTTGGGCAGAGAGACTTTCCATCGCTATCAGATCGATGAGCATAGGTTGTGGTGATGTGTGGCGGGGTACCGTTTTACCGATCCGGTTTATACGGTGAAGCGTTGCCATTGCCTGCTTGTATCGACCCTGGAGGGCCAAATATTGGGCGTTGACGAGCCAGAGACCGGCTTGCAAAAGGCGACCGGCACGTGCATCATTCTGGCTTAAGCGGTCGATTTGCCTCTGAGTGGAGATACGTTGCGTGGCGAAGTGATCGAACTGACCGCTAACGAGCATATGATGGAGATACAGCACCGAAGCCAGAGCATGCAAAACCGGCTGTTCTTGTTCGGGCAAGATGCCCTTAAACAGGTGGAAATCTTCTGCCTGATGTAGATGATCACCAATCCGATCATTAAGGATGATACGCAAAACGAGAAGTTCGGCGCGCCGAGAAGAGGTATAGTTCGGCGCAATTCCCTTTTCAATGTAGTGCAGCGCTGTTTGAAAGAGTGAACGTTGGACGCAGATCAATGCCGCTTGCCAGCAGTGTTCGACAGCGTTGGCCCACATTTCGGCGCGTAAGCTGTGGTGAATCATAACGTCGTATACGGCCAACGGTGCTTTCATCTGAGTGAGTTCGTTCTGATACTTTGTCAGATACCAGGTATAGGCTGCCTGATGCAAATCGCGACGTTGGGTGAAGAGCAGGCTGTGGTAAGCGGCCTCGTGTGCGATACCGAAGATAAACCGATAGATCGGCTCTGGTTCGTTCATCTCGAGTTCGATCAACTGGTCGCGAACCAATGCGGCAATATCTTGATGCAATTCATCTTCAGTAAGGTGAGCGGGGTGAATATGCTGTAACAAGCGCAGCGGGAAGCTCCGGCCAATGACAGCGGCTATCTTCAACGTGAGGCGGGTGCGTTCACCCATTTGATCGATTCGCGCCTGTACGATCCCCAATGCCTGGCTTGAGAGTTGTAGCGATGGGATGGGTTCATGTAAGCGGGCAGTATCTTGTTCAATGGTGATCAGACGTTTTTGCAATAATATATGCACATATTCTTTGATAAAGAATGGTTGTCCGGCAGCGTACCGTTCGAGGTATTGGAGCAGGGGCGTATCGATCTCCTTCACACCGATTAACTGACGAATGAGATGGATGCGTTCAGCCGCAGGCAATCGCTCAAGCAGATGATGGGTTGTAAACGGCTGCCGACGTATGCTCTCGATGATGGGGGTTACGTGATTGGCGAGTGGACGGTACGATACGACGATCAACAGCGGTAAGTGAGGGAGCACTGCTTCAATGATCGCGTTCAGGAGTTGCAGCGACGCTGGATCGGCCCAATGAATATCCTCTAATATGATCAAGAGGGGTTCTCGCTTTAGACGATTGATCAGTAGCTCAATCACAAGAGGGCTAATATCAGTTGAGCGTCTTGCGTGCACAAATCCGTCAATGTTAAGAAGGTGCGCCAGCGTTGCGATGTGGTTGGGGAGAGCTGAGGATAATTCGGTTGCCATCTGCTGTAACCGTTCATATCGAGCCTGCAATGGAGTGCTATCATCAATGCCACACAACTCACCGAGAATGAACCGCCACGGATGCAGCGGCTGCTCTTGCATCCCGCTTTGACACTCGCCTCGGAAGCTATGATACCGACGCTCAAGCCATTTGATGCTCAGATGATGAATCAGGCTCGATTTCCCAATCCCAGCTTCACCCTCGATAAGTAAGACCTGACCCTGGCGCGGAGCATTGGCGATAAGCCGATCTATCATCTGACGTTCCTGTTCGCGCCCGATCAGCTCAGTGTACGCGGCCAGCGATGCCTGTAATGCTTGCTGAGTAGCAAGAGTTGGCTCACTGAGAACAAGCGCTGTGGGAATGGGTTGATTGTAACCCTTGATCGGCACGAGTTGCGGCTGAGTGGTGCGATACCGGCCCATAATATCTTGCCGTACCCTTCCAGAGACTACAATCGCGCCGGTTGGGGCTTGATCCATCAACAGGGCAGCCAGATTCATTTCTTCACCCTGCGCAGTGTACACTCGTCGCAGACGCCCCCCAACTTCACCGACGAAAAGAGTGCCCACAGTAATTCCTGCCTTGCGAATTACGCCGCGATTACGGAGTTCTATCGCACAACCAACCGCCCGGCTGGTGTCATCGCCATGAGCAACCGGTGCCCCAAACAAGAAGACCATAACCGCACCTTTGCTCCCCAGCTCGATCTCGTTGAGCCACCCTCCCCAGCGCATCGTGATGGCTTGTGCTTGGGTAACTAAGGCTTGCAGGTCAACCGGATATTCTGGTAAATCAAAGGCTGCGAACACCGGAACACATCGCCGATATTCAGCAACCAGAGTGTTGAGTTGGAGACGCCGAGCGAAACTCGGCGGGAGAAAATGTTCCCACCGCAGGATAGGGGCTTCTGAAGGGTAGTAATCGATGGTCGGAGTTGGCTGCGTATTGATCAGTAAGAACTGCACCTGCCCCGGATTGGCCTGTTGCTCGGCCAGACTGGCGGCATTGATCGGTGAACCGATCAATATCGGGTGGATACCTTGATTGGGTATCCCTACCAGGGTCAGATATACTGTCCCGACACTGATCCCTACCCGAAGTTCGAGCGTGAAAGGTCCTTCGGGAGTTGAGATAGGATTGAGGGTTGTTAGTGCATTATGGAGGACATAACCACAGCGCATCGCCAGCGCGGGATCGGTGATGTCTGGCCACCATGCGGTCAAAGCATCGCCAGCAATGTGGATGACGTCGCCGCCATTGGCAGTAATCGTAGCGATGATGACCTCGAAATAGCGGTTTAGAATATTGTGTAATTGCTCGGCTCCGTCGGGAAGTGTGGCAAATAATGCGGTGAGACGAGTGAACCCTTTCAGATCAGTGTGGAGGATGGTTGCCTGATACGTCTGAACCTGTCCTGCCCGTAATGCTCCAGCATCAAGTGCATCGCGTAAGGTGACAGGGACGTAAGGTCGGAATAACTGGTTAAGTGTTTGTTGTTCCATGTGCTGGCAATAAGCTGCTGTTGCCTTATCTTCTTATTGTACTCTAAATCGGGTTGTAAAACGTAGTATGGTATACTGTCAAGCGACGACGAGTTGTCATTCTACCGCATCTTCTCGGACGTAGAAAGGCTATCTGTGAGTCCTGAACGTTTGCAAAAGGTCTTGGCCAGTGCAGGTATTGCTTCACGACGTGATTGTGAAGCACTCATTGCTGCCGGACGAGTAACGGTCAATGGGCGTGTCGTGGTTGTGCCCGGCACACGGGTTGATTTAGAGCACGATGAGGTACGGGTTGATGGTCAGCCAATCCGTATGCCGGCCAAACGTACCTATATTATGCTTCATAAGCCGGCAGGTGTGGTGTCAACCGCTGAAGACACCCATGGTCGTCCAACTGTGCTCGATCTAGTGGATGTACCGGCACGGGTTTTTCCGGTCGGGCGCCTCGACATTGATAGTGAGGGTTTGATATTGCTGACCGACGACGGCGAATTGGCGTATGCCCTGACCCATCCTAGCTTTGAGGTTGAAAAAGAGTACCGTGTGCTTCTTGATCGGCCACTGACACCAGAGGCGTTGCGGAGTTGGCGTAATGGTGTTTTGCTCGATGGTGAGATGACAGCGCCTGCCTGGGTAGAAATGATCGGGACGGCACCGGAGGGGGTATGGGTTCGGATCGTCTTACGGGAAGGGCGTAAGCGTCAGATTCGGGCGGTTGCCAAACTGCTCGGTTATGAAGTGCGACGGTTGATACGGGTACGTGAGGGTAATCTGCTACTCGGCGACTTACCACCACGATCCTGGCGTTATTTGACCGATGAAGAAGTTGCCGCGCTGCGTGCCCATATCTCGACCCGGCGGCCTCTACCGATAAAACCTGCAGAGGCGACATCAGTTACTCGACCACGATTTGAACGACACGCTGTTGATGTTCGCGAGCGTGAGCATGAGGCGCCGTCACAGCGAGAGGGTGGCGAACGCGAGGCGCGCTCGCGGCGAGAGGGTGGCGAACGTGAGGTGCGCTCGCGGCGAGAAGGTGGCGAACGTGAGGCGCGCTCGCAGCGAGAGGGTGGCGAACGCGAGGCGCGCTCGCGGCGAGAGGGTAGCGAACGTGAGGCGCGCTCGCGGCGAGAGGGTGGCGAACGTGAGGTGCGCTCGCAGCGAGAGGGTGGCGAACGTGAGGCGCGCTCGCGGCGAGAGGGTGGCGAACGTGAGGTGCGCTCGCGGCGAGAGGGTGGCGAACGCGAGGCGCGCTCGCGGCGGGAGGCAGATCGGTGGGGCCATGCAGGGGAGAACACATCACGGATGCGTCGGGATGAACCACAGCCTCCGCGATCAACGAATAGTAATTCACCATCCGTGCGGTTGAATCGTCAAGAACGACCTTCTCATGTTCATCGCCAACAGCGCACTGGACGGTCACATCGCGATAAAGATCAGGAATAATTTCCATCTGCAGGAACTATGGACTGGCAGCACTGATGAGCTTGACAAAGTGCAAGATAGTGGTATAAATGTTGAGGTGTGCGTTTGTGATAGATACCACAAGGAAGGAAAAGTGCAATGAAGATTTGGTCTCGAACGCTTGCCTTAGTAGTTTTAACGGC
>Ga0308396_1000235_pt1 | contig 40688 bp, 54 predicted proteins | sample Hotspr2SamplePe2_FD_202359 | JGI IMG/M metagenome (GOLD analysis project Ga0308396, IMG submission 202359) | Hot spring phototrophic mat microbial communities from Mushroom Spring, Yellowstone National Park, Wyoming, United States - 20050930_Pe2 ... | reverse complement strand
TTTTTGAAGTTTTTTAAGAAAAAATTTTGATAAATCAAAGAGGCAAAAAAATATGAAACAAAAAGACCAATAATTAAACTAACATATTTTTCCCTCAAAAGGTTTACAATCAACTTTTTATAATCTTTCTTTTTATAATAAACCTTTTTCCTTCCCATTTTGCCCTATATTATACAACAATTTTTTTATTTGATGGTTAAATAAATCTTGGAACATAATTTTTTATATCTTGACAATTTATGAAAGATGTTATGATATAATATAAATGTAGCCTGATTTATTCAGAGCTACAAAATTCACGCGGCCCCACGCAAGTGGGGTTTTCGCACTTTATAACCTTGATACCACCGACCAAAATCAATAAATTTTGTCATTAATACTTGTTTCTTTTTTAAATAAATAGTTGAAGTTTTTCATGAATTAAAAATTATTTTAGCAGAAAATAAATAAACATTCCCATCCTTGGGAAATTAAATTTAATTTTTAATCAAAAACTATCTCCTCCAACTTCCAAAACAAATATCAAAAATCACAATCTCTCAAAATATCCCTTTATCTTCCTTGCCATAAGTTTTCGTCGAAGAGTTAAAAATTGCTGATAATCATCCTTTTCCATCTCAAAAATCTCATTTGGGATACAGTTTTCTTCAAGGTTTTTAAATAAATCTTTGATTAACTGAGTATTTTTGAATGGGTATATAAAGGTATAATAATTTCATGATCACGAGGAAAAGGCACGGCTGAGGTTCGTCCAAAAGCTGTGTTTTTTCATTTCATTGCTAATTTATTTTTTAGATTATCCAAGAAATCAATCTTCTTTTTAGCAGATTTTTACAACTATAATGTGTAAAAATCAATTAAAAACGCAGGAATAAACCTAAAACGAGGAAAATTATCCCCATCATGAAGAAAATTAACTGTCCATCCTCGATTTTCTGGGCATCAAGGTGCATAAAATCCAAAATTTTGTTAATTTGATTCTGCCTCTTTTTTAGATAAGCGTTATATTCCTTCTTAAATCTCTCAGAATATGAAAGTATTTCTTTTTCTGATCTAATATCGAGATGATAAAACTTTTCAAGAGAATCAAGTGATTGTTTTTGTTGAAATAAATTACTGCTTTCCTCTAATTGAATTTCAAGTCGTTTTGATTCAAGACTAAAAAATAATGAAGCAATTCCCAATATCAATGATATACCAAGACCTGCAAAACCTAGTCTTGTAAGCAGTGAAACATAAAAGTTTCCTTGTAGGGCAACAAAAATAGAAATTGTTCCACCAGCAATGGTGATTAACTGTAGTTTGAAGTTTTCAGAATCTTTTAGCAGGCTTTTATATCTCTCAGAAATTCTTTTTAAGTCTTCAGTGACTTTATTTCTAAAATCCAATAGCGCTTTCTCACCAGAGGGCTTCATAAATTCTTCAAGGTCTTTTTCAGGATTAAAGTTTTTTATATCAATCATACTTATTTTTTACAGAACTGCCAATTAAGGGTAGTTAAATCAGCAATCTTTTAGAGAAGTATCTGATTACACGTCTTTTATAATTAAAACTTCTTCCCCTAACATATCAACGATTTTTAACGCAATTTTTGTCTTCCCATTGGGAATTTCTAATTCATATTTTCCTTTAATCAAATCGCTTTTCTTCTCTGGTACATCTGAATAAACAATATGAAATGTTTTTCCGTCATATTTTGTATCAATTAAAACATAATCAATCATTGCTCGAAAATCTGGAATTTTAACTTTAAATAACTGATTATCAATGTTTAATCTTTCAATAATGGTTGGCGAGATGAAATCTTGAATTTCAATTATAGCCATATTTCCTCTTCTTTCAATCTTTACTTTTGCTTCGTCTAGTTTGTGAATTAAAAAATTGCCATATTTTTTATCGGTTTTTAGCTCAATAACTTCAATTTTATTTACAGGATGTTTTTTATTCCACTCTTCTATTGTCGCATCAACGGCTAATTCCTTTCCTAAACAAACAATAATTATGTTTCTATCTTCATTTGGTCTTTTCTTTAATTCATCTTGAATTAACTGTAAATCTAGTAAGGTAAAAGGATGATTAAAATCAATAATTTTCACTAATTTATTCCCTAAAGTACCATCAAAAAATGGATCAGTTTTTATTCTTTGAATTCCAATATGTTGAATAGCCAATTCAACTGCTTCAGTCTGGAAAAGCTGTAAATCATAGTTGTTAACTTTGTAAATAGCAAAAGATGGATATTTTGTTGCTTTATTTTTAATTTGGTCTAAAATAATTTTTTGTGATTCCCTTGCGGTTAATTGAATAGCTCCTTTATTAATATCACAACCTATCCATCTTCTTCCTAATTTTTGCCCAACTCTTGCTGTTGTACCGGAACCGATGAAGCAATCTAAAACTAAATCATCGGGATTTGTTGAAGCTTTGATAATTCTTTCTAAAAGTCCTTCCGGTTTTTGGGTTTGAAAACCTAAATGTTCAGTTAAAATTCTTCCTGCCGGGCTGATATCAGCCCACCAATCTTCTGGAATTTTGCCCCTCTCATCATAAAATTTTAATTTTTCTTCTAATTTTTCATATTCTTTACCTGAATATATACCTGTTCTATATTTTGCGGCTTCGAAACTCTTTTTGTAAGGAATTCTTATGTCGTCAGGATTAAAAATATAATTTTCAGATTTAGAATATCTCAAAATTATTTCATGTTTATCTGGAAAATCTTTCGTTTGTCGAGAAGGTCCGGTGTAGCACCATACAATTTCATTTCTAAAATTTTCTGGGCCAAATATCTCATCCATTAATAATTTTATATAATGTCCTACATGATAATCTAAATGTAAATAAATACTCCCCGTTTCAGCTAATAATTCTTTTAAAAGTTGTAATCTCTCATACATAAACTGTAAATAAGTATCATTTCGCCACATATCAAAATACATTGTTTGTTGAAGTAAATCAGCATCATCAATTTCTGTTTGTGTACCCTTCAAGCCTCTTAATTCCACTTTTCTAACATAATCAGCATTACTCATAAAAGGCGGATCAATGTAAATTAAATCAATTTTTCCTCTGAATCCTAATTCTAAAAGTGTTGCTAAAACATCTTTGTTATCACCATAAAACAAGAGGTTTTGCCAATTTTTTTCTAAATACTCAAATTTTGGAATGTTGTATCTCAAACCAGTATTTAATGGATCGAAAACATCAGTTAAAACTGCTGGGTATCCTTTTATATAATCAAGAGGTTTTTTACCAACCCAATAAAGCATCGGTCTTCCTTTTGCTGGAGTGATTTTGATTTTTGGTTCTTTAGATTGCTGTTTAATCATGAATTAGTTTTAAAATTAAACTTATATTGTAATCCTTCAAAAACATTATTATTTTCTAAAGGCAAGTTCCAGTTATTAAATTTCATATTATTATTTTCATCAAAATCCACATACTGAATATTAAAATTACGATAATGGCCACTTTTCTCAAGATTTTTTTTCCGTTTTAATTTATTATAGATATTTTTCAATGGTTTAACGATATCATCCTTCCACTTCTCCCGTTTCTCCTTGCTAAATAAATAATTGGTTGCTCCTAAAATTATATCAGTCAATTCTTCAAAATTCACCTCCGGAGTTTTATTCTTAGATTTCATCACTGGAATTATTTTTATGTCATCGCTAATTTCTACATAACTTCTTATTTTATGTTATAGTCGCTCAAAAATTCTTTTTTTATCTAACTCAACAGTTCCAAAAACCTTCCCATCTGTATAAAAATTTTTAACAAAAACTTTTGAATAATTTGTATATTCTGGATTAAAAAAATAATGCAAACACCCTTGAATACCAATTCTTAATAATGTTTCGTATTTTTTCTTTGTTCTATCCTCAATTTTCTCTACGTGAGACCAAAAATCATCAGACATTTTATTAATCGATTTAATAAAAATAGATCCGATTTTTATTCCAAGTGGCCTTCTTGTTTCTAAAATTTCTCCCTTATTTTTAATGTATTTGAAATAATTATTATAGGTTGCATAATACAATATTTCTAACCATCTTTTTGCAACTATATTTCTATTTTTATTATGATTTTTTCTTAACTCTTTCCAATTTATTGTTAAATAATCTGCTTTATATTTTTTTCTTTCTGTAATTAATATATCATGAAAGATTGTTTTTGAACGTAATGGAATAATTAAAAATTGGTGTCCAAATGGCCTTTCTTTACCATCATATACTTCATCGTGATATATTTCAATTTCTTCTTTATATTTATTTTTTGGGAGATAAAATAATGATTCTTGTTGGCTATTTTCGTTCATAAATCCAGTTTTTAACTTTCTCTACTTCCCCAAAACTTAATTCATCGCGTGTCGTTTCTAAAATTTCGTATTTTAGTTTTTCAGGATTTAATTTTTCCAATTTTCTCATTTCTTTCTCTTTTTGTTTATCTTTAAATGGTTCTCCTTTTATCTCAACTATTAACATTTTGCCATTTTTTTTACGAATTAGAAAATCCGGGGTGTAAGTATGCCATTTGCTATTCTTATCTTTATATTCAAAGAAAAAATCAGTTTTGCTTGGATCCGTTATTGCGCCGGTAAAATATATGTCTTCAATTTCATCAGGATCTTCATTTAATTCCCTTATAATACTTTCAAAAAACTCTTTCTCAGGTAAAGAATCAAAATTATATGGAGAATAATGAAAACCAAAAGGTAGCTGGGGTTGACGATAAAATTTAACAAAATCTTCATATTTTAAAAGAAGTTCTTTAGCTCTATCTTTATGAAAAATAACTTCTGTAACATAAATTGTTTTTTCTCCATCCTTTTCCTTGTCAAATCCTTGTTTCTTAATTAAAGCAAGTGCCTGTTCAATAACTTCTTCTATAATTTTATAATTTTTAACTTGGTTTTCTATTTGTTTTTTAATTTCAATAGCTTCTAGTTCTAAAACTTCACCATTTGGATAAAGTTCTTTTAATCTTGTATATACATCCATTAAAGGCAAACGATAACTATCAGCAATATCTACCGCTAAATTATAAATATCAATATAATCCGGTTCTATTTCAATTTTTTCTTGTGTAATTGTTACTAAAACTTTTTTTTTGCTGTATTCATCAGGAGTTAAAACATCTCTTTTTATTTCTTCTAGATTAATCTTTGGTTTTTTAATTTTTATTCTTGGTTTAATCTTTGATTCTTTTAGTACAACTCTTTTAATTTTCTTCTTTAAAGAAATAGGTGGAATCTTTGTTTTTTTTAAAACAATTCTTTCTTTTATAAATTCCTTAGGAGTGCGATTTAATTCTTCTAATGTTTCTCCGTAAGTTTCTTTTAATTGACTATCTAAAATTGAAACAACATCTCTAGAAAGATATATTTTTGCTTTTATTTTATTTCCTGGCACTTGTCTTAAACATCGAGAGGCAGCTTGCAAAACAAAATTGTTACTCGAGGTAAGCCTTCGAGCTAAAGCTGTTGCAAATAAGGATGGACAATTCCATCCACGAGTACCTTTATTAACTAAAAGAAAAATTCTATAAGGAATCTTTGGATCATTTATACGATTATCAAATAAATCTTTTATTTCTTCTTCTGATTCATTGTGAACTTCTAAAATAATTGAAGGGTTAATTTTATTTTTTATAAGAACTTTTTCAATAATTGTTTTTGCTTCTCTTAAATCTTCTATTTTAGAAAAATAAATAGCTATTTTGGCAAAACTTCCATCATAAATTTTTACATCTTTGTAATGTTTAAAAAAATCAGATATTACATCTTCTAAAAAATATTTTTGTGAAACATCCGGATAGGCTACAATATTTCCTTTTACTTCCTTTAAAATTCCATCTTTAATTCCTTGGGAAAGTCCATACCAATAAATAACATCTTTTAAAATTTGCCTCTTATAATATGGGGTACCTGTGGTATTAATAACTGTAACAACTTTGGATTCTTCATTAATATAATTTACTGTAGCTCTTACTCTTTTTAATTCCTCTCCTAATTGTTGTCCAAAAAGCAAATCACCCTCATCAGCAAAAATAGCTAAATTTTTTAACGAAGTTATCGTTAAAAGTCTTTGACGCGCCACTAATTCTTTAGCCTCATCTTCTTTTAAATTATTTGATTGATAAGATAATTTAATTAATAATTTTGGAATCGTATGTTTTTGTAAGCGAATTTTTTCAGTATTTGTCACGATAACATTGAAATTACTTCCTCTAATAATCGGAATATCTTTTTCTCCATCACGAGTATAAGTTATTTTTAAAGTACTAACAAATGGCTTGTATAATCTTGGTGGTAAAATTTTTTCATAAGGAATATCAGAAATTTCTTTTAGAGCGCCTAAAATAGTTTTACCAGGAGCAAAAACTAAAGCATTCTTTACAAATTGTTCATCTGGATATTCAAGTGCCATAGCAAATTCAGTGGCTATGATTGATCCAATAAGAACAGTTTTCCCTGCACCCATTGCTAATGCCAAAACATAACTAGGATAATCCAAAAATAATGACTCACGTAATGTTTCAAGATGATATTTTTTAACAAAACTATCATCAGTTTCTACCTTTTTTAAAATACTTTTAATCCCTCCACCATTTGAAAAGGCTATTTTTCGCAAATCTTCTTCGGTCAAATTGATATTTAAAGCTTCTAAAAGTTGTTCCCCCTGAAAATATTTTTTATATAAATCAAAAATTCGAGGAGTTTTTTCTATTAATCTTAAATACCAATAAGTTTCCAGCGCTTCGAATTGAGCTTTTCTTAAATATTTTAATTTTTGATTTTCAAGATCTAAAAAACTATATTCAAAAATTTCTCTAATAACTGGGTAGTCGGATTTATAATTGTCTTCTCTCCAATCTTTTACTTTAGATTTTAAAATTTCGTGAAGATGCATAATAAAAATTAAAAATAGTTATTTAATTATATCAATTTTTTACATCTTCCACTCTTTTATTTTTACGTAATTCTCCCAAATCCCCTTCCCTTTTTCAACTTTACCATCTTTTTTCGATCGTAATAACTTGGTTTAATTTTGAGGTTTAATTTTTGGGTTGTTTTGATAAAGTAAATTGTGGTTGACAGGGGATTTTTGATTTGTTATATTATTATTAACCTGCCCGTGATGCATGCATCACGGGGCTTTTTTTATGTAATATTTTTAAGAAGATTATCTTTTTCTAAATTAATTATTTTATACTTTTGAAACTTTATAAAATTAAATTTAACTTCCTTCTTTGATAATTTTAAGACGTAAGTTAAAAAATAAAATGCTGCTCGATACATTACTTTATTTTCTAAACAAACTACTGAGATTTTTTTATCTATCTTTTTCATTGAAAATAAAGCTTGAAGGAAATCAGCATCACCAGTCAAAAGAAAAATATTTTGATAATAATTTCTATGGCCAAAATCGACAATATCAACTGCTAGTTTTACATCAACTTCTTTTTCTTTTCCTGATGTTTTTGAACGATAACCAGTAAAAAAGACTAAATTTTTAGTTGATTTTACTGATCGGTAAAATAACGCTTCGTTTTTTAAATAAAGTTTTTCTCTTTTAGTTGGTTTTTTTGGTTGGGGTGAGTAAGAAGCATAAAAATAAATTTTATCAAACTTTATTTTGATTTTATCTTCAATTTCTTTTATAAATGAGGGAAAATCAAGATATCTTCCTGGTCCAAAAAGTTCGTATTTGGCAGCATATAAATTAGTGCCGTCGATAAATAAAAAAGTTTTCATTTTTTTTATTATCCAATATTCTCATTCTCCCAAATCCTCTACCCTTTTTCAACTTTACCATCTTTTTTCGATCGTAAGAATTTGGTTTAATTTGAGGTTTAATTTTTGGGTTGTTTTAATAAGGTAAATTGTGGTTGACAAAGGTAGGTTATAGAGATATAATAAGTTCATAATCACGAGGAAAAAGCACGACTGAGGTTGGTCCAAAAGCTGTGCTTTTTCATTTAATTGCCAATTTATTTTTTAAATTATCCAAAAAATCAATTTTCTCTCTTGCAGCTTTCTTTAAAAGAACGGAGCATTTTTTGTAATTAGGACTGATGACTCTTTTTAATTTATTTTTTTCGTATAAATAATTTACTAAACAATAAAAATCACCATCAGAAGAAACAATCACCACTTGATGATATTTTTCTCAATCAATCATCACCTGCAAAACTAATTCTGCATCAGCATTACCTTTGGGTTTACCATCTTTAGTTATCATTACCGGCTTAAAAATCAAAACATACCCAAATTCCTGAAGTGATCGATAAAGTTCTTGATTTTCGGGCAGATAGCCAATAAACAAATATGCTTTTTTTACTTGATATTTTTCTTTTAAATAAACTCGAAACTTTCTAAAGTCCAATCTCCATCCAAGCTCCTTAACTCCCAAGTTAACATTATTACTATCAATAAAAGCAAAATTATTTCTAATATTTTTGTCATAATTTTTATCCAATATCTTTATTCTCCCAAATCCCCTCCCCTTTTTCAACTTTTACCATCTTATTACGATCGTGATAGCTTGGTTTAGCTTAAGTTTTTTAGATTGATTTAATAATTGAGGCAAGTTTTATATAACTTCAAAGTCTCTCTTGTCATTTTTTCAAATGAGTATTTTTGAAGGATTTTTTGGTAGGAAAATTTGGGTTTTTTTTCTATAAAATACTTAATTTTTCTTCTTATATCATTTGGGTCTTTAGGATTAAAAGATAAATAATTTTTTCCCCAAAGCTCATCAAACACTTTTATTTTTGAAGCAATAATTGGCCGATTATAGTAAGCTGCCTCAAACAATGTTAACCCAAATCCTTCGGATAAAGATGGATGGACTAAAGCTAAACAGTTTTGATAAAACCACTTTAATTTTTCTTTTGGTAAATCTTTAATAAGAATAATGTTTTTTAAATTTTTTTTCTTTAAAAAACTCTCAACTCTTTTGGTAAAAAAATCATTTGTCCCAACTAAAACAAGAGAGTATTTTTTATCAAAAGAAGAAAATTCTTCAATCAAATTTTCAACATTTTTATGAGGATAAAAATTACCAACATACAAAAAAAAATTTTTGTAGGGAAATTCTTTTTTAGTTTGCTTTTCTTTTTTTTCTTCAAAAAGATGATAGGAAACACCTTCATATATCACCTCAATTTTATCTTTAAATCTTTCACCATAATAAGAAAGAATCTGTTGTTTGACCGTTTTTGTTGGAACAATTACCTTGACTGAATTTCTTAATCCCAAAAAAAGTACAATCTTAAAAATTAAATGTTTAATTTGATAAATCAATGGGTTTTTGGTTGAGGCGCGACCCGTTTTAAACAAAATTGGCGTCATATCATGAATGGTAATCAAAAACTTTTTAAAATAAAAAATTGGGAAAGTAAAGTAGGTAAAATGAACTAAATCTAGATTATCTTTTAGTAAAGTCCATAAAAAACCAATCTGTTCAGAAAAAGTGTGCCAATAAAAATTTGCCTCTTTTTTAACAATATTTTCACTTTGAAAATGAATTTTTTCAAAATCTTTTTTTAAAAGATAAACATAGTAAAGAAAGTCAGAAGAATTATTTTTATCCAGATAAAAAAGTAAGTTTTTTATATAAGTGCCAACCCCAGTTTGATTATATAAACGAGCATCAATCCCAATTTTTTTCATAACGTTTTATTTTTCTTTCAAGAAAAAAATAAACCAAAAAATTAACAAAAAAAGGGTATTTTTTTTCGTAATGTTTTTGATAAAAAATCTTCATCGCCTGATAAAAATAATAATTTGTTTTTCTTTTAATTTCCTTGTCCTCTTTTCTTAACCCACTTTGATATTTTAAATGCAAAACAGAAAACAAAGGATAGTAAACAATTTTATAGCCCAATTTTCTAATTCGAAGACAAAGATCTAAATCTTCTCCATACATAAAAAAATCTTCATCAAAACCTTTTAACCTTTCTAAAATCTTTCTTTTGGTTAAAAAAAAGGCTCCTGAAATTGCTTCAACCTCATGAACTTTCTCCAAATCCAAGTAAACCAAATGATAGCCACCAAAAAGACGATTGAAAAAAGGAAAAGAAGCAAAAATTTTTTCAAGCCGAAAAAAATAACAGAAACTGCGCCATAAAGTGGGTAGCCCTCGATGACAAGCTGGGTCAATAGTATTATTTTTTAAATTAACCCTAACGGTAAGAGCGCCAATCTTTTCATTTTTTTTAAAAAATTTAAGAAGATTATTCCAATTAATATCAGAAATTAAAACATCGGAGTTTAGAAAAAGAATAAACTCTCCCGATGCCTTTTTTATTCCTAAATTGTTGGCTTTAGCATAACCAATATTTTTTTTGTTTTGAATAATTAGAAGATTAGGTTTTTTCAAAGAAATTTTTTTTAATCTCTTAATCGTATCATCTTTTGAACCATTATCCACAACAATTACTTCATACGAAATATTTTTTTCTTTTTCCAAAGAAGAAAAAAGCCTATCAATACAATAAAAAGTTAATGAAGCAGTATTGTAGGAAACAATAATTACTGATAGGTCTTTGATCATGAATTTTTCTTAAAGAGTTTAGCGTTTTGGTGATTGTTTTTCTCTTCTGGCTTTGCCACCGGTACCCACCTTTCTTCTTTCTTTAACCCTGGAATCAACGGTCAAAAGACCTTCTTTTTTCAAAATTGATCGGTAATTTTGATCAACCAAAGCCAAAGCGCGACTTACAGCCAAAGTAATGGCAAAAAGTCTTCCTCTTTTTCCCCCACCAGAAACTTTTATAGAAATAGCAAATCGATCTTCGCAGTCGGTAAGTTTTAGCGGTTTTTGATAAATCACTCTTTCCTCTTTAGCTTTATAAATCTCTTCAATTGGCTTGCCATTAATAAAAATCCCACCCTTTTTAATCTTCAAACCAGAAACGACTGCCTCTCCTTCTTTTTCCGGAATATACAAACGGGCAATGGCGGTTGCTTCTTTTCTTCGCCCAACCGCCTCATAATACTTTAAATCTTTAGTTTTTTTTGCCATATGAGAAATTAAACCACAACACTTTTAACTTTATCTTTATAAGGATGATTGGCCTCTTCAAAAACATATAATCTAGTGATTCTTTTTTTTCTTAATTTATTTTTGGGAAGCATCCCCAAAACCGCATGACGAATCACCTCTTTGGGATTTTTTTCCAAAAGCTCCCTTAGTTTTATCTTTTTTAAGCCACCCGGATAACCAGAGTAACGAGTATAGATTTTCTCTTCCAATTTATCACCGGTTACTTTTATTTTTTTAGCATTCACTACCACCACATAATCTCCCATATCTAAATAGGGGACATAATTGACTTTATGCTTTCCTTGAAGAAAATAAGCAATCTTGGGCACCACTCTTCCCAATACTTTATCAGAAACATCAATCTCCAACCAATCTCTTTTTACTTCTTTTTCTGATACCGGTTTAGTTGAGGTGGTTAAATTTACCATATTTATTTTTCTTTTTTAACTTTTTCTTTAGCTTCTTTTGTTTTATTTTTTTTCTTTTTTTTATTTTCCAAGTTTTCATAAACTACCGGTTTTGTCCACTCAACCAAAGCTTGGCTTGCCCCATCAGAATCTCTTTGACCAAGTTTAACAATGCGCACATAACCTCCTTTTATTTCCTTAAACACTGGTCCAATTACTTTGAAAAAAAGCGGCAAAAGCTTTCTTTTTTGACCAAAATAGGAAAGAAAAAACGCTTTATTTTTTTCATTTTCCTCCTTCATCCTTTCCACCAACTTCTCAATCGTTGATTTAAGAACTTTGGCTTTTTTTAAAGTGGTTTTTATTTTTCCGCGCGTTAAAAAATTGTAGGCTAATTTTTTTACCAACGCCCGGGTGGCATCGTAACCACCTTTAAACTTTATTTTTTTTACCCGATGACGCATAAAAATTAAAAACAAAAATTATTCTTCTTTTAAAGAAACTCCTAACTTCTTAAGTTCTTCTTCAATTAATTCAATTGACTTTTTACCCAACCCTTTCATCACTACCAACTTTGATTTACCCACCTTCATCAAATCGGCCACCGTTTCTATTTTTTCTCGAAGCAACGCATTAATCACCCTTGAGGGTAAATTTAATTCATCGATAATAATCTCTGCAAAACGACTATTTTCCTTTTCTTGAGCTTGTTGCGTAATAAGATTAACTTTTGGTTTTGAAGCATCTTTTCCTGATAAAAGATAATCAAAATGGGTTGAAAGAATCTTGGCCGCTTGTTTTAAGGCATTGCTTGGAGTAATTCCCCCATTGGTCCAAACCTCCAAAATCAACCGCTCAAAGTTGGTTTTAGCACCGACTCTTGTCTCCTCAACTTTATAATTAACTTTAACAATTGGGGAAAAAGTAGCATCAATGGGAATAAAGCCAAACTCTTTTTTCTCCTGTTGTTCGGCCGGTAAAAAACCAACTCCTCTTTCCACAATCGCTTCTAAAGAAAGTTTGCCTTTTTCGGCGGTAATCTCAGAAAGATAAATATTCTCATCAATGGGTTTTACCTCGCCTTCTAAATCTTTGCTATAAATTTTTCCTGGTCCTTTTTTTTCTAAATAAACTCTGGCTTGACCATTAACCGGTAATTCAAACTTGACTGTTTTTAAATTTAAAATAAGTTCTAAAGCGCTTTCTTTAACGCCGGAAATTGGCGTAAAAAGATGAGGCGCGCCTTCAATTTTTACCTGAGTAATGGCCGCCCCTTCAAGCGATGAAAGAAGGGTTCGCCTTAAGGCAAAACCAAAGGTATGACCGAAACTTTTAGGAAGGGGGCTTATGATAAATTTTCCATAAGTGGCGTTTTCTTCCACTTTTTCGGTTGAGTAATTAGGATTAAGCATATCTTTTTTTTTAAAAAATAAAAATTTTTAACGAGAATAGTATTCAATTACTAACCTTAAATGGACCTGTTTTTCAATTAATTCACTCGAAGGCTGATCAATAACTTTTCCTACTATTCCCTCTCGCTTCAACCAAAAAGGAATAGTTAAATCTTTGTTTTCTAAGCTTTGTTTTATTTCAGGAACTTGAGTCATTTTATCATCAGCAAAGGTAATTATATCATTAACTTTGACCAAATACGATGGAATGTTTAAAACTTTATCGTTGACTTTAATGTGTTTGTGGGAAATAAGTTGACGTGCTAAGGCTCTTGTTGGGGCAAATCCTAACCGATAAACGATATTATCCAATCTTCTTTCCAAAAACTGACAAAGAAACAAAGCGGTATTACCTTTTTTTTGCGAGGCTTTTTTAAAGTATTTTTTAAGCTGGCTTTCAGAAATACCAAACATAAATCTTAATTTTTGCTTTTCTCGAAGTTGTAACGCTCGCTCAGAAACTTTTTTTCGGCCTTTAAGCCCATGCTGACCAGGCGGAATATTGAGTCTTTTAAGAAGCCTTGCGTGTGACTTTGTTCCTGGGGTTTTAAGCCCTAAATCAACATTAAGTTGTCTGGCAATTCTATTTTTTGGACCGGTATATCTCATTAAATTTTAAATATAATTTTTAATTTTTAAACCCTTCGCACTTTAGGTGGCCGCACCCCATTATGAGGAACTGGGGTAATATCAACTAAACGCAAAACATCAATCTCCAAACTTCTTATCACCCTCAATGCCGCCTCTCGCCCGGGACCAATTCCTTTAACAAAAACATCCGCTTCCTTTAACCCATATTCAGCCATTGCTTTTTTTAACGTTGCCTCGGTGGTTACCGTTGCTGCATGAGGGGTCGACTTTCTTGTTCCGGAAAAACCATACATTCCACAGGAACCAACAATTACCGGATTGCCTTTTTCATCAGTTACGGTAATAAAAGTATTGTTAAAAGTGGCAACCACATATATTTTTCCTTTTTCAATAATCCGTTTTTTTTTCTTATCTTTTTTTCTTACCATAATTTATTATTTTATTTTTTGGAACTTTTAGAAGAAGCTTCCTTCTGTTTCTTTTGTTTTTCTTGTTCAAGTTTGGCCCAGACTTCTTTTCGCAAAGCACCAACTGTCTTTCTTTTTCCTCGTTTTGTTCGGGCATTGGAACGCGTCCGTTGACCTCTAACCGGCAGCCCGCGGATATGTCTTATCCCCCGATAACAACCAATCTCTTTAAGCCTTTTTACATTTTCCATAATCTCTTCCCGAAGCTCTCCTTCGACTTTATAATTTTTTTCAATAAAATCGGTAATTTTCCTTAACTCTTCTTCTGACAAATGACCAATTTTTTTATTAGGATCAATGTTGGTGGCTTTTAAAATCTTTTTGGCTCGCTGCCAACCAATACCATAGATTAAAGTTAAACCATACTCCACTCTTTTATCATCGGGTAAGGAAAAACCAAAAATTCTTGTCATTTAATTTTTTTAAACTTTTAATGATTACCCCTGTCTTTGTTTATGTTTGGGGTTTTCACAAATAATATATAACCGTCCTTTTCGTTTTACCAGTTGACATTTTGCACAAATTTTTTTTAAGGATGCCCTTACTTTCATAAGAATTTTTATAAACGATAAATAATCCTTCCTCTTTCTAAATCATAAGGGGTGATCTCAACCTTTACCTTATCCCCCGGCAAAATTTTTATAAAATTTTTTCTCATTTTTCCTGACAAATAACACAAGATCACTTTTTGCGAATCCTTTAATTTTACCCGAAAAAGAGTATTGGGAAGGTTTTCAACCACTTCACCCTCAACCACTAAAACATTATCTTTCATACTTTAAAAACAATAAAACAATATTTTAACATAAAAATTTTAATTTTAAAAGACTAAGTTAAAATAAAAACACCATTTTTTGTCACCGCCACTGTTTTTTCAAAACAAGCAGATAAGCTTCCATCTTTGGTAACAATTGACCAATCATTGTCTTTCTCAAACACCATTTCCTCAGTCCCCATCGAATAAATCACCTCAACCGCCAACACCAAACCCGGTTTTATCTTTAAAGTCTTTTCTAATGGCCTATCTAAAAACCCAAAAACAAAGGGATCTTCGTGTAAATCTTTGCCAATTCCATGACCAGTCAGCTTTTTAATAACAAAATAACTATTTTTTTTAATTATTGTCTCAATTGCTTTTGAAACCTCTCCCAAATACCCACCAACTTTTATCTTTTCAATTGCTTTTTTTAAAGCCTCTCTTCCTGTATCCAAAAATCTTTTTATCTCACCTTTTTCTTCTTCTCCCACCACCATTGTTTTAGCACAATCGGTATGAAAACCTTGATAATAAAGACCAATATCAATTGTTAACAAATCACCTTTTTTTAAAACTCTTTCCGAAGGGGGGGTATGAACAATTTGCTCGTTAACTGGCAAACAAGTGGCAAATTGGTATCCTTCAACCTTGTCAAAAGAAACTTCGGCCTTTTCTTCTTTAATCAGCCTTTGAGCTTCATTTTCTATGGCCAAAGTCGTTATTCCTGGTTTGACAAATTTGATTAATCTTTTAAGAATTTGTTTAAGTTTCTTTCCTCCTTCACTCATAATTTTAATTTCTTCTTCCGTTTTATAGTGAATCATATACTTTTATTTTTTTTACGAAAAATAAATAATTCGATAAACCTCTTCTAACTTATCAAAAAACTCTTCTTTAGAAAAGTTATTTTTAATCAAATAATCAGCAAAAGCAATCGTTGGCCCCATATTACTTTCGATTAACTCACTAATATCTCTTTCTTCTCCATAAAGTCCTGGCCTTTCTTTTCTTTGAGCCAACCGTTTATAACGCAAATCTTTGTCAACAAATAAAGCCAAAATTACAATTCTTACTTTTGGAAATTTTTTCTTTAAATAAAGATACTCCTCCCACGAGCGCATTCCTTCAATGATAACAATGTTATTTTTTTTCAACCCCTCTTTGATTTTTTGCTCATTTAATACCGCCATTGCCTCCATCCCATATTTTTTACGAAACTCCATTCTTAGTTGTCGATGAACCTCATTGGTATGTAAAAGTCCATGTTTATCTATATATTCATTGATAATTTTGCCAAAAGAAACAAACAGCAAACCTTTTTTTTCTTTAAAATAATTGGCGGCCTCAGTTTTACCGCTTCCTGGCAAACCAACAATGGCAATAATCGTTTTTTTCTTTTGTTTCCAGGATTTAATTTGATTGGCAACCAACTGCTTTCCTAAATTTTTTAAAATCTCTTGATTGACTTCAGAAATTGATCTTTCGCCATCAATTTCGGCCAAAATCCCTTTTTTTCGATAGTGCTCAATTACCGGCAAAGTATGCTGATAAAAAAGTTTTATTCTTTGGCGCAAAGCCGGTAAAGTTTCATCTTCTCTTGCGGTATCATCTCGATAAAAAAGTCGCCAAATCGCTTCTCTTTCTGAAATCTTAAGATAAATAACTTTATCTAAATGGTTTTTAAATTTTTTGGCTTGATATAAAGTCCTTGGGAAGCCATCTAAAATATAACCTTTTTTGTATTCGGGCCGAGAAAGATAATTTTCAACAATTTCAATCGTTTTATCATCAGGCACCAAAAGACCAGCGTTAATTGTTTCTTTGATATATCGACCCAAAACAGTTTTTTCTTTGGCAATTTGGCGAAAAATATGTCCGGTTGAAAGATAAGGAATATCTAGTTGCTTTGATAAAAGATTCCCTTGGGTGGATTTACCTGAACCTTGAATACCAATTAATACGAGTTTCATAATTTAATCAAGTTTTTTTGTTTCTTGATGAACCATTCTTTTTTTACAAGCCGGGCAATATTTTTTAATTTTTAACTTTTCCGGCATGTTGACCTTATTTTTTTCTGTGACATAATTTAATCTTTTACAACTTTCACAAACTAAACCGATAAGAATGCGGGATCCTTTTTTTGCCATAGGTTTTTTTATTTTAAAAACTTATCATAATTTTTCATTATTAATTGAGCGTCTATCATTTTAAAGGTTTCCAAAACGACAGAAACAACAATCAAAACACTTGTCCCACCAATTACCAAATCAGAAATACCGGTAATCTTTGCCACCAAAACCGGCAAAATGGCAATTATTCCCAAAAACAAAGCTCCAACCGTCGTAATCTTATACAAAACTTTTTCTAAATACTCTTTAGTGGAAGTGCCGGGTCTTATTCCTGGAATAAATCCGCCGTTTTTTTGCAACTCTTCAGCAATTTTTTGAGGATTAAAAATAACCACCGTATAAAAAAAAGTAAACCCAATCACTAAGAAAAAATATAAAAAATTATAAAAAAAACCCGACGGATTAAAAAGAGTAATCAAAAAATGACCAAAATTAGAAACGGCATTATTTTTTGCTCCCACTAAAAAGTTACCTAAAAGTTGAGGAAAAAGAACAAAAGAAACAGCAAAAATAATTGGGATAACCCCAGCTTGAGTTAATTTTAAAGGAAGAAAGTTGGAGGCGGCTTGATACATCCGATTACCCTTAATTCTTTTGGCATAAAAAACCGGAATTTTTCTCGTTGCTTCACTAACAAAAACCACCGCCCCAATCACCAAAACCGCCAAAACCAAAAAAACCAAAAGATTAAAAAATAATTCTTCGCTGATAATCAAAGCGGTGCGACTTATAAAAACCGGCAGTCTTCCCACAATCCCAGCAAAGATTAAAAGAGAAATCCCATTACCCAAACCAAATTCGGAAATTAGCTCACCAAACCATATTAAAATAAAAGTACCGGCGGTTAATGTGGCCACAAATGAAAGAAACTCAAGCGGAGTTAAAGAAGCGATAATTTTTTGATTGTGCAAAAGAAAATAAATGCCAATTGACTGAAGGATGGTTAAAGGTAAAGTTAAAAACCGCGTATACTGATTGATTTTAAATCGACCATACTCACCTTCCTTAGTCAGCTCCTCTAATTTTGGATAGACAACCTTTAAAAGTTGGATAATAATTGAGGCATTGATATAGGGATTAAGACCCAAGGCCATCACCGAAAAATTAATCAAGGTTCCGCCAGAAAAAATATCCAAAAGAGATAAAAATTGACTTTGACCAAATAAAACTCTAAGACGCGCCAAATCAATAGCCGGTACCGGTAAAAAGGCAAAAAGACGAAAAACAAAAAAAATAAAAAAAGTTAAAATTAATTTTTTGCGCAAAACCGGATCGGCAAAAAGATTTTGAATTTTATTTTTTATCTCCTTCATGGTTTTTTTCTTCTAATTTTTTCTTTAATTTTTTTTCATAAAACTCTTTTTTCTTAAGTTTTTTACTTTTTTTCGGTTTGTTTCTTCCTTTTCCTCGAAGAAGAGGAAACTTTTTAATAATCCTCCCCTGTCCTCCTTCAAAATGAATTGGGATTGACTCTCTTGCTTTTTGATGACGGGTCGTTCCCCGACCGGATTTGGCTCCCTTACCGCTTCCCAAACCTCGACCGACTCTTTTTTTTTCTCTTTTTACCAACTTTGGTAAAAAAGACAAAAAAGAAATTTTCATAAATTTTTTGACTTTAAATTTTTTAACGCTTTTAAAACAGCATAGGCATTGGCAATTTTGTTTCTTGAACCTAAGATCTTTCCCGAAGCGTTCTCAACCCCACAAACTTCTAAAATCAAACGGGCAACGCCACCTACTTTTAAACCGGTACCCTCAGGCGCCGGTTTTAAAAGGACTTTGGCCGCTTTATATTTTACCTTTATCTTGTGAGGCAAAGTCTTTTTAAAAAGAGGCACTTTTATCAAATGTTTTTTGGCGTAATTAATGGCTTTTTGAATGGCTGGGGGAACTTCTAACCCTCTTCCCAACCCAATTCCCACCTGCCCTTTTCGATCACCAACCACAACCAACGCCGAAAAAGAAATATAGTTACCACCGGGAATTTTTTTTGACACCCGGCGCACCATCAAAACTTTTTCTTCAAATTTTTTTTCCTCATTACTTTGGTTTTTTTCCATTTTAAAAGAGAAAAACTTATATTTTAATCCCTCCCTCTCTTAGGCCTTCGGCCAAAGCGGCTACCCTTCCATGATAATGGTACCATCCTCGATCAAAAACGGCTTTTTCAATTCTAAATTTTTTTAAATTTTGCGCCAAATCTAAACCAACAATTTTTGCTTCCTCCGTCTTTCTTGCTTTTTTATCAATTTTTTTATTTTTTCTCAAAACCAAACTCGAAGAGGAAGCTAAAGTATGCCGTTTTTCATCATCAATTGCTTGAGCATAAAGATAACGATTCGACCGATAAACTGAAATTCTTGGTCTCTCTTTTGTGCCAAAAATATTGGCCGAGACTCGCAATTTTCTTCTTAAACGACGATGACGATTGATGTTTTTCATAATTTTTTAAATTTTTAGGCGGCGGATCCGCCTTTAACTTTTTTGGTTGGTTTAAGCTTAATTTTCTCAACGTCATATCTTATCCCTTTGCCTTTATAGTCATCGGGTGGTTTTAACATTCTAATTTTATAAGCGACTTCCCCTACCTTTTGTTTATCAACTCCCAAAACGGAAATAATCGTGTTTTTTTCTACCCTAAACTCAATATCTTTCGGTTTTTCAAAAATTACTGGATGAGAATAACCCAACTTAAAAACCAATTTTTCCCCTTCAAGTTTCACATTATAACCGGTACCAACAATCTGAAGTCTTTTTTCCCATTTTTTTTGGACACCCAAAACCGCATTGGCCAGAAGTTGACGATAAAGTCCCCATAAAGCCTTGGATTTGTCGGTTTCTTTTTCCTCAAAAACGACCAAATTATTTCCCTCCACTTTTACTCCTATACAAGAAGGAAGAATAAAAATTAATTCTCCTTCTGGTCCTTTTATTAAAACATTTTTTTGGTTAATAGTAACCGCCACTTTTTCTGATAAAGGAATGGGTTTTTTACCTATCTTTGACATAAGAAATTACCAAATATCAAACAAAAGCTCACCGCCAACTTTTAACTTTTTTGCTTCCACATTAGTTAAAATTCCTTTTGAGGTTGAGATAATCGAAAAACCCAAACCATTTAAAACCGGTTTTAGTTCTCTATACCCTCGATAAATCCTTCTTCCCATTTTTGAGTGAATTTTAACATCAGTCAACGCTTTTTGATTGTTGTTATATAAAAGTTCTACCTCAATTTTTTTTCCATCCTCTTTTTCAGAATAATCTTTAATATACTTTAGCTCTTTTAACTTCTTCAAAATCCTTAAATTAAAGTTTGAGGACAAAACCTCAACCTTTTCTTTTCTTGCCAAATACCCATTTTTAATCCGAATTATAAGATCAATAAAACTGTTTCCCATAATTTTATGTTGGTTGAACTATTTTTTTGGTCACCTTACCATGACTTCTAAAGGTTCTGGTTGGGGCAAATTCGCCCAACCGATGACCAACCATCGCCTCAGTGACAAAAACTTCAATAAATTTTATTCCATTGTGAACTAAAAACCGGTGGCCGACAAATTCTGGGGGGATTTGCGAATCTCTTGCCCATGTTTTAATGGGTGTTTTTTCCCCAGTTTTTTTCTGTTTTAAAACCTTTTTTAATAGTTTTTCATCAATGTATGGACCTTTTTTACTCGACCTTGCCATATTTAAAATTACCAAGAAATTTTTCTAACACCTGGAATCTCTCCCTTTAACGCTTTTTCACGAAAACAGATTCGACACATCCCAAAACGACGAAGATATGCTCTTGCTCTTCCACAAAAAGGACAACGGTTGCGATACCGAACCTTATATTTTTGTTTTTTTAAAAATTTTACCTCATCAGATTTTTTCGCCATAAAAAGGAATCCCTAAAAACTGAAATAACTTTTTTGCTTTTTCTTTATCTTTGGCATTGGTGACAATAGTTACTTGTAATCCTCTTATTTTATCAATTTTATCGAAATCAATCTCTGGAAAAATCGTTTGCTCAGAAAAACCTAAATTTAAATTTCCCCCCGCATCTAAACTTTTTAAATTAATTCCACGAAAATCTCTCAAGCGGGGAATGACAATTTTAATCAATTTTTCCAAAAAATGATACATTCTTTTTCCTCGCAAAGTGACTTTTACTCCAATAGGAATCCCTTTTCTTATTTTAAAAGCCGAGATTGACTTTCTGGCTTTGGTAATTACTGCTTTTTGTCCAGCAATCAAAGAAATCTGTTCTTGAATTTTTTCCAAAACTCCTTTATTAATCACCGCTTCTCCAGCACCGACATTTAAAACAATCTTTTCCACTTTAGGAACAGCCATCGGATTTTTGATACCAAGTTCTTTTATTAGTTTCGGTTTAACCTCATTTTGATAAAAAGTTTTAAAATCCATATCAAGTTTAAAATAAATTTATATTTTACTCTCACATTTTTTACATACACGAAACTTTTTCTTTCCTTCTTTTAAAAATCCCACCCTGCTTGGTTTTTTACATTTGGGACAAATAAGCATCACTTTTGAGACAAGCAAAGGTCTTGGCACTTCAATTATCCCTCCTTGCGGCATTTTTTCATTTTTTTTAATGTGTTTTTTATATAAATTAATCCCAGGAATCAAAACCTTATTGGCTTTTTGATAAACTTTTTCCACCACCCCTTCTTTTCCTTTATCTTTGCCGTAAATTAATTTGACTTTATCTCCTTTTTTAATTTTCATAAAAATTTTTTTAAACTAATAAATTTCTTCAGCTAAACTAGCAATTTTTGCAAAACCAGCATCTTTTACCTCTTTGGCAATTGGACCAAAAACTCTTGTTCCTTTTGGGTCTTTCACTCCTTTTCCCGCTAAAATAACACAGGCATTATCATCAAATCGAATGTAACTGCCATCCGGACGTCTTTTTTCTTTTTTTGTTCGAACAACCACCGCCGGCAAAACATCACCCTTTTTTACTGAGGAATAGGGCAAAGCTTCTTTGACCACCACCGTAATCACATCACCAACATAGGCCACTTTTCGATTTCCCTTTTTTGGCAAACCAATCATCATCGCTTTTTTAGCACCGGTATTATCAGCAACAGTTAAAATTGTTCTTGGTTGAATCATAAGTTTTATTTGGATAATTTTTCTATCACTTTAAAATGTTTATCTTTAGAAATTGGTCGCGTCTCTATAATTTTTACAACATCGCCTTTTTTTAAATCAAAATCTTCATTATGGGCTTTGTAATTTTTATAGTAAGTTACCACTTTCTCATATAATGGATGACGAAACTTTCTTTCAACCTTAACCACAACCGTTTTTTGCATTTTAGTTGAAACAACCGTTCCGGTTAAAATTTTGGACATAAGAAAACTACTTAACTTTTAACTTTTCTTCTTCTTTTTTCTCCGTTAAAACGGTTAATAACCTTCCCAATTTTTTCTTTTTCTTTCTCAAAAGATTAGTGTCTTTTGGTGGATTAACTTTTGTCTCAATTTTTAGCTTGGCAATCTCTTGCCTTAAATTACTAATCTCCTTTTCAATTTCTTTGATGGTTTTTTGTTTTAATTCTTTAACCTCTTTTTTCATTCTTCTTTTTTTACTATTTTAGCTTTAACTGATAACTTAGCAATCACATTTTTTAAAGCTTTTTTTGCCTCTTCTTCTTTTAAGCCATCAACCTCAAACAAAACTCTTCCTGGGGCAACAGGTGCTACATAATAGGCAACATCTCCTTTTCCTGCACCCATCGTCACTTCTGGTGGTTTTTTGGTATAGGGTTTATCAGGAAAAATTCTAATCCAAAACTTACCATTTTTTCGTGTTGCTCTTGCTAAAATTACTCTTGCTGATTCGATTTCTTTGTCTTTAATCCAACCCGCCTCAAGTGTTTTTACTCCAATTGTTCCAAAATTCAACTCATTGCCTTTTGTGGCAACTCTTCGAAAAACACCACGAAACTGTTTGCGATATTTTTGTCTTTTTGGGATTAACATAAAAATTATTTGGCTATCCAAACTTTTACCCCAACATATCCTGACCTGGTTAATGACGGATAGGCAGCGTAATCGATTTCTTCGCGAATGGTTGAGGTTGGCACTGTTCCCTCAAAGTATTTTTCTCGTCTTGAAATTTCAGCGCCTCCAATCCTTCCTCCAAGCTGAATCTTAACACCCTTGGCGCCTGCTTCCATCACCCGATTCATTGCTTGGTGAACAACCATTCGATGAGGAAAGTTTTTAACCAATTTTTCAGCAATTGATTGGGCCACATAATAAGCATTAAGATAAGGTCGCTTCACCGGCTCAATTTTAATCTCAACTTTCATTTCTTTTTTATTTTTGGTATTTGGTAAAAATTGTAAAATAAAATTCTTAACCTCCTCCAATCCCTTACCGCCTCGACCAATAATCACTCCTGGTTTTACTGAAAAAATAATTACTGTTATTTTCTTTATTGCTCTTTCAATATCAACCTGGGTCACTGCCGCATAGGCTAACTTTTTCATTAGCCTTTCTCTAATTTTGGCATCAGAAATAAGCGCTTCCCGATAATTCTTTTTTGACGAAAAAAACCAGCGGGAATTCCAGTTAAAAATAATCCCCAGTCGAAATCCTTTTGGATGAACTTTTTGGCCCATAACTTAACTTTTTTTCTTAATTTTTAATTGCTTTTTTCATTTTTTTTCTCATCGGTTAAAACAATGGTTAAATGAGAAAAACGGCGAACAATGGGTTTTACTGTTCCTCTTCCTCCCGGACGAAAACGTTTTAATTTTCTCCCCTCGTCAACCGCCAAGGTTTTAAATTTTAACTTATTTTCTTCTATTTTTACACTTGATTTTACGGCATCAATTGCTGATTTAATTGCCTTTCTTAATATTTTGGCCCCTTTTTTTGGCATGTAAAAAAGATAATCTAAAGCCCCAACTGGCGAAATTTTTCTTAAAGGTGGCAGCAAAAATCTTAGTTTTTTTGGTGAAATAGGCAAATTTTTAAAAACAAATTTTTTTTCCATAAGATTTTTTATTTTTACTTTCTTCTTTTAACAATTAACTTATCACTCCATTTATTTTTCTTTCTTGTTTTTTTGCCACGCGCGGGTTTGCCCCAAGGTGTTTTTGGATGCATCCCCTCGCCCGTTCTTCCTTCTCCTCCTCCATGGGGATGACTTCTTGGGTTTTGGGCCGTTCCACGAACGGTTGGTCGAATCCCCATCAGTCTTTTTCTCCCCGCTTTACCAATTATCTTATCTTTATGCTCTTCATTCCCAAGTTGACCAATGGTTGCCCAACAATCACCCAAAAATTTTCTTACTTCACCCGAGGGAAGTTTTAAATGAACATATTTATCTTCTTTAGCCACCACCATCGCCGCCGTCCCTGCTCCACGAACAATTTGACCCCCACTTTGCGGATAAAGCTCAATGTTATGAACCAAAATACCAATGGGAATATTTTTTAATGGCAAAGCATTTCCTGGCGCAATCTCTGCTTTTTCTGAGGCGATAATCTCATCCCCAACTTTTAAATTTTTTGGCCAAAGAATATACCTTTTTTCTTTATCTTCATACTCAACCAAAGCAATAAAAGCATTGCGGTTTGGATCCTTTTCAATCCGCAAAACTTTTGCTTTGATATCTTTTTTATCTCTTTTAAAATCTATTATCCGATAGTATCTCTTTTGCCGACCTCCTTGATGACGAACCGAGATCTTACCGCTATTGTCACGGCCGGAATGTTTTTTTAAAATGGTAATCAAACTTTTTTCTGGCTTTGCTTTTTTATCAACAACGGTTTCTTTCATAAATTTTTATTTTTAAGCTTTAGGGAAAATTTCTAAACTTCCCTCTTTTAACTTAACATAAGCGACTTTGGTATCGGGTAACTTTTTTTCACGTAAAAATCTCCCTACTTTCTTCTTTTTTCCTTTTCGATTAACCAGCCGAACCTCGGCTACTTTCACTTTATATAAAGACTCTAGAACCGTCTTTATTTGGGGCTTACTTGCCTTTTTATTAACTAAAAAAGTATAAACGTTATTTTTTACTAAATTAGTCGTTTTTTCCGTAATCAAAGGACCAACAATCACCTCATTGATTTCCATATTTTTTGGCCAAACTTTTAAGGGCTTCTTCTAAAAAAATTAGTTTTTTAGTATTTAAAATCTGATAAGCATTTAAACTTTCCAAAGAGACAAACTCTAAATTAGAAATATTTCTTCCCGCCAACACTAAATTATTATTTTCCATTTTTAGTAAAACAATCAGTTTTTTTTCTGAAGCTAAATTATTTTTAACAAAAAAATCAAAAAGATCATTTGTTTTTGGTTTAATCGTCAAAAAACTATCATCAAAAACCAAAACTCCTTTATTCTTAAACTGATAAGTTAAAGCTCCCAAAAATGCTTGTCTTTTTTGTTTTTTGTTTATTTTTAGAGAATAATCCCGTGGTTTTGGGCCAAAGACAACACCTCCACCAACAAAAATTGGCGCCTTAATATCTCCGTGTCTTGCCCGACCGGTTCCTTTTTGGCGATAAATCTTTCTTGTTGAGCCAGAAACCTCACCCCGTGTTTTGGTTGAGGCAGTTCCTTGATGCTTATTGGCCAAATATACGCGGATATATAAGGCCAAAGTTTTGGGATTAACCGCCACATCAAAAAGACTTTTTTCCAAAACCACTTCTTCCTTTTTGCCATCGGGATAAAATTTGATCGTTGTAAGCTTATTTTTTTCTTTTTTTTCTTCCTTATTTTTTTCAACGGTTTTTTTTCTTGGCATTTTTAAAGAAATTAAAAAGAGACAACTTCTAAAAGACCACCTTTTGCTCCAGGAACAAGACCGGAAACAACTAAATAGTCATCGCCTACCTCAACCATCTTTAAATTTTTTAATGTTACTCTTTCCCCTCCCATTCTTCCGGCCATTCTTTTTCCTTTGTAAACTCGACCTGGCGTTGTTGTTTGACCGATAGATCCAGGCGCCCGTTCGCGATCAGATTGACCGTGAGTCCGAGGACCTCCGGCAAAACCATGTCTTTTTACCACCCCCGCAAATCCTTTTCCTTTACTTTTTCCCGCAACCTTGACTTTATCACCGACTTTAAATATTAACTTTGGATTAATTTGATCGCCTATCTTTAATTTTAAGTTTAAACTCTTAATTTCCAGTCCATTAACTTTGCCTTCTTCATTTTTTAAAACTAAAATATCATCTAAGGAATTGGGAAGCCTTATTTCTTTTAAAAAACGAAGCGGGGTTTTCACCCCCGCCTTCGTTAGTTTACCCAATACTGATTTTTTAATGTTTTTGACGGCTTTGAAACCAAGAAGCGCAGCAAAATAACCGTCCTTATCTTTGGTTTTGATATCAATAAGATAACAGGAAGAGGTTAAGATTTTAGTCACTGGCCAACGAATACCTTGGTCATCAAAAATTTGACTCATCTCCCCTTTTTCACCTAAAATAAAGCCTGTCATATAAAAACAAAAAAGCCCCAGATTGGGGCTTGAAAAACGCCGTCCAATCCGGCTAAAATTTTAAAAAGAATTGGAAAATAATTCTTTTATTTTTGTCATGAAAAAGCTAAATAAATATTATATAACATTTTTTATAAAGTGCAAATGAAGATTTATTTAATTTTAAAGATGTAAAATATTTGATATAATTTTAAAATTAGTTTAAAAAATTGTCAACCAAATCAAAGACTTTTATAGAAGCGGAGGGTAAAGATGACAGTTTACTGTTGCCAAGGTAGAAAAGAATAGTCACGGCAAGCTCTTTGAATCAGAGGGTCAGATAAAAGTTTGTGGTTGCCGAGGTAGCCAAGGTGGTCACGGCGGGGGTCTGAAAAACCTCAGATGGCAGTTCGACTCTGCCCCTCGGCACATGTTTTATTTTGTTTATGTATTAATTTCCTTAAAAGACAAGAAGTTTTATAACTGAGATTTTTTCTTTGAAAAATCAGGGTCCTTTTTAGTTTATAAAGAGGAGTACATACTCAAGTAACTCAAGTTTGCAACTTTTATTATTTTTGTCAATCCGGCGAAAAACACATCAGACGTGTCGAAAGCATAGTCTGACTTGGCGAAGGGAGGAATCTAGATAATCGACAACATTATTTTCATTCCTGCTAAAGCAGGAATCTATATAATCATACCTTGTTATAGAAAAAGGTTAAAATTATATAGATTCCTGGTCGGAGCCAGGAATGACATAAAGTTGCAAAATCAAGTAGAAGGAGCATAACATTAAAAGAAGCAAGAAAAAGAGAAAGACAAATTAAATCGTACAAAGGCGGTAACGCCTTTAAAAAACTTATTAAGCGGGTGTAGTTTACCGGTAAAACGTCTCCTTGCCAAGGAGAAGACAGTGGGTTCGATTCCCATCACCCGCTCATTAAATTTAAGTTAGAGTTCATCGGTAGAGCACCCCGCGATTCGTGGGGAGATGGTAAATTTTATTCCCAAAGCGCGCTTATTAAATTTGAGATGGAGTTTAACTTCAAAGAAAGCTATAAATGACAAAGAGATTAAATGTTAATAAGAAAGAATTTTAACTAGATCTTTAAAAAAATAAATTCTTCCTTTTAATTTTTTAATCTTTAATTCTTCCAAAATATTTAAAAAGACAAGCCTTTTTAATAAACGAATCGCTGTCATCTTTTCAAGAGTTATATCTTTTCTTTTAAAAATTGGTTTGGAGAATATTAAATTTAAGACCTCATTTTTGTAGGGAGATTTTATCATCTTAATTTTTTCTTCTATTTTATTTTTTAATTCCAAAATTTTATATATTAACTTTTGTGTTTGCTTAGACTGATTGATTATGGAAACTAAGAAAAATTTAATCCATTCTTCATATCCTTGAGTTTTATCAACATAATTTAATTTATCAATATATTCATCTCTATTTTTTTCAAAATAACCGCTAATATACAAAATTGGTAAATTTAAAATTTTTTTCCAATAAAGATAGAGAGGAATTAAAAGCCGTCCAATTCTCCCGTTACCATCTTCAAAGGGATGAATTGCTTCAAATTGATAATGGATCATAGAAACTTTAAGTAAAGGATGCTCGTTGTTGTCACTTAAAATATAGTCATCTAAATTTTTCATATATTCCTCAATTAAAAACGGTTCAGGTGGAATATAATCTGCCTCTTCAATCTTTGCTCCTTTTAACCCAATCCAAACTTGTTTTTCTCTAAATCTTCCTCTTGTATTATATCCCCTTGTGTTTTCCAAAAGTATTTGATGTAAATTTTTAATAAAACTTAAATCTAATTTTCTATTTTTTAAACCATCAATGGCCATCATCATTGCTTTTTTATAATTTGAAACTTCAATCGTATCATCATACTTGGGAATCCCTGTTGCTTCAAATTGTAAAACATCGGAAACAGTAGATCTTGTTCCTTCAATTTTAGAGCTAATAGTTGCTTCTTTCACTAAAAGAGGAGCAATTAAAATTTTAGGACTAGGTAAATTTTGGCAAAGTCCGTTTAAATTCCCTAATTCTAAGCTGGCATTAGCTAATTCTAAATAAAACTTACTGGGATCTAATCTTACTGGTAATTTCGGCGGATGATATGGTTTCATTTTCAATATTTTATCATAAGGTAACACAAAAAGCAAAAAGTGTTACCATAATCAAACAAAGTATCAGAAGTGTTACTTATTACTTATGCTCCCCTACCCAAAATTTTGCTTTTTCTCAACAATTTCATCTTTTTTACAACTCACAAAAACTTTAACTTTTATGAGAATAAATTATTAAATTTCACCATATAACCAGCTAATAATTTTCTATTTTCTTTAAAATTTGAATCCAATCTACTTACAAGAGCCCGAAAATCTTTGTTATGATTTTTAACAATCAAATGGCACATTTCATGAATAGCTATGTGTTTAATTAACTCTTTCGGAAGATATTCCAAATTTTTATTAAAAATTAAAATTTTCTTTTTATAATTACAACTTCCCCACCTCTTTTTCATTTTTCTAAACAAGATTTTTTCTGGTTTAATTTTTAAAACTTTGCTTATATCATCAACAAAAACTTCCACCAAATTATAAAGATTCTCTTGCTTATAAATTTCCAAACTTTCTGCAATTCTTCTTATTTCATTCAATCTTCCTATTCTTTTTTCTATCCAATTTTTATGCTTTTCCAAAACTTCTTTCTCATTAACTTCAATCCCTATAGGCGCAATTATTTTAATACCTTTTAAATCCACTTCCAATCTTAAATATTTAACTTTTCTTCTAAAAATTAAAATTCTTTTACCTCTCATATGTAGAAACAAAATCAAAAACTTCTTGGAATAATTTATCAAATTCTTCGTAAGTTAAATTGTATCTTGTTTTAATTTCTGCTAAATATTCTCTTATCCTCCTTGAAACCTCTCTTAAAAGTGCTGGATTTTTGTTCCATCCTGGAGAAAGCAACTGTTCTATCTTTTTGTATATTTCTTTTGCAATACTTTCGCTCTCCCCTTTTCTAATTTTTTCAAAATTCTCTAATATTAACTTAATACCAAATTCTAATTCATTTAATTTCGTTTCTCCTTTTTCTCTTTCTTTTTCTTCAATATGAGCCAAAATCTTTTCAATCTCAATTCCTAATGAAATATAATCTATTTCATCTTTTTGCCATTTTTCAATCAATTCTTTTACCCTTTCTGCAATACTTTTATATACAGGATTTTTAGAAATAAGAACACAAATATGCCTTAATGCATAAAGAGTTGCTATTGTTTTTTCTTCTTCTGTTAAATCTGAATATTTCAAGGACCGAATATAATTTAAATCAATTACCCTTGGTTTAACTTTAGGTATAATTCCTTTAACTTCAATTAATTCATGGATTATTTTTATTGTTTTATCAAAAAATTTCTCTACTTTTTCTTTTTCATCCGCTTTTATCGTTATTTTTTTATGTCGCTCATATAATGCTGTCATCCATTTATAATCAGTTAGATATTTAATCATTCTTTCATCAGACGCTAACATCTCAAACCATCTTCGCAGTTCTTTATAGAGCAGAACAAATTTATTTTCAATTTCTTCATCCTTTAATATCATTTCCAAAGCTTTTTCAAAAACATCTCTATCAAAATTACCTATTAACCCATCAAAAATCACTTTAATCTCTTCTAAAATCTTCAAAAATTCTTCAAATACATCAACTTTATTTTTGATCTCTTTTTTAACATTTTCTTCCTCCTTTTCCAAATAAAACCTAAAAGCTTTCTCAATAAATTTAAAAATTCCAACATAATCAACAATTAAACCCGCTACCTTTTCTAAATAAGGCCTATTAACTCTTGCAATTGTTTGAAGCAATCTATGATTTTTCAAAAGTTTATGTAAATACAAAACCCCAAGCTTTGACTCATCAAACCCCGTAATTAACATATCAGTGACAATTAAAAGTTTGGGGTATTCTTCTTTTCTAAACCTCTCTACTATTTGGGCAATAATTTCATTAGTATCATTAATCTTAAATCTTTCAATTAATTTGCGTCTATATTCTTGAATTTCTTCTTCGTCATCTTGATTAAAAGTCATAACCACTTCACTATATTCTGAAGGTAAATAATTATCTAAAGACTTTTTATATCTTAAACAAGCTTTCCTACTTCCAGTAACAATCAATCCCTTGAACTTCCCATCAAAATTTTCATTAAAATGATCTGCTAAGTCTTTACAAATTTCTTCGATTTCTTTTGGATTTTCCAAAAATACTTTAATTTCATTAAGTCTTTTTCTTACTTCATCTTTAACTTGCTTTAGCTCCATTTCATCACCAATATCTTCTACATCTACCTTTTCTAAATACCATTCTATATCTTCGTCTTTTAATCCAATTTTCTCTTTTCTCAATTCATAAATTATTGGCACCACAAATCCATCTCTCTCCGCTTCATCCATAAAATATTTATCTAAATAAAGCTCATTATCTTCATCACCAATATATCCAAACTGCTTATAAGTATCCCTATCTGCATATGAAATAGGAGTTCCAGTAAAACCAAAGAAAAACGCGTTTTGTAAAACATTTTTCATTTTCATGGCCAATCTTCCATATTGACTTCTATGAACCTCATCCAAAAAGCAAACAATATCTTTTCTCTTTTTTATTTCTCCTTTTTCTTCAAGTTCGCCTAACAAAAACTCTTCATCTAAATTGAACTTATGAATTAAAGTCAAAAATACCCCTCTCTTTCCTCGATAATCATCATAAATTAAAACTTCCTTCAAAGCATTAATGCTCTCTATTTTTTCAAAAACAAAATTCAAATCTAAAGCACTTAATTCCTCATTAAACTGTTTTTCTAAATCCCTTCTATCAACAATGAAAAATATTGTTGGTTTTCCAAGTTCAAAATAAAGTTTGTGGGCGGAAAAAATCATCGTTAAAGTTTTCCCAGAACCCTGCCAATGCCAAATTAGCCCTTTGTTTTTATCGGTTTTTCCTTCTAAATTATCAATAACCCTTTGATAAATTTTGTTTGCCGCCCTATACTGCATATATCTTGCAATCACCTTTGTCATCTCTCCACGAAATTCTCTAACAAAAATGAAATTCTTTAAAGTATCAAGCAAAGTTTCAGGCTTTAATATTTCAAAAATCGCCTCATCTTCTTTATATCCTTCCCATTTCCAAGTTTCTTGCTTTACATCGTCTAACCACGGAACAATCGGAAAATACTTAACTACTTCAGCAAAACTAACTCCAATTTGAATGTATTTGTAAAGTTCTGGCGCTGTTTTCTCATATCTTTTTATTTGTTTGTAAGCATCATAATAATCTCTTTTATCTGTGTAAGGGTTTTTACACTCAATATTTACTAAAGGAATTCCGTTTACAATCAAAAGAATATCAAGCCGAATATTTTCTCTCCCAACAAATTTAAATTGATTAGTTACAATAAAATCATTATTTCGAAAATTTTTATAATCAAAAAGTTGAATGTATTTTACAATTCTTTCTTTTTCCGTCTTAATCGGTACGCCGTACTTTAAATAACTCAAAATTTCTTTGTGCCCATTTTGATCTGTTGGGGCATATTTGAGTTTATTAATTACCGCATTCAAATCCTCTTCAGTGAGCTCCGTATCTTTGTTAATCTCTAAAATTTTTTTCTTTAAATCTTCAATAAGCAAAGACTCATCAAAACTTAATCTCTCTAATTTTTCAGCTTCAATATAATTCCATCCTTTTTCTTTCAATTTCTCTATTACCCAATCTTCAACCAATTTTTTCTCTAACTGTCTCATTTTTTTATTGTTTTATTACGAGTTGACGAGTTAACGAGTTTTTTATTCGTCTCTAAATAACTTATAAATTTGCCGACTTGATTTGCCAATTCAATTAATTCGTTGTTTAGCTTTTCAAATTCTTCTTTGTTTATATAGTTTACTGCTAATGCAATATATAACTGATTCCTTACTTCTCCGATAGAACCCTTAGCAATCTTTAAAAATCTAATAAACTCATTATTGTTATTTTTTCAAAACCTTCCACGACATTAGAGCTAACTGAAATAATCGCTCTTCTTATTTGATCTTTTAATGAAAAATCCTTAGAAAATTCTTTCTTGCTTGTAATATCATAAATTTCCTTTGTTATCTTCAAAGCTATCTGCCAAATTTTTAAATCCTCAAATTTTTTTATCCTCATTTTTATAACCCGCTAACTCGCCAACTCGTTAATAATCTAATAAATTAATATCAATTTGTTGACTCATAATTTTATTAAGCATCGTTTTAAACAATTCCTCATAAAGTTCTTTCTTCTTTTTCTCAATCTCAATCTTTTGATCAATGGTTTGTAAAATCTCCGCAATCTCTTGCTGTTCGGGAAGAGGCGGAAGGGGGAGTTTAAAAATTTTTAAGGAATCCCACGATGTTCTTGGATGGTTAGTTCCTGTCATCGTACTTGTAGCAAAATTTAGAAATTGAGGGGTATGTAGTAAATTTATAAGATAGTGTGGTGATATTCTCCTTTCATTACATTTAATTACAAGAATATCAGTTGAACACACGCCTTCGTTTTCCACAATTACAGCTTTATCTAAATAAGGTCGTAATTTATTATAAAGAATATCATTAGCATAGAACTTATTTTTTAAACTTCTTACTTGAGCACCTTTTCCATATCTATTAAGCCTTATCTCTCCCGAATCTATGTGTTCTAATCCCACATATATTTCATCTTCTTTGGGAAAAACTTGCTCTACCCTAAGCTCGCACACATCTCCCAACCTCACCACTTCACAATCTTCTGGAATTTCTCCAACCTCGGTTTTCTTTAATTTCAAACCTAATTTTTCAATTTCCGAACTCGTTAACTCGCCAACTCTTGAACTTGCCAACTCTTTAACTCGTAAACCCGCTAACCCGTAATGAAACAATAAATTCATCAAACTCTTTTTCAACTCCTTCGTTTTTTCAATTATCTTATCGTGAATATCTATGGCTTCCTGAATAGTATCAAGAATTTTTACAATTTTTTGCTGAATAGGAAGAGGTGGAAGAGGAATTTCGAAATTTTTTACTATTTCTAATGTTAAATTTTTCTGCGTACTTTGAATATTGTAAGAAATTAAATACTTACCAAATTTTTTTAATGAATAAGCTAGAAATTTAGGATCAACAATTTCGCTTTTGGGAATTAATCCTAAAATTGCTTGATTAGTGGCTACAGGAATTTTATTTATAGCAACCTCGCCAATACTTGCATAAATGCTAAAAAGAACTGAATTAGGGGGTAAAATCCAAGCATTTGAATTTTCTAATCCTTCTTGTGTAATTTTATCTTGCGTATTTTCTAAATAAATTTTAACAGACGTTAAATCTTCTATTTTTACAAAAGGAATTTCTCCTCCCCAGTATTTAGAAATTTTTCTAGAAGGTGTTCCACCAGCTTTTATTTTTTCACAAATTTCTCCTAATTTTTTTGTTAGCCAATTATTTTTATTCATAATTTATACGATACTTTAAAATTAGACCAGGATAATCAACTAAAATATTTCCTTGAGATGTAATAAATATCTTATTTTTATCCTTAACAAATTGATGATAATAGCTATAAGCGTAGTCTTCAGGATCTACGCTACCTTTTGAAATTATTATGTGTTGAGGATTTGTTAAATTTAAAATTTCAGAACTACAATATCCGCTTTGTCTTCCATGATGAGATACTTTAAAAACATCAATATTTTCTAACCAATTTTCTTTATTGTTTTCTATTACCCAATTATAAATATCTTCCCAAATAGGAGTCTCTACATCTCCAGAATATAGCAATTTGAACCCCTCGTATTCTAATATGAATACGTAACTTAGATTATTCCATTTGGGTGATTGTGAATTATTAATTTCGCTTACTATTGATTTAGTAGGGTGAAGAACATAGATTTTATAAGGATAAAGATTACTATTTTTCGCTTTATCCACTACATCACTGCGATAAAATTTCAGAGAATTTTTCCTTAAGTCTTGATAAGCAAACCAGTCATTTTTTGTTCCTATAGCATGAGGAGTATTAAAATTGGGTTCTGGTCTTTTATTTTCTGTGTCCCAAAAATTAATAATTTGAAAATTTTTTCTTAATTCATTTAAGCCATCCATGTGGTCCATCTCTGGATGTGTTTGTATATATCTATAAATTTTGTTTTTTTTAAAATTATTTTTTAAATAAGTTATAGGGTTTACAGTTTTAGAATAAAAATTAAGATTATTTCCATTAAAAATATCGATCATTATTAACTCACCATCAGGTAATTCTATAATGGTGCAATCTCCGTTTCCTACATTTAAAAAATGTATTTTTAACCCGTTCATAGATTTTTAGAATTTTTATAATTAGTAACGTAATAAATGTAAAAATCTCTATATACATAATCTTCAAAGTAAGATTTAAATCTTTTATAGCGTTGTAAAAATAAAATAGCAAAGATTACAAATGCGATGGCTAATATAAAATTATGATATATAAAAAATAATATAGAACTAATTAATAAAGAATACGATAAGCCTCTATAAAATCCATATAAAGATACAAACAGCTCTATTCTACGCGTTTCTCCCTTTTGAAGAATTAAAGAGTAACAAAGATTAAAAAGCTCTTTTTCTTTTAAATTTTCTGATTTAAAGATTTCTTTTGCTGCATTTATGATTAATTTTTTAAACTCATCTGAATAGAATTTATTTGATTCTGAAAAATATTGATAAGATGGCGCTCCGCTAATATATTTTAAAAGAGGTAATTTTAAAAAAATATTTTCTAATATATTAGAAATCGATTGTATTAAGTGTCCTATAATGTAAGCAATTATTATAGCTAACATGATTTCGGTAGTTGATAATCTTTTAATTTCTTCAAATAAATATTCAACATTGTAATTCAAAGACAATAGAATTAGTGCAAACATAAAAAGCAATCCAGGCAAAAAATAGCCTAATATATCGTATATGCTTGCTTTTAAATTTTTAATTTCCATTTTGACTTAAAATTTCCCTCACCCTCTCCTCGACCTTTTTTCTTTCTTCTTCTAATTTTTCTAAATCTGATTTGATTTCGCTTATTGGCCTATATTTTTCTTCTTCAATTACACTCACATATCTTGAGGGGCTTAAGTTATAATCATTTTCTTTTATTTCTCCAATTGTAACCACTTTTGCAAATTTTTCTATATCTTTAAATTCTCTGTATGCATTTACGATTTTTTGAATATTTTCTTTTGATAAAGTATTTTGTTTTTTGCCTGACTGAAATTCTTTGCCGGCATTAATTAATAAAATTTTTCCTTTTCTCTCTTCTAGTTTTTGTTTATTAAAAACAATAATCACTGCTGGAGCGCCAGTATTATAAAAAAGTTTTTCTGGAATTAAAATTACTGATTCAATTAAATCGTCTTCAACTATTTTTTGTCTTATCAATTTTTCTCTTCCGCCTCTTGAAACTGCACCAGTATCAATTACAACTGCAACTTTTTCTTTTGCTGATGAAATCATATGTTGAATCCAGATCCAGTCAGCAGATTGTTTTGTTGTAAAGCCATATCTAAATCTTTCTTTCCAATATTCTCCTTTCTTTAAAGTATCTTCATCGTAGCCATCTTGATTCCAAGGAGGATTTGCAATTACATAGTCAAATTTTTTAATTGAGTCTCCTTCTTTAAATTTTGGATACAAGAGAGTGTCACCAAAAGCAAAATAAAAATTTCTTATGTCGTGTAAAAGAGTATTCATTTTTGCTAAAGCTAAAGTTTTTGGATTTACTTCTTGCCCATATAAAAATAAAGTATCTGCTTTTTCTTTTCCATATTTTTCTTCAACATATTTGTAACCAACAATAAGCATTCCAGCAGAACCAAGGGCAGGATCATAAATGCTTTTTTCTGGCCTTGGATCTAAAATTTCAATCATCAATCTTATAACTTCTCTTGCCGTGTATACTTCCCCTTCTTTTGCTTTTGTCGGCGCAAAATATTTCAAAATCCATTCGTAAGCATCGCCTAAAATATCGCCTGAAATTTCTTTGAAAGAGAATTTACTAAAAAGTTCAACCAATTGATTTAAAATGACTGCGTTTTCTGGACTGCTTGTGAATTGATGAAAATCGAATTGTGAAAAAATATCTTGATAGTCAGGATTTAATTCTGCTAATTTCTTTAATGCCATTGAAAACTTCTCTGAAATTCTTTGCGGTTCTTTTCTAATATTTTCCCAAAGATATTCTTGAGGAAAATTAAAAGTATGATAATGTTCCAAAGTAGCTTCTTTTACTGCCTCAACTTCTTGCCAACCTAATTCAAGTAATTTCTTTCTTTGTTCTTCAAATTCTTTCTGCCATTTATCAGAATACGCCTTATAAAAGAGCAAAAGTAAAATAAAGGTGTAATCTACCCGAGTTCTGATTAAATCTGCTGCTTGTTTTAAAAGATTTATTAAAGTATCTTTTGTGTTTACGTAGTTGACTTTTTCAAATAAGAGTTTCAATTTATAAATTTTTTCTCTTCTGTCTTCCGGATTTTCGGCAATTTCTAAAATCCCCGCTTTATTAAATTCAGATAAAATAACTTTAACCTGCTCCCGAGTATCATTAAATCTTTTACTTAAAAATTCAACAGCTTCTTCAAAGGTAAAACTATTATCCTTAAAATTATTAAGAATCTCCAGATACCTTCTTTTAAGCCAATTTTTTAAACTAGTCATGCCAGTCATTTAGGTAAAGTAAATTAATATTACATTACTTATTTTAACATATATTTGTAGAGGAAGTCAAGTTTAAGAATGTGGATAACTTTTAGATAAGTTTCTTTTATTTAAAAATAAAATACTTGTTTTTTCCTATAATTATGTGTTCAATTATCTCAATTCCCAAAATTTTGCCTGCTTCTACTAATTTTTTTGTTAAAGCTATCTCATCTTCTGATGGAGTTGGATCGCCCGAGGGATGGTTGTGAGCTAATATAACTGCAACTGCTAATTCTCTTATGGCTGGCTCAAAGACTTCACGAGGGTGAACCAAACTTGTATTGATTGTTCCAATGGAAATAGTTTCTTTTGTAATTAGTTTGTTTCTGGCATCTAAATATAAAACAACAAAGTTTTCTTTTTCATTTTCTTTAAGATGGCTTATTTGTTTTAGAACATATTTTGGTGATTTGTATAAGTCACATACATTTTGCACTCTTTAGGATAATTTTAAAATAATGTTTAACAACACCTCACCACAAAATCAATTTTTAAACTCTTGTAAGAAAACAAATGTTAAATTATTATCAAAGTTGGAAAACTTTAGATAAAATATTTTTTAATAAAAAATCATAAAAACATATTTTTTATGAAAAAACAAATTTTTCCGGTGGTAATTGGCGTAATTAAAAAAAATGGTAAATATCTTCTTACCAAACGCCAATCACCAAAAAAAGAGTGGAATAAATGGCAAGAAAATAACTTTTCTGTGAGAATAAATAGCAAAGCTTAATAATACCGATAGTTTAGTTTTCAAGAGATTTTAAAACTAGATTCTCTTTTGGAGACAAAGGGGATTGCTTCTTTTATTGAGAAAAATGGTTTTTGAAGATTTTTAATATCTTTTCAAACGCTTCTTTATCGGCTTTATAAGTTAAAGTTTTTTTTACCTCATCTTCTAAAACAAACTTAGCATCACTTACTTCCCAATCATGATTTTTTGGATCACCAGAAAGATATTCCATTAAAAAGTAATAAACTGTTTTTTTGACTAATATTTTTTCCCCATTTTTTCCACCGTGAGGCGAGCCTTGCCATTGGTACATATAAGAAACTTTAACTGGGTTATTATCAATAATTTTTGCTTTTACCCCACCTTCTTCCTCAACTTCTCGCAAAGCGGCTTCTTTTGCCTCTTCATTCTCCTTTTTATCACCAATTAAGCCCTTTGGGAAAACCCAACCTTTATGATAAGAATGCTGGCAGATAAGCCAAAAAATTTTTCCATTTTGTCTTTTAAAAACAATTCCACCGGCGGAAGTTTCTTTTTTTGTTTTCATGGCAATAAAATTATTTTACTATAAAACTATTGCTTGCGTGGTAAAATATTAAATAAAAGGCGCAGTGGCGAAGTGGAAACGCAGCTGTCTGCAAAACAGCTACTGCAGGGGTTCGATTCCCCTCTGCGCCTCCAAAAATCTTTTTGATTTTTGATTTTTGATATTTTAAGGAGGCATGCCGGAGTGGTTGAACGGGCTGGTCTTGAAAACCAGTATCCGCCTCAAACGGCGGATCAGAGGTTCGAATCCTCTTGCCTCCGCCAAGTTAAAAATTAACAATCTTATGGACAATAATGTGCTTCAATTGATTCTTAAAAAACTAGAAGAAATCGATGAACGAGTAAAAAAAATTGAAAGTGGGGCAATTCAAATTGAGAAAAAAGAAGAAGAGGAAGAAAAAGATCCTTTCTTTTTTAAAGCCTTAAAAATTGTTGAAAAAAGAGAAGAAACGCCAGCTTCTTTTTTAGCCAAAGAATTAGGTGTCGATCAAAAAAGAGCTGAAAAAATTTTAGATCAATTAGCTTACTCTGGTTATGGAGAAACCTATTGGGGCGAAGCCTAAAAAATGGGAGATTGTTGAAGATAAAAATATTGCCGATGTTTTTTTGGTTGTTTTTGGAAAAACAAAACATGCTTTGTTAAACAATCTTCTTGAAGCTTTTGCCGCAATTATTACGGAAATTAAAGAAATTAAAAATTTAAAAGAAAAAATTAATTTTAAAGTTGAAGCTTTTGATTTTTCTGAACAAATTTTTTTGTTTATTGAGAAAGTAATTTATCTAAAAGACACCAAACACTTAATTTTTAAAAAAGGCGATTTTTGTTTTAAAAAAAACTCAATTGAGGCAACCCTTTTTGGTCAAAAATTAACCCATTTACCGATAAAAGTTGATATTAAAGCATTAACAAGACATAAATTTGATTTAAAAATAAAAAATGGTACTTATCGCTTAAGTTTAGTTTTTGATATTTAAATATGGTTAATATCAAAGAATTTTCTTTAAAGAAAATTGGAGAGGTCGAGTGGGTCATTGATGATAAAAATCTAAAAAGAAAAGTAAAAATTTTTGCTACCGAGAAGCTTTTAAAAGAAATGGATGATGAGGTTTTTATCCAAGCAAGAAATGTCGCCACCCTTCCTGGTCTTTTTGGCGATGTTTACGTGATGCCTGATGCTCACTCAGGTTATGGCGCGCCAATTGGCACGGTCTTTGCTATGGATGAAAAAGAAGGTTTTGTTTCACCAGGAGCTGTGGGATACGACATAAACTGCGGAATGAGACTAATTACAACCAATCTTACGAAAAAAGAAATTTTGCCATTCTTAGAAAAATTAGTCAACAAACTTTTTGAAAAAATTCCAGTGGGTGTTGGTAAATCAGGTTTTTTAAAAATTAGCAAAAACGAATTAAAAAACTTAGCAGAAAGGGGCGTTCCCTATTTTATTGAAAAATTTGGCTTAGGTTGGCAAGAAGATTTAAAAAGCATCGAAGAAGAAGGAGTGGTTAAGAATGCTGATTTTTCAAAGGTTTCCAAAGAAGCAATTGAAAGGGGAATTTCCCAGCTTGCCACTTTGGGATCGGGTAATCATTATTTAGAAATTCAAAAAGTTGAGGAAATTTTTGACAAAGACATAGCCAAAAGTCTTGGGATCTTTGCCAAAGATCAAATAACGGTGATGATTCATTGTGGTTCGCGTGGTTTTGGCCATCAAATCTGTAGCGACTATCTTCGCCTTTTTGAAAAAAATCTTGCCCGTTTTAAAATCAAAGTTGCCGATCGCCAATTAGCTTGTGCACCAATTAATTCCTCTTTGGGAAAAGACTATCTTCTAGCAATGAGCGCTGCCGTTAACTTTGCCTTTGTTAATCGCCAAGCCATCACTTATCAGGTAAGAAAAGTCTTTGAAGAGGTTTTGGGTAAAGATGCAAAGAGTCTTTCGATGAATCTTGTTTATGATGTGGCTCATAATGTGGCTAAATTTGAAACCCATAATCAAAAAAAACTTTTAATTCACAGAAAAGGGGCGACTCGTTCTTTTCCCGGTCAACCAGTGATCATTGGTGGGTCGATGGAAACTGGCAGTTTTTTGCTTTTGGGAGAAAAAGAAGCAATGGAAAAAAGCTTTGGCTCAACCGCTCATGGGTCGGGTCGAACGATGTCTCGCGCCAAAGCGAAAAATATGATTCAGGGAGAAAAGTTAATTAACCAATTAAAAGAAAAGGGCATCTATGTTAAAGCGGCTTCTTTTTCCGGAGTCGCCGAAGAGGCAGGATTTGCTTACA
>Ga0308396_1000227_pt1 | contig 41236 bp, 42 predicted proteins | sample Hotspr2SamplePe2_FD_202359 | JGI IMG/M metagenome (GOLD analysis project Ga0308396, IMG submission 202359) | Hot spring phototrophic mat microbial communities from Mushroom Spring, Yellowstone National Park, Wyoming, United States - 20050930_Pe2 ... | reverse complement strand
CGTTTTCCATTTTTAGTCAACTCCATTCAGGTGGGGTTGGTAAGCACCCTTTTTACTCTCATTATCGGTACGCTTGCTGCATATAGCATCGCCCGTTTTCCTGCTCCGGCAAAGAAGAACATCGAGTTTTGGATTTTGAGCGTTCGGATGATGCCCCCCGTGGCGGTTATTGTGCCACTTTACCTCATCATGCGTTCTTTTAGATTTCTGGATAAAACTGCCGGCCTCATTGTTGTTCATATTGCGTTTAACCTTCCTTTTGTAATCTGGATTTTGGCTGGTTTCTTGAGAAGTATCCCCAAAGACGTCGAGGAAGCCGCCTTGATTGATGGTTGTAGCTGGTTTCAATCGCTCTGGAAGATTTCACTTCCCCTTGCAGCACCGGGGTTGGCAACCACCAGCATTTTTAGTTTTATGTTTTCCTGGAATGAATTATTGGCTGCTCTGGTTCTAACTGGTAGAAATGCGAAGACGCTCCCGGTAGCGATTTCGGAGTACTGGTCTAATACCCAGATTCGCTGGGAGGCGATGGCGGCAACGTCGATGGTCCATGTCATTCCTATTATCATTGTTACTTTTCTGATCCAGCGTTACATTGTTCGTGGTCTGACGTTGGGGGCGGTGAAAGAATAGCTTGGCCAATCTCTCTCCGCAGGAGGGATTGAGTAAATCTGACCGAGAAGGAGGATGGAGAGTATGAGGAGGTTTTTAGTGCTGTTTCTGGTGTTGTTCGTGTTGGTGTCTTCGGTGTATGCTCAGGATATGCCCTATAAGGGGGTACGGATTACAGTAGCCTTACGCTCTTTACCGGAGACGGATTTTATCGTCAGCAAGCTCGCTGAATTCAAGATGCTGACCGGTATCAATGTGCAAATCGTTACCTATCCAGAGCAGCAATTGCGGGAAAGGGAAGTTATTGACGTGAGCACCGGGGCCGGTGCCTATGATGTTATCGCCATTGACTCGGTGTTCATTCCCGAGTTCGCCAAGGCGGGCTGGATTACCCCTCTGGAACCGTATCTGGATCCCTCTTATAACGTGGAAGATATCAGCGCTTTTGTGCGGGGATTGCTCTCCTATGAGGGGAAAATCTATGCCGGTCCGGTTTACAGTGAGGCTACTCAGTTGATGTATCGCAAAGACCTCTTTGAGCAGGCAGGGTTACAACCCCCACAGACCATGGAAGAGTATGAAGAGTACGCCAAAAAGTTCACCAATCCTCCCGACCTCTTTGGGGTGGCTATGAGAGGATTGCGGGGTAACGGCATGAATATTTACATCTGGTCGGAATGGCTCTGGTCCTATGGAGGGAAGTACTTCGACGAGAACTGGAATCCGGTATTCAATTCTCCAGAGGGAGTTCTGGCTACCGAGAACTATGCGAAACTCCTCCAGAACTATGGCCCTCCGGGTGTCGCTACTTTTGGATGGGATGACGTGCAGAATGCTTTTACATCAGGTAAAGTTGCTATGATTATCGATGCCACCAACTTCTACACCCGTATTGAGGATCCTACAAAGTCTGCCATTGCCGGGAAGATTGGTTATGCAGTGGTACCCGCTGGCCCGGCAGGGAGATTCCCGGGCAACTACTCTTTGGGGTTTGCCATCAGTGCGGTAGGGGCGAAGACCGACCAGGAGAAAGGGGCTGCAGCAGAGTTTATCAAGTGGGCTACCAGTCAGGACATTGAGTTGTCCAAGGCTCTGCAGGCCAACATTATCTCGGTGACTCGGGATTCGGTGTTCAACGACCCCGCCTTCCAGGCGAAATTTGGAGGGGACTGGCTCACTTCCACTGTGGAGTCCTTCAGAATCACCAACCCTGGATATCGTCCTCTCATTGAAGAGTGGCGTGAGATTGGAGACCGCCTGGGTATCGCGGTGGAAAACGTAATAGCCGGCATTCAACCTGCGAAAGAAGCTCTGGATGAAGCAGCGGCTTATGCTGCTGAAGTGCTGGTGAGAACCGGAAAGCTAAAGAAATAACCTATCCCATAGTAAGGTGCACGGAAGGAAAACTTCCGTGCACCTTAAGAGGTGCCCATGCGCAGCGGGAGATGGATAGCAAAGCTGAACGAGAATATCTGGCTCATGTTCTTGCCGGCTTTATTGATCCTGGTGTTGGTTACTCTTCCTCCCTTTTTCTATACCATCTATCTCAGTGTTCACGATATCGATATTACCAAACCCTACCTGGGTAGGAATTTTATCGGTCTTCAAAATTTCATTGCCATTTTTTCTGATAGGCGCGCTATCGGTTCGTTTATCAACACGGGCATTTTAATCGGTGGGATGGTGGTGATTGAATTCTTTTTAGGGCTGGTGCTGGCTCTGGTGATCGATTCCTTCTTTAAAAAAGCTACCTGGCTCATCACCCTGATCATTCTCCCGATGACCTTTCCCAGGGTGGTGGTGGGGTTGGTGTGGCGGATTATGCTCAATCCCATCGTGGGGGTGATTAATTATCTTTTGATACCTTTCGGGGGAGGGCCGGTAGACTGGCTGGCGAGGCCCGGGTGGGCGATGTTATCCATCATTATGGTGGATGTATGGCAGTGGACGCCTTTTATGGTGCTCATGCTTCTGGCTGGTCTACAGAGTCTTCCCAAGGAACCCTTCGATGCTTCCCGGGTCGATGGGGCAGGGGATTTCCATGTGTTCCGCTTCATTACCCTGCCTTTGCTACAACCCATTATTGTTGTCGCCATCATCTTCAGGTTAATTGATGCGCTCCGAACCTTCGATATCGTCTATATTCTCACCCGGGGTGGTCCGGGCACCTCTACGGAGACCGTCGACATTTTTGCCTATTACATGGGTATTTCAGAGGCTGGTCGAATCTCTTATGCTGCTTCGGCCTCCCTCATTGTGCTCTATGTTACCGTGATTCTGGTTACCATTTTTCTGAGGTTTAGTCGCCAATGGAGAGAAGAGCTGTACTGAAGAAGATGCTGGCTTATATTTTTGTGGCTTTGGTCCTCGTGTCCCTCTATTTTCCGGTGTACTGGCTGATTACCATGTCTTTCAAAGTGCGGATTGACATTATGTCGATTCCCCCACGGTGGTTTTTCCAGCCAACCCTGGCAAATTTTTCCTGGCTTTTCAATCACTATAATTTGCAGAATGCGGTTGTAACCAGCGTTATCGTGGCTCTCAGTGCAACGCTTATTTCCCTTGCTCTGGGTATTCCCTGCGCCTTTGCTCTGGCTCGATTCGCCATTCCCAGAAAAAAGGACATTGAATTCTGGATTGCTACCACCAGAATGCTTCCCCCGGTAGCGGTGATCATTCCTTTTTATTTCATCTGGATGAGCTTGCGGCTCCTGGATACCCGGACTTCTCTGGTGATCACGTATCTGGTGATTAATTTGCCGCTCATCATCTGGATTATGATGGGGTTCTTTCGCGCTCTCCCTCGGGAACTCGAAGAGGCGGCCCGGGTGGATGGCGCTTCTCGCTGGGGGTCTTTCCTCAGGGTTACTTTGCCCCTGGCGCTACCGGGTATCGGGGCGTCGAGCATTCTCTCCTTCATTTTTAACTGGAATGAGTTCTTTTTTGCCTTCGTTTTAACCACCACCAATCGGACCTTACCGGTGGAAGTGGCTTCCTTTATGGCGGTGGGTTTAGAAGTGAAATATGGCGAAATGGCGGCGGCAGGGGTTCTGGCTTCCATCCCTTCACTCATTTTTGCTATTTTAGCTCGTAAACTCATCGTCACCGGTTTCCGGGGTATTGCCGGTTTCGCCATGAAGTGATGGTTTCTTCTCTTGACGATTATAGAGGGTATGCTATAATCCTCTGTGGATGTTGGGCGGGAATAGCTCAGGTGGTAGAGCGCCAGCCTTCCAAGCTGGGTGTCGCGGGTTCGAGTCCCGTTTCCCGCTCCATTCTGAAAAAGCCCACCAGAAGGGCATCCGGCGACTTGGTCGAACAGGCTTCCCTCCCTCTCTTTTTAGTGTTCGCCAGACTCGGCAAGTTTTTACTCAGTGCCGTATTTTTTAACAATAACCCTCCACTTGCCGCGAAGGACGTTAACCGCAAAGAAGTACGTTCCACCGTTTGGGTAAAACGAAGACCCGCTTGCTGACCCCTGAATTACCCCGGCAATATTACCCTCTTGTGTGTTGATGAATGCGCTGAACTTGTCCCCCCCTTGAACGGTCCACTCAACCACCCAGGGACCATCTACCGTGAAAGGCGTTGTGTTCACTACCCCTTCACCCTCAAAGACGGCTACCACATCGCCTGTGACGCTCTGCTGTGGCGACTTCTCTAACGCCGCAAGCTTCTCTTCAAGCGCTGTAACCCTTTGTTCGAGTTCTTCGATGCGCTTCAAAAGCTCGTCGTTGTCTACCGCAAGAGCTTGTGTAGCGAAAAGGAAGACAGAAAAAAGCACAGCAGCAAGAAAAAACCGCCACATCTTTAGTCCTCCTTTCTCACCCAAGAATTCCTCGCTTTTCGCTCAAGGTACCGTCGTTTCTTTGCCCGCCAGTAACATCGCACGGAGCAGTACTTCGCCCGTGGGTCGAGAACCGGCGCATTGCACCCCGGGGCTTCGCAGGTTCTGGCCATTAGGGGGGCGACTTCCTGAAAGTACCACTGCAGGAAGGCGGCATCTAAGGCGCAATAAGCCCGGAAGTACCAGACCACCGGGGGGATGCTTTTGGTTTGTTGCTGGTACACCGGGACAAATTCGATGGTCCCAAGCTTTGCCCCGACTACCTCAGCGAGGAGGTTCCAGGCGTAGCCTATAAGCTCATGGTCTCTCAGGGTAGAGACTTTGGGTAACCTCTGCCTACCAAGCTGGGGTGGTCTTATGCTTTTCTGGATTACCGGTATGATGGTATTGAAAAGCGCAAGGGTGGGGTTGATTGCCTCCCAAAAGCGGTTGTCCATCTCTTCCTGAGGCTGAGAAGACTCCAGGGGTTTGACCCGGGAAAGACCATAGGACAAGACCCGGGGGGCCATGGGGAACCGAAATGCCTTCTCAGGCTGAACACCATAGGACAAGGCCCGGAAAAACTCGTGCCCTTTTTCAGCAAAAAACTCCCGCAAAGGAGCAAACCTCCCGTTCTTTGCCCACTCTGCGATGTTGGTGAGGTAGCGGAACCAGATTAACCCCCGGTAGGTGATGGTCGGGAAATCAAGCCCTCCGGTAGTGCTCAGCGCCAGAGGTCTCACCAGACCATAACGGGCATAAAATTCCCGGACTTTGCCCCATTCTCCACGCTCGAAAGCGAAACTCAGCTGCCTGACCTTCTCCCAAAAGCGTGGGTCACCGTCGATTTCCCAGGTGTTCGAGCGAGAGGAAGGACTGTGGGCAGTAAAGACCACCGGTGTTCCCTCCACGATGATGATGCGCTCTTTAACACTTGGTGTGTCGACATCCCAGAAGAACACCTTACCCCGCAGAGCGTGAAACTCCACGGAAGCCAAGAATGGAGAGAGCGAAATCCCGCTTTGTTCGGCCATTTTTACCAACACCCCCCCAAATTTCTACCCCTACTTTACTATGGAAGTAGAAGAAAAATCAAGAGCTGGAGGTGAAAAAAGAAGTGACTAAAGGGAAGTTGCGACAGCTGGTTTCGGGAGTTAAGGTGCGAGAACTGGCTCGGATGGCTGATGTCTCCGAGAACTACGTGACCAATGTCCTCGCTGGTCGGGTAAAACCCTCCCGGATGGTGTTAAGGCGGATTGCCGAAGCCCTGGGTCTTGAGCTGGACGAAGTCCAGGAGGAGCTCAAAGTTGAGGAATAGCCACCCAGTGCTGGCACACCAGGTGGCCAAAGGAGGAAGAAACATCATGAGCAGTTCCATTATTCCACACCACAAGTTACGCCGTCAAGGTGGGTTGTTAGTGGCTGTCCGCTATGCCAAACCCGAACACCTTCTGCGACGACCCCCCTCTTGGTCCTACAACATCGAGGTCGTCGAGGCCATGAAGCGGGCTGGCATTGACATCATGGAAGTGGTCTTCGGTGACAAGGTCTTTTCCTGTCCCCTGGAGCGCTTCTTGCGCTATGCCAAGCGGCACAACAGGGGGTATGGGGACCAGTTATTTCTGCCATTGCAGTACTGGGATGTGCGTACTGTTGATGGCTCTGAGCTCCCACAGAAAGGAGGTTCTTCCAGGCTTGCCCAACTTGCTCTCTTCTGAAGTTTCCACCTTAGAAATCGCAAGGGAATACATTGAACGGGGATGGGTTGCCATCCCCGTCCCCCAAAAAGAAAAGGCTCCCCGGATTCCCGGATGGCAGAGCCTGAGAGTCACCGTAGAAGATGCACCGGATTACTTTGGTAACGGTCAGAACGTTGGCGTGCTCCTTGGTGAGCCATCCAGAGGTCTTACCGACGTTGACCTCGATTGTCCTGAAGCCTTACGGATTGCCGAATTCTTCCTCCCAAAAACCAACGCCATCTTTGGACGACCGTCAAAACCCAAATCCCATTGGCTTTACTACTGCCCTGAAGCCCAAACCACCCGCTTTGAGTGGAAAGGAGAGGTCATTGCCGAAATCCGCTCAACCAGAGCACAGACCATCTTTCCCCCCTCAATCCATCCCTCCGGTGAGCAAATCCGTTGGGACGAAGAAGGTGAGCCGGCCACCGTGGGTTTTGCCATCCTCAGGCGTGCTGTGGGTAAGCTCTCCTCCTGCGTGCTCCTTTCCCGGTACTACCCTGCAAAAGGTAGCCGCCAATTTGCGGCAATGGCTCTCTCGGGATGGCTTTTACGCAATGGTTGGACCGATGACGAGGTGCGGGAATTCCTTGAAGCCCTGTGTGAGCTTGCGAAGGATGAGGAAACCCGCATGAGGTTGGCGCAGATTCGGAACACCGCAACGAAAGTGGACCATGACCTCCCCACCACTGGGCGCCCAACGCTTGCTGGGTACTACCCCGAAGAGGTCCTGGAAAAAGTCGCTGAATGGCTCGAGCTGGGGACAGAAAAAACCAGGGCGAAACAATTCGTGGTCCTGGACAAGTTCTACCCCCGCCCCTTCACCGAACGGCTCATCGCTCGCTACCACTTCTGGTGGCCCGGGGGCAAGGAACCACTGTACTGGTACGACCCCGAGCAAGGAATTTGGCGGGATGATGGGGAAGAGCTCATTGCCCATGAACTCAGGACCGCAGTTGAAGAACTGCCCGATGTACAGAAACGACGGTACGTCATCGATGAGATTATAGCTGATGCCAAGGGTTTGTGCTGGAAGGGAAAGCCGCTTCCTGAACCCCCGTTAAACCTCATTCCTCTGCAAAACGGTGTTTTTGACCTTGAAACCGGGGAAGTGCGAGAATACCGCCCTGAAGACTTCTTCACCGCGAAGCTCCCCTGGCGGTACAACCCTGAGGCTAAGAGCAAACACATCATCTCACTTCTTGAGAGTTTCCTGCCCCAGGAAGAGACAATCACCCTCTATGAGCTCATGGCCTATTGTCTCTTCCGGAGTTACCCGCACCAGAAGTTTTTCCTGCTTTTTGGACGTGGCTCAAATGGGAAGAGCCTCTTTGCCAAAATCCTTGAACGCTTCCTGGGGAAAGAGAACGTCGCCAGCGTCACCTTGTGGGAACTCCAGCACGACAACTTTGCGGCGGCAAGGCTTTACCACAGGCTTGCCAACGTGAGCGGGGAACTCGAATACGAGGACATCGAGCGCACCGGGCTTTTGAAGCAACTTTGTGGTGGAGACTTAGTCGAGGCAAACCGCAAATTCCGGGACCCAGTAAGGTTTCAAAACTACGCCAAGCTCATCTTCCTCACCAACGAAATTCCCCGCAGTACAGACACCACAGAGGCGTTCTACCGCCGCCTCTTCCTCATCGAATTCCCAAAGAAGTTCGAGGAAGACCCAGAACTTGAGGTACGTGTAGCCACAGCTGAGGCAGAGGAATACGAAGCCTTACTTCTCAAGGTGCTGGAAGTGCTCAAAGCTTTGAAGGACCGCGGGTTTGTATTCTCGAGACATAAGTCCATAGAGGAAACCAGGGAACTCTACCTCAAGCTTTCCTCACCTCTACATACCTTCATCGAGGAAAACTGCGAGATTACCTACCAGTCCGATGACTACATCTACAAGTACGAGTTCAGGGAGCGTTTTGGGCAGTGGTTGAAAGAGAAGGGAAGAACCGCCTATACCGACCAGAGACTTAAGAAAGAAATGCAATCGTTAGGGATTGAGGAAGCTCGCAAAGGTGCCGAGAGCTGGTGGGCATGGGTTGGACTCAAATGGAGGGACACACCGTCAAAACCGTCAAGACCGTCAGGGTTTTACAACCGATGTATAGCTGACGGAAATCGGTTTGAAAACCATGACGGTTCTGACGGTCTTGACGGTACACCCTCGCCCCACCCACCCTTTGGAGAACCCCCCCTCACCCACACCTTTGAAGAAGCCACCCACCCCCTTGACGACGACTTGCCAACTCTTGGACCCCCAATGGGGGGAGAGAACCATCGTGATTCTCTCCCCCTACCTCCTGCTGAAGAACCCCCGGAAGTCGTTGAGATTACCCTTGAGGACACACCGCCTGAAACAACAACCAAAGCAGAACCACCCCCACTTTACGTTGGTGCTACCGTAACCCTCAATGGGGTTGAAGCCGAAATTACCGAAATCGACCTGGACAACGGTGCTCTCACTGCGAAGACACGAGATGGGGTGCTCTACGGGGCTTATACCGATGGCGTTACCTACTGGAGCCCCTGGCCTTGTGCAAGAGGCAATGCAAAGCGTCCTGCGCAAGAAAAAGTCGTGCCTCACCCTCCCTGCCCTGTTTGCGTGCATCCTCAGCGGGAGGAGATTGAATACCTCTTTAACCGTCTCATTCCCCCAAAACGCTTGGGGGAGAAGTACGGTCTCAGTCCGGGAGACATCTGGACGCACATGCGACACCACCGGGGACCTGAAACACCACAGGGACCTTGATGCAAGGGTGCAAGGGGGTGCAAGCAAGGGTTTTTTCTCAGGTCTTGCAATCTATGGAAGGAGGATGAAAACCTTGGGGCGTTCAAAGCTGGGTAGGAGAAGGGAGTTGGCTTTGGTGGCCCTCCTGGAGAGCCGGGACCTCAAGGAGGCGGCAGAGAAAGTGGGGGTTTCTGAGGTAACCCTCTGGAGGTGGCTACGGCGGGAGGACTTCCGCAACGCCTTCAGAGAGCTCAAGAAGGAAGCGGTTTCCCTGGCCATCTCGAGGATTCAACAGGTGTGCGGGGAAGCGGTGGAGACCCTGCGGGAGGTTATGACCCTGGGGAAAGGTGAAGCCCCGAGGGTCCAGGCGGCGAAAGCCATCCTCGAGCTTGCCCTCAAAGCTCTGGAGATTGAGGAGCTCGAGGAGCGGATTGAAGCGCTGGAGAAGTGGGTGAACGAAAGGGGGGATGGTGGATGGGATTGAGAGAGCGGCTCAAGAGGCTTGAGGCGCTTTTGCGGCTCAAAGCAAAGCCAGTGGCCTTCAACGTCGTCCTCGAGGATGATGCCCCTGGTCTGGAGGAGGATGGCAATGAACACAAAGAAACGAATCGAGAGGTTAGAAAAAGCTCTCAAACCTGAACCCTCTTTCCGCCCCGGGGTGGTGTTCCCGGAGTCCTTAGATGGTGGGTACCGTGCGAAAGGCGCCAGGGAAGAGCGGGTTTTTGCCACCCTTGAGGAGGCTAAGGGTTTCCTGTGGGCTCAAAGGTGCAAGCCAATCATCGTCGTGGAGCTTGTGGGCAAAACCCGTTCTTAGGGTATGCTATACCCACTTTGTCCCCTAAGAGAGGGGGGTTATGCTCCCCCGGGGGTTGGTTCTTAGCTCTTTCAGGTAGTTGACTAATCTCACCCCCTTTCTAACCTGTCCACTGGCGAAAATCTCAGCGCCGCTTCTTGCAGGTGCTTTCCGCCCATGTGCACGTAGACCATGCAGGTTTCGATGTTTGCATGCCCTAAAAGCCTCTGCAGCGTGAAGACATCGCCGCCGTTGCGGATGAAGTTCGTGGCAAAGGTATGCCGCAGGGTATGCGGAGAGCAGCGCACGCCTTCAATCCCCGCTTTCTTCGCTAAGCGCCTGAGAATCTGCTGGACGTGCCGCTTCTTCAGAGGTCTTCCGTCCCGAGTAATGAACACGTGGTCTTCGTACGCATGGAAGCCCCGCATCTTCAACCAGCGAGCCATTTCCTTCTTGAGCGTCCTGCCCATGTACACTTCCCGGTCCTTGCTCCCCTTCCCCGTGACAAGCAGCGACCCTTTGATGAGGTTCACCCGGTCAACGGTTAAGCCCAGAAGCTCAGAAAGGCGAAGCCCCGTGTCTAAGAAGGTCAAGAGCATGACGTAGTTGCGGAAGCCTTCCCAGGTTTTCCTGTTCGGCGCTTTGAGCAAAGCCATGACCTGCTCGTCGTTCAAAACGTGCGGGAACTGCTTCGGTAGCCTCGGTCGCTTGAGCGTTGCCGCAAGGTCTTCTTCGATGTGCCCCTCTTTGTAGAGGAAGCGCAGGAAGGCCTTAATAGCCCGGATGCGGTTGTCAATAGTGGCAACCTTCAGGTGGTCGAAGAGACCGTTGATGTATTTGCGCAAAGCGGCTTGGTTCAGTCCTTCCTGGTTTACAAAAGCGATGAAGGGTGTCAGGGTTTCCTTGTACCAACGCAGGGTGCTGGGCTTTTTGCCTTCAACCCTGCCGCAGAGGAGAAAATCTTCGAGGTAAAGGTGGTAAAGCGTCTCTCTCTTGGCTCTCATAGTGAACGCCAGACTTGCCAAAGTCGCCAAGAAACAGAAATGCCCTTTTTCCAAGGGGAATAGCTCAGGTGGTAGAGCGCCAGCCTTCCAAGCTGGGTGTCGCGGGTTCGAGTCCCGTTTCCCGCTCCATTCTGAAAAAGCCCACCAGAAGGGCATCCGGCGACTTGGGTAGATAATCCCCTCTCTTTTCGGTGTTCACCAGACTCGGTAGGTTTTGCCAGAGCTCTGTTACGAATATTTCTTCTTGAATGGAAGGGTATGGTAACCTGCCTGGTGGGAAGAGGGTTGTTGCGGTGAGCACCTGCATCAGGGTTGTAAAAACCTCCCGGGGTTCCTTTGTGAACCTCAATGATGATCCAAGGGTTACTTTTTCGGGGTGCCACGCAGGGAAAGCCGGGAAGAATTCCATAACGCCGTCGTACCCCCTGTGTTTCCTGACTGTGGGGTTTCGGGTGGCAGGGTTTCTGAAACTTACTTCCGTGAAAGATGGGCTTCGTTAGGAGGACCTGGTTTGTTCGTGGTGATGCGCAGAGATCGGGGAAACGGAAGTGATCAACTGATTTCCGCAGAAGGTATCCGGGGTGATGCTGCGTTGTCCACCGGTGGATCGGGGGGGAAGAAATACCGTTACACCGGTGGAACCGGGAAGCGAGAGGTCGAATGAAAGAGCGATTCAGGGCTGCTCGAAGTACACGTCACATCCCTCGGTGGTCTGGCCATTCTCGTGGGTGTTACCGGAATAGGTGTTATGTGGTTCTGTGGCCGGAGGACAGTTATTCCGGGGCCAGGGAGTGCCGGAGGTATCGAGGATGCCTGCTGTTAGGAAACGCACAAAGATCCCCCCACCGAGATGCCAGGCCTGGTTGTTGTTGAAGCTGTTCCCTTCAATAACGGGTGAATTGGTACTCTCGACGCTGATTCCTCCACCGAAGGCGGCGGTGTTACCCTGAATGGTGTTCCCTACAATCCGGGGGAAGAAGCTCCGGTGATCGCAATGCCGCCTCCACTGGTGGCCGTATTGTCCTGGATGACGTTGTCGATAATGGTCGGAGAAGCATTCTTCATGTAGATACCCCCGCCGGAGGAGCTTCCCGTGAAGATGATCCTTACCGTTCCCCCACCGTGCTGGATGGTGAAACCCTGGAGCACCGCGTCTTGAGTCTCTCTGCCGGAAAACGTTACCACCGAACCACTCCCGCTTCCATCGATGACGGTTGAGGCTACTGTGGAAGGATTCTGAGGATTTTCGCTGCGCACCACGATATTTTTCCCCTGGAAGTTTATGCGCTCGAAATAGGTTCCCGGCGAAACCACAATTTTGTCTCCGCCCTGGGCGTCTTCGATGGCCTCCTGGATGGTGGCATATGATGTCCCCTGGGTAATATTGCGCACCGGAAGCGTGGTGGTAGGACTGGGGCTTGGAGTGGACGTTACCGTGGTTCCCCGCCCGCTGCAACTCGTTAAGAATAGCGAAAGAGCGAGCACCAAAAACGCAACCCACAACCATCTGCGGTTTTTCATTGCTTTTCCCCTCCCTCAAGGATGGTGCTCTCTATTGTAATGCTTGCCATGGGACCGTCAAGAGGATATGCAGAATATCACGGAGGATACCATGTGGCATCCTTATCGTATGTGGAGATAGAGAAATTGTGGTATTTGTTATACAATAAGAGTAATTCTTGGAAAGGGGAGGGATCTACGACATGGCGAAGTTATTGCTCGTGAAAGTAGGAGATCGTCCCAAAAACGCCTTGAAGGTGCAGGAAGTCCTCACGCGATATGGCTGTAATATCAAAACCAGGCTGGGTCTCCATGAATTTGCCCCAGAGTGTGAGCAGGAGGACGAGGGAATAATTCTTCTTGAATTGATGGGTAAAGAGGAGGAAATCGTCAGAATGAAGGAAGAACTTGAAAAAATCGACCGGGTCAAAGCGGTGCAGGTGGACCTTTAGGAGAGGAAAACGCATGGATCGAGTGGACGTATCCAAATATCGAGTGGGAGCAGAACATTTACGCTGGGTTTTCGATTGGAATACCTTGCCTTTTGAATGTACCGATGAGCTTGAAGACCTGGAGGGTTTTTTGGGGCAGGATCGGGCGATTCGAGCCATCGAGTTTGCTCTGCGTGTGGATAAGCCTGGATATAACCTCTTTGTGGTGGGGCCCATGGGGGCAGGACGGGCCAGCGCGGTGCGGAGCTGTATCCAGAGGATCCTGGAAGAGAAGAAGACCAAAAATCTCCTTCCTCCACTCTATGATTGGTGTTACGTTTTTAATTTTCAGAATCCGGACCGCCCCAGGGTTTTGAAATTGCCGAAAGGAGTGGGAGGAGACCTGGCCCGGAGAGTGGAGGGACTTCTCAAGGATCTCAAGGACGTCATTCCCAAGACCTTTGCCAGTGATGAGTATAAAAACCAGAAGCAGATCCTGGTTGATGAACATCAGCGGAAGCACCGTCATATTATTCAGGAACTGGAACGGGAAGCTCTGGAAGAAAACTTTGCCTTCCGGATGACTTCCATGGGACCGTTGCTGGTGCCGCTTGTGGATGGTAAGCCCATGAACCAGGAGCAGTACCTGGCCCTCAGCGATGAGGAAAAGGAAATCATCGAAGCCAAAAGGCAAAAGCTCCTCAACCGGATCAACGAGACCTTTGAGCGAATCCACCAGCTGGAAATGGAGCTCAAAAATCGCATCGGTGAACTCGACCACCGGGTGGCCGATTTTGCGGTGAGCCCCATTTTTAAGGAACTCCTGGAGCAGTATGCGTTTTCGGAGGAAGTGGTCGGTTTCCTGCGCGCCCTCAAGGAGTTTACCCTTTCTTACCTCCATATTTTCCGGGATTCGCAGGAAGCACCGGCCCAGCCCATGCACCTTGCGCCCTATCAGCGCCTTCAGGATCCCTTTCTTCCCTTTAAGATCAATGTTTTTGTGGATAATTCTTCCACCGAAGTGGCTCCGGTTATTTTTGAAACCCATCCCAACTGGACCAACCTCTTCGGAAGGATCGAGCGTCGAGCCTTTATGGGGACCTACTTCAGCGACCACACTATGTTGAAGGCCGGGTCTCTCCATCAGGCCAACGACGGGTATATTGTCATTTACTTCCACGACCTTATTGCCAATCCCGGGGCGTGGGAAGGGTTGAAGAGAGTCCTCAAAAATAGAGAGGTCCGGATGGAAGATCCCTTTGAGCAGTTCGGCCTCATTGCTCCCCAGGGGCTTCGACCGGAACCCCTGCCTTTCAACGCCAAGGTGGTGCTCATCGGACATGAGTGGTATTACCGCCTTTTAACCATCTGGGACGAAGATTTCCGGGACCTTTTCAAGGTGAAGGCCGATTTTGACTATCAGATGGAGGGGAAAGAGGAAACCATCCGTTCTTTCGCCTGTTTCATTAAGAAGTGCTGTCGAGAGGATCACCTGCTTCCCTTCGATCGTAGTGGCGTGGGTAAAGTCCTGGAGTACGCTGCTCGTCGAGTTTCCCATAAGAAGAAGTTGACCACCCAGTTTGGTTTTATCCACGATATTCTGGTGGAATCGGATTTCTGGGCCCGTCAGGAAGGAGCGGATCGGGTTTATGATCGCCATGTGCAGCAAGCTTTGGAGGAACGCCGGAACCGTCTGAGTCTTCTGGCGGATCGGATGGAAGAGCTCATTCAGGAGGATGTCATCCTCATCGATACCGAAGGCGCCGTGGTGGGTCAAATCAACGGCCTGGCGGTCTACGATCTGGGGGATTTCAGTTTCGGAAGGCCTTCCCGGATTACCGCCCGGACGTATCTGGGAAAGCAGGGAGTGATCAACATCGAGCGGGAGTCTCGACTCAGTGGTCGCATCCACGATAAGGGGGTGCTCATCATGAGCGGCTACCTGGGGCATCGCTATGCTCAGGATAAACCCCTTTCCATGTCGGCGACCATCTGCTTCGAGCAGTCTTACGAAGGGGTGGAGGGGGATAGCGCTTCTTTAGCTGAAACTTGTGCCATCCTTTCCGAGCTGGCCGATCTCCCCCTGCGGCAGGACATCGCGGTTACCGGGTCGATCAACCAGAAAGGTGAAGTGCAGGCTATCGGGGGGGTGAACGAAAAGATCGAAGGGTTCTTCCGGGTCTGCAAGGCGCGGGGTCTCACCGGTCGCCAGGGAGTCATCATCCCCAAAAGCAACGTCCAGCACCTGATGCTCAGCGAAGAGGTGGTGGGGGCGGTGGAACGGGGAGAATTCCAGATCTACGCCGTTTCTTCGATCGATGAAGCCATGGAAATTCTAACCGGCGTTCCGGCCGGTAAAAGGGTGAACGGCGTCTTTGAAGAGGGAACGGTGAACGACCGGGTGGATCGAAAATTGCGGCGGATCAATGAACTCCTGAGGGGCTTTGAAGAGAAAAAAGAGAAAAAGGAAGAAGGGAGTAACGAGGAGGAAAAGCCGGTCTCTTGAAACGAAACATATGGTATAATTGCAGCGTAGCAGGAGATTTCATTTTATGGAAAGGAGGTGAAGAAGGGAAGTAAGAAGGGTCTGTTATGAATTTTGTTTAGGGAGTTTTTGTTTCTCAAATTCTACATTTCTGTAAAGGAGGTTGGGATGGAATGAAAAAACTGGGTGTACTCGTATCAATTTTAGTCATCCTGGGTCTTCTCTTCAGTTTCAGTGTGCTCTGGGCCCAGGAAGGAGCTTCGGAACTGGAAATCAAAACCGCAAACGAGGCTTTCGAAAAGGCGGATAAAGGGAATCCCGATCCGGCCTGGAAGGGTCAGAAGCTGACCATCGGTGTCTATTCGGCCGGTCCTCGCGGTGCCATTTCTGGTCCTCTCTACTTCTGGCGTCCGTACTTTGAAAAAGCTCACCGGTGCCACCTATGACATCGTGGAAATCCCCTTTGCCGAATTGCGAGAGAAGATCTTTACTGATTTGATGACCGGAACCGGTACCTATGACATCATTGTTGGTCCGAGCTGGTTCTACGGTGATTACATTTCCAATGATTGGATTTTGTTCAGTGATAAGTATCTCAACGATCCTCGTATGCCCAAATGGGAGCCTGAGTCCATCCTTCCACCGCTTCAGGAACTCTACAGCTGGGGTGGCAAGTGGGTTGGTTTCAATAACGACCATGACGGCCAGGTTCTCTACTACCAGAGAGACATCCTGAATGACCCCAAGTGGCAGGAAGAGTTCAAGAAAGAAACCGGTAAAGATCTCCCCGTTCCACCCAAAACCTGGGAAGAGGTGTATGAAGTGGCGAAGTTCTTCCACGGGAAAGACTGGAACGGCGATGGAGATCCCGACTACGGTATCACCATGCACCTCAAAGTGGCCGGACAGGGCTTCTTCCACTTCATGGCACTCTCTGCTCCTTATGTGGTTTCTCCTGCTCCTGGTGATGATCCCCAGAAAGTTACCCGGTACACTGGTTCGATCCGGAGACCATGGAACCTCTGGTCAACACCCCTGGTTTTGTGGAAGCCCTCAATATGCTCCTCAAGCTCTCCAAGACCGGACCCTCGGCCATGTGGGGCTGGAGCTTGGGAGAAGCCTGGGATGCTTTCCTGAGGGGTAAAGCAGTCATTACGTTCTCCTGGGGTGACGTGGGTTCCCTGTCGCAACTTCCGGATCAGTCGAAGATTCAGGGGAAACTGGGTGTGGCTCCGATTCCGGGAAGCGAAAAGTACTACGACCTGGAGACCAAGCAGTGGGTAGAAAAGAGGAATTTTGTAGCCAATACCGTTGGTGCTTCCTAGCACGGTGTGATTTCCAAGTTCTCCAAAAATCCGGATTTGGCAGCGTACTTCCTCTCCTGGCAGGCGACAGCTCCGATTAACCACTGGAACGTCGTCTGGGGCTGGACCGGTGTGGATCCTGGAACGCTCTATGACCTCCTGCAGCCTACCGGAAAATCCACCATCGAGGAATATGTGGCTACTGGCTATAACGCCGAAGACGCTGCGCAGTTCGTCAACGCTTACGAAGAAATGTGGTACAAGTATCCTTTGAAGCAGTCCTACCTGCGTATCCCTGGAACTCCGGAAATGTGGGAAGTCTGGGATATCCATCTTTCTGAGGCTGTTACTGGCCAGGTGACTCCGGAAGAGGCTCTGAACCGCACTGCGGAGGATTGGAATGCCATTATCGATCGGCTTGGCCGTGAGCAGCTGAAGAAGATTTACCAGGAAGCTATCGGGTATAAGCCGGAGTAAGTGTTCTTTCCAGAGAGGGGGCCTGGCCCCCTCTTTTTTATTGCTCGGTAGAGGAGAAAGGAAGATGAAAAGAAGAGTCGAAAAGGGAAATATTTTTGTGACACCGGCAATTATCTGGGTGTTTGTGTTCACCATCTTCCCTCTGGTTTATTCGTTCCGGGTGAGTCTCTCCAGAGTATCTTATGGTAAGATCACTGGTTTCGCCGGTTTGAGTAACTACATGCGCATGTTTGGTGATTATCGGTTTTGGGGGACTCTCCGGTTTACTTTGATCTTTGTGTTGATCAGTGTTATGGCTACAACCTTCCTGGGCTTAGGTCTGGCTCTGGTTTTTAATCGCAAGATGAGAGGCATAAAGCTTTTCCGTTCCATTCTCACCATGCCTCTTTTCACAGCTCCGGTAGCGCTGGGATACCTGGGGGTGATGATGTTCTATGAGGAAAATGGGCCTATCAATGTGTTACTGAGGTATTTGGGAATGGGTAAAGTCCCCTGGCTTTCTCATCCCTGGTGGGCGACTCTGGCGGTATGTATGGTGGATGTCTGGCAGTGGACTCCCTTTGCCTTTATCATTCTTCTTGCCGGTCTCCAGTCTATCTCTGACGAGATTTACGAAGCGGCAGTCATCGATACTTCCTCCGGTTGGGCTGTTTTTCGCCACATTACCTTGCCCCTCATTGCTCCGGTTCTGGGGACGGTATTGATGCTCCGGTTGGTGGATGCTTTTAAGGTCTTCGATGTTCCTTTCAGTCTCACCAGTGGTGGGCCAGGTACTGCGACTCGAACGCTAACCTTTTACATCTATACCCAGGGTTTGCGGAATTTTGACCTGGGATATGCCAGTGCCATGGCGTATTTCCTTCTGGTTATCACCATGGTGATCGGTACGCTCTTCTTCCGGAGATACAGAGAGCTTTATGAATAAAGGAGAACACGGTTATGTCCAAAAAGCGTAAGGGAGTTGTAGAGGTTCTGGTCTGGATCGTGGTGGTGATTGCTATTCTCTGGGTGCTTTTCCCCTTTTACTGGGCAGTGATTACTTCTTTCAAGAAACCGGCCGATGTTTTTCGCCTTTCCAGTATTCCCTGGGTCCAGTTTCAGCCTACTCTCAATAACTGGTTGACTGAATTTAATCAGAGAGGTCCGGAAATTACTCGAGGGATTTTGAACAGTATCACCATCGCCGTTTGTGCTTCACTTCTGGCAGTACTTCTTGGGTCTCTGGCCGGGTATGGGCTGGCCAGACATCGGTATACCAAATGGAGAAATCAGAGTATGTCTTTCTGGTTTCTCTCTCAGCGTTTCTTGCCACCGGCGGCAACGGTGATTCCCTTCTTCCTCCTCATGAAGTCGCTGAAACTTCTCGATACCCAGCTTGCTCTGATTCTGGTCAATACCACCTTTGTCATGCCCTTTGCCGTGCTCATCATGCGGGATATGTTTCGAGAATTACCGGTGGAACTGGAAGAAGCGGCCTGGGTGGACGGGTGTTCTCGGTGGCAGTCTTTTGTACGCATCGCTCTCCCCTTAGCAGCTCCGGCTCTGGTGGCCACGGTGATCATCTGTTTTGCGTTTGTCTGGAATGAGTTTCTCTTTGCCTTGGTTCTAACCTATAAAAAAGCTTCTCCTATGACGGTGGTTATTGCCGGCACGGAGCACACCCAGGGAGTGCAGTTCTGGTACGTTTCCACCAGGCTTCTTTTAGCCATCATTCCGCCGACCATTCTGGCACTCACAGTGCAGAAATACATCGTGCGCGGTCTCACCATGGGAGCTGTGAAAGGGTAAAAAAGGCAAGCTACCCTGGGTAGCTTGCCTACCCTTTTTATTTTTTCCCCAGGATTTCGGCCACCTTGAGGTTACGGACGTGCTCGGTTCGTACCCAGATTTTCTGGTTTCTCGAGAAAGGGATGGAATAGAAAATCACCGGTAGCCAGGTAAAACCGTAGATGATGTAGAAGAAGAGGTAGGGAAGATAACGGAGTGTAAACCTGCCTTCTTTTAAGGAAGGTCCAATGACAATCTGATAGGCATTCTGGGTGAGGACGAGGAAAAGCCAGGATAACCAGAAAAGAGGTTGCCGGGGTGCCGTGCCGAGGGCCAGACGTCCTAGCTGGGCAAAAAGGAGGGTGGAACTCAGAGCAATGAGGAGCGGGTTAAAAAGATAGAGGAAGTAATCCAGATATTGTATTTTCAGGGTGACGAAGAACTTGTAAAGGAGTTTCGGCCCATACTGCCAGGCCACAAAGTAATGTCCCTGCATCCACCGCATGCGCTGACGGTGGCTGTAACGGTAAAAGAGCGGTTTTTCATCGTAGGTGATAGCCCATTCATTCCAGTGGACTTTTCCACCTTCGAGGACCAGCTTGGTACTGAATTCCAGGTCTTCGGTGAGGCTCTGTAAATTCCATCCCAATCGCCGGATACAGCTTGTCCGGATCAAAAGACCCGTTCCTCCTAAGGTCGCCGATAACCCCCAGTTCGCCCTGGCTAACTGCCAGAAGCGGTTGGTATACCAGTAGGCTAAGGTATAGGCTCGGGTGAGCCAGGAATCGTGGGAATTTTTGGTGTCCAGGTAACCCTGAAGCGCTTCCGCTTCGGGGTGGGCGGCAAGGTAATCGTTCATTCTGGCGAGAAAATCGGGATGGGCAAGATTATCCGCATCCAAGATGGCGATGGCGTCATATTCTTGGAGAGGAATCCAGGAGAGGGCAAACTTGATATTCTGCGTTTTTCCCGGGTTCTGGGGATCGTGGCGGGTGATTACCGAAGCTCCGTAAGTTCTGGCAATCTGAGGGGTGGCATCGGTGCAGGAATCGCAGGCCACGTAGATGTCGAAGTAAGAGTCAGGATAGTTTTGCTCTTTCAAGCTTTCCAGGAGTGATCCGAGGACTTTTTCTTCATTGTGTGCCGGGATGAGGATGCCAAAGCGGTGAAAAGTGGTCGCTCTGGGAAGCGGTGCAGGAGCAAAGAATCCCCGGAGGCTCACGATGGTTTCATAAAGCCAGTAAAGATAGAAGAGGATCAGAATGGTTCCCAGGAAGTCAAAATGGTTCGGTTCTGGAATAGGAGGACCTGGCCACTGTAAATGCTTTCACCTCTTTTACCTTTTGTGTATAGCTCTTATAGTGTAAGGAGGGAAAGGCGTGACGTCAAGGAAGTCTTTTCCGGTAGAGGCTTACGTTTTCCCCCTGGAAAATTTTCCGGAAACCGGGAAAAGTTTCGCTCTTTCCGGCACTCAGGATGTAGTCGCAGGAAAGAGACGTTAAGGTTTTCTCGAAAAACGGGCTCTCGGGAGTCACGGTGGTGACGGCTTTGCCCCACGAAGAGGCCAGGAAATATTCACCGTCGAGCAAAAGGACTGTAGCTTGAGGGGCGAGGAATGAAGCGATCTCCCGGTATTCGGTGAGTTTTTCCTGTAGGGGCTCATAGGGGGCAAAGAGAAAGAGCTGTGCCGGAGAGAGGAGAAAAAGGATCCAGCCGGAGGCAACAGAAACCCCCAGGGATAGCGATAGAACAAGGCGGCCTGTTTTCCCCAGGGAAGGTTTTTTGAGGAATAGAGCACCCAGGGTGGCAACGGTGGCAAAGAGCGGAGGGAAGGACGGTAAGGCTGCGCTTCCCAGAAAAAGGGTGGCGCCAAGAAAAGCTCTCTTTCGATCCTGAAACATGCTTACCAAAAGCGGCAAAAAAAGGTACCATCGTTGCCACCGAGAAAAAGCGTGTTTGACATTCTGGAAGGAAAAAGAAGGAAGATACGGGAAAAAGCTATAGGGAGCGCGCAGGAAAGAAAGAGCTTGAGTGGTGTAAACCCAGTTGAGAAACATGATGATACCCAGGAAAGCGAGAACCGGAAAGAAAAACACAAGAAGCAGGCCGAACTTTCTGGTAAGGTTTCCCGGAAAGAAGAAGAGAACGAAAATGGCTGTGGCCAGCGCAAACCACTCCACATGGGGATGAGAAAGAACCGTGGCTCCGAAGAAAATTCCTCCCAGAAAGAGGTAGTATACGGACTGTTCTTCCTGGTAGCGGAGAAGATTGGAGAGAGCGCAGAGGAGCAAAACGAAGAAGAGAAGGAGGGTGGGGGTGATGGAGAGTGCGGAGAGGAAAAACGGCGAAGCGATGGTGGCGAGAATCAAAAGACCAAGAAGCAGGGGCTCTGTGGGAAATAACCGGGGTAACAGAAAGATGGTTACCAGGATTCCGGTGGTTACCGGAAGCAAGATAACCGAAGGATACAGGAAGGCAAAGAAAGAGGGCAAAGCAGGGTAGGTGAGGAAAAGATTTTTTGCCACGCCATTTGGGTTCTGTTGAGCTCGAAAGGAGAAAAAGTGTATCTCCGTAGAGAGTAACCCCGCTCTGTAGGTCCAGAGGGTGAAAACGGTGAAGAGTATCCCGCAGGTGAGGAGGAAGAAGAGGAGGGCTTTAAGATTTTTCCCCATGGCCAGTCTCCTGATGGAGTCCGTGGATGGTTTTTTCCCAGAAAAAGGGACGATGGAAGAGTTGCCAGATTCCCTTCCAGCTTGCCAGGCCGGCCAGAAGCCAATAGATGGGGTTCAGGATGGAAAAAGGAAGGAGTGCATAGATTTCTCGGCGGAAAACCGCCAGCATGGAAAGGTATATCCCCAGGAAATTCCCCCACAGGAGATTGAAACTGCCGATAACAAGGAGCGGCTCGGGAAGGAAGGGGAAAGAAATGGCGCGGCGATAGAAAAGCCAGAAGAAAAACACGCCCCACAGAATAACCGAGGCCGCTTCGCCGAGGGGGGTGCCACCGATAAAGAGCTGCAACGTCAGCCAGCCTCGCAAACCCGATTTCCGAAAGATCCGCCAGGGATTCCGGTTGTGCACCAGAAAAGTCTGCAGATACCCCTTGAGCCAGCGGGAACGCTGGCGGATCCAATTTTTCAGGCGGCTGTTGGCTTCTTCAAAGGTGGTGGAGTTGAGGATACCCACCCGGTAGCCCCGGTAACTGGCTCGCATCCCCAGGTCGGCATCTTCGGTGACGTTGAAGGGATCCCATCCCCCCAACTCCCGCAAAACCGCGGTGCGGAAGTGATTGGAAGTGCCCCCCAGAGGAATGGGAAGCTTCAGGGCAAAAAGGCCCGGGAGGAGGTAGTCAAACCAGTAGGAGTACTCCAGGGTGAAAAGACGGGTGAGGATACTCTGGTTGCGATTGTAGAAGTTGAGGGCGGCCTGGAAACAGATGAATTCGGAGGGGAACTTCCGGAAGGCCACCACCGCCTTTTTGAGTTGATCCCGTTCGGGGATATCTTCGGCGTCGTAAATGGTGAGGAATTCTCCCCGGGCAAAAAGGAGCCCAAAATTGCAGGCCCGGGGCTTGGTTTTGGGTAGACCCCGGGGCACAATGATGAAACGGACGTTGTAAGGGGGTTTACTCATTTTGCAGTAGCGGAGGGTTTCGGGGTCGTCTTCTTCGATGAGGAAGATGACGTCCAGTTTCTCCTGAGGGTAGTCAAGGTGACGGATGCTCTGGAGGAGCTGCTGGATAACCGGAAGCGGTTCGCGATGTAAGGGGAGGAGGACGGTATAAACGGGAAGGGTGGCCACACTGAGTGCCTTGATTTCTTCTTCGGTAACCACCACTTCGTTTTCTGCCTGCGAGCCGCGGAGACTCAAAAGGAACTTGAAGATCACGTTCGCCAGGTAAAAGAGATTGAGGAGGGCAAAGAGAACCGTTACGGTGAGAAGGGGTCGGAAGAGAAAGCCGGCCACGGTGAGGATGGCAATTGCGGCGAGCGCGATCCACTGGGAAGGGGTGAAAACCTGAGCGGCCGATTCCTCCGGAGAGCGGAAGAAAAGCCCGGTGGTCGCTTCTTTCAGGAAGTCTTCCTGAAAGAAAGTGTAGAGGAGCCGGTCGAGCTCATAAGGGGTGATGAGACTTTTCCGGACCTCCAGATCGGGAAATCGTTCCCGGAGAAAATCCCGGAGCGCTTCGCTCTGAGGGGAGGGGGTGACGATTTCCAAGAAGTTCTCTTCATAGCGCAGCGGAAAGAATCTGAAACGTACCAGTTCCTGAGAAGAGAAAAGACGTAATGTCTCCGGATCAACCTTCTGGATGAGGGTCTCAAGGTCCTCTCCGGAGTAGGGGAGTTCTTCCTTTTCGGCCAGGACCTGGTAGAGCTGGAAAGGGGAGAGGAAGCCCTGGGAGACGAGAATCTCCCCCAGAAGCCCCTTACTTTCTCTCTGGAGCGCCAGGGCCTCCTCCAGCGCTTCTTTGGTAATGAGCCCTCGTTCTAAAAGAATCTCTCCCAGGTATTTTTCCTTCATGAGGTTTTGGGACGAACCAGGCGATTGTAGAGAAGTCCGGCGAGGAGCACGATTAACCCGATGAGGAAAAGAAAAGTGACGAGGCGTAACCTCCCGGACCATTCCGGAAACACGGTCTTTCTGGAGGTGTTACTCCCCGAACCGGCAAGGACGCTCACCAAACCATTTTTGGTGAAAAGCGCTACGTTACCGTTGAGCCGGCGCAGGGTTTGCGGTTCCTGAAAGGTATTGAGGAAGTAACGGACGGCAACCTCTTTCTCGCCGTAACCTGTAAAGAGGATCACCGGATAGCCGTTTTCCCAGAAGGTGGTGAGCACCCCTAAAGGCTCGTCGGGTCCAAAGCGCATGAGGGTCTTCCCTTCGGATAGATCCTTGAGCACCAGTTCATCACCTTCCAGGGTAAGAGGGGTAGAGAGGCGATCCAGAGAAACGTTGACCAAGATGAAATAGGAAGGAGGTTCCAGGGTGTCGACTTCGATAAAGGAGGCGAAAAAGGACATCATGGTTTCGCCCAGGGCGGCGGCGGTTCGCTTTACGGTGAAGTGTAGAAGGGTAGCGATCTGGGTGAGAAGGGGAAGGTTCTGGTTTTCAAGAGAAAGGGCGTAGTGGATCACTTCTTGCCGCAGAAGCGTAAACCTCTGGAAAGGCCTTTGCCATGGTTTGAGCTGCAGGGGAGGACGGGAGAGCCATAGAGCTACCTCCTTCGGAGTGAGCACGTTGACCGAGAGTGGAGTCCGGTCGAGGGAGCGAAGGGCGGCCAGGATTTTGGTTCCGATTTGCAGGTCCTGGAGGGTCGGTTCATCCGGTAAAACCACAAAACCCTTTCCCCAGAAAAACGTGGGCACCTCTTCCCAGGTAAGCGGGAAAGGTGGAACCCCTTGGCCCCGGGCTTCGATGTAGGAATCGCTACTGATGGAAGCTTCCAGGGGTTTTTCTCCCCGATGACAATTGCCGATTTCCGGAAAGTAGGAGAAACGGAATTCCAGTGCGTTTTCGCGCCGCAGAAGCCTAGAGGGAAGAAAGATGGTCTGAGGAGTTCGGAGCACCACCGGTTCGTTCCCCAGCCGCTCGGTGTATACCGGTTCTCCGTTGAGGCGCACCGTGAAAGAAGCTTCTCCCTGGAATTGAGCTCGCAAAGGAGAATGCGAACGGTAGAGGACGAGCTTCAGCGTTTCAGGCAGGCCTCCCAAATCGGAACTTGCAAAGTAGAAGGTTTCGGTGAGGGTCCCGATACCCCGGAAGGAGAACCCGTTGAGGTAGAGCCTGCGCACCACCTTTGGGGAGGTGCTCTCTATGGTGGATATTTTGAGGGAGGGGACGGCGAGAAGTTTTTCGTCCTGAACCATGGCGGTGACGCCCTGGGGGGTGAGAAAGAGGCTTTTTCCGGACAACTCGAAGTCCCGTTCGGCCTTTTCCCGCAGGAAAATGCGGCGATGTTCGGGAAGGAACGACTTTTCCTCTTCGGACACTCTGGTTTCGATGTGCATGGGGAGATCCCGGAAATAGCGCTGCAGGAAGGCATAGAGGGTGAAGTAGGCTTCTTGAAGCGCTCTGGACCATTTCCCGGGGGGCAGGATGATTTCCATGCGGTTATCGGGGAAACGGAGAAAATCGGTGAGCGTAGTCAGGGAGGTATCTTTGAAGAAGAGCACCAGTTGACCCTCTTTCTTCAGGGTGCAGAAGAGGTTCCCCGAAGCCAGGTCTTCACAGAGATTGTTGCTGATAAAAAGGTAGGGCTGGATTTCCAGGCGATGGAGCTCCTCTTTTGGAGAAAGTTCCCGGAGGGGGATGGAGAAGACGCCACGACGCAAAGGAGCGGTGAAGAGGAGATTCCCGTCCCCGTAAACGGTGAGGGAAGAACTCGAGCTGAGGGCCGGTGAGGCTTCCACCTGGAGGGCGAGATAGCTCCGTTCCCAATCGACACCGGGAAAATTGGGGAGGTAGAGGGTATAAGAGGGGTTACTTCCCTCCAGTTTCTGGTCCCTGTCCCAGCCGAGCTCAGAGAACGGAATCTCACGCCATTGGAACTCCTGAGCCCGAGCCATGGTGGTTATAAAGAGAACGCAGAAGAGCCAAAGGAATTTTTTCATAGGGTTTCCTCCTCCATGGTGCACTCGAAGTAGTGAAGAATTCGCTTGAGGTATTTTATGGGGGGAATGAGGATGGGGTCCTCATGGTTTTTGAGCGCCAGATAGAAACTCGTCCAGTCGGCGAGTGCCACCAGACTCAAAATACGAGTAAGTAGGGATTGCCCCTGGGAGAAGACCTCTTCTACTGGCCATCGAGAGGCTCGAAGATGCCGCACGAAAGCCTGGATCATGGTCTGGAATATGGGGGGTTCGGCGCGGTCGCGCAGAAAGAGGAAAACCCAGGGGATTCCCTCGGGGTGACGGAGCCCCACGATTTCGTTGTGCATGATTTCGGGAACCACCCCGTAAAGGGCCATCTGTTTGGCATTTTCGTTGAGCTGGGTTTTGAAGCGATAGGCTGCCGTGTCGGTGAAGTTTTGCACCCCGTAGATGACGGGAAGTTTTTTTTCAAAGAGGGTGGCCAAATAAAGGGGGGTGGTGACTTCCTCGGCGGTGTTGTAGTGGGGGAGAAGATCCCCCAAAAGCAGAACGGCTTCATCCACATCTTCCTGGAGCGCTACCTGGGGAAAGAGGTTTTCGAGAAGCCCCAGGAGGTTACCCAGAAGATACCCCAGGGCGCAACGGGGCTGAAATCCCGCCGGTAGAGAAAGAACCAGTTTCTGCGAAAAACGCGCTCCCAGTTCTCCCCCGGAAGTGAGCGCCACTGCGGGAAGGTTCTGGCGGTAAACGGTTTGGGCGACCCCCAGTGTCTCTTTAGTATTTCCCGAGTAGCTCGAAAGAATCACCAGGGTATTCTGGTCCACGAAACGGGGAAGGGGTGGAGTGGAAATGATTTCAAAGGGAACCGGCAGGCGATCCCGCAGGATCTGCTTGGCCATTTGTCCCCCCACACCGGAGCCTCCCACCCCGGCGAAGAGGATCCGCTGCACTTTCCGGTAATCCGGTGGTAGGGGAAAATTTTTTCCCTGGGCATACCCTTCGGCCAAGTGATTCGGAAAGGCCAGGAGCGTCTGGCGCACAGATCTTTCGGACACACTCAATCCCCCCTTAAAAAGCGCTTCTTTTTTTTGCGTTCACTACGCGATATCCTTGGTAATTCGTTGCCTCTATTCTACCTGATTTTTCTTTCCGTGACAAACCGTTTCTTCGGCCTGGGGAGAAGTTACTTCGCCGGTTCTTTTTTTCCGAAACTTTTCGCGCTATAATAAAATTGGGAAAGACGATGGCGGAGCGCTCTTTTGAGAAGGAGAACCCCTGGATTTTTATTTACCGTGACGAACGCGCCTTTCTGGCTTTTTTGGAGAGATGGAAGAGCAATGAGAGGACTTTTTGTGATTCGCTGACCGGTCTTTTTTCCCGGGCCTACTTTGAATCCGAATTGAAGCGCCTGGATACGCCTCGCCAGCTTCCCCTTTCGGTGGTGATCGCCGATGTGAATAAGTTTAAGCTGGTGAACGATGTTCTGGGGCATGAAGCAGGGGATGAAATTCTCCGGCAGGCGTCGCAAAAACTCAAAGGTGCATTCCGGCAGGAGGATATTGTGGCCCGGTGGGGTGGGGATGAGTTTGCCGTTCTCCTTCCCCAGACAAGCTCCGAGGAAGCCCGGGGGCTTCTTTCCCGCTTTTCACCTTTCACGGTATCTCTGGAACGTCACTGCCATCTTCCCGTTTCTTTCTCCTTTGGCGTAGCAACCAAGAGTCAGGAAAGCCAGAATATCAAAGAGGTGCTTGAGGAAGCAGAACGGGCTATGTATCACGAAAAAACCATAAAGCGAAAGACAACCGATAAACAGTTTCTGGCGGCACTCCAGCAATGTTTTGAAGAGAAGGTTCGCCCCCTGGAACCGCCCTTGCGGACTTTCGAAAAGTTGCATCTGGGGCTTCAGTTAGGAAAGAAGCTTTCGTTATCACCCGTTGACCGGGAGAAATTATGGCGGCTTCTTTTCTTCCACGATCTGGGGAAGGTGACCATCCCGGAAGAGCTTCTCAAAAGGCGCAAAGAAGAACTGAGCTCCAGGGAATGGAAGATGGTGGTGAGCCACAGTGAGGTGGGGTACCGCATCGCTTCTCAATTCCCGGAATTGACCCCGGTGGCCGAAGCCATCCTTTCTCTCCGGGAACGATGGGATGGGACCGGGTATCCCCGGGGGCTCAAAGGGAAAGCCATCCCTCTTCTCAGTCGAATTGGGGCGATCATTGAGAGCTACGAAGCCATGGTGATGGGAAGACCCTATCGTGCGCCCCTTTCGAGGTCTGAGGCTTTAGAGGAAATCTGGCGCAACCGGGGAAAGCAGTTCGATCCGGAAATCGTGCCCCTCTTTCTTGAAATTCTCAAAGAGAAGAAATTTTGGAGATCTTTTTCGGGTAACTGTTGACGAAGGGGAAAATTTTTGCTACCATTATCAAAAATCAATAGCGGAAAGCGATGATGAGGGGGAGTAGCTTCTTCCCGTGGACCAGAGAGAGCCGGGGTAGGTGGGAGCCCGGTGTTCAGGGGGAAGTGAATGGGCCTCGGAGCATCTCACCGAAAGCGAAAGCGAGTAGGCTGAGGAAGGGTCTTTCCCTTTAGCGAAAGCAGGGTATCGGAGGAATCCCGTACCCCAGAGAGTGGGTGATGGTTTTCCATCATCAAGAAGAGTGGCACCGCGAGAAAAGCCCTCGTCTCTTGGCGAGGGCTTTTTATTTTGGGGTGATAAGGATGGAAATACGACCGGATTACCAGGAATTCAGGCGGCGAATCGAAGAGGGGTATGACTTTGTTCCCCTGTCCGGAGAGATCCTGGGGGACCGCTGGACTCCCATCGTGCTTCTGGAACGATTTGCCGGACGTACCCCCCTCTTTCTTCTGGAAAGCGCCGAAAAGGGAGAAATCTGGGGGCGGTATTCCTTTCTCATTTTCGATGTGGATCGGGAGGTGGTGGTGGAAGATTTCGGTGCAGTGATACCTTTTCTGGAGAAAGCCTTTCCGGTGTATTCGGTGTACCCTTCCCTAGATTTACCGTTTCTGGGTGGAGCAGTGGGATTTTTGAGTTACGATGCCGTGAAGACCTGGGAAACCACCGTCCCGTGGAAACCCCTGGATTTTCCCCTGGCCTATTTTGCGCTGGCCCGTCGCTTTCTCTATTTCGACCACCTGAAACATCGCCTGGGGATAGTCTACGTAGCCGGAAAAGGTGAGTACCGGAAGGCCCAGGAATGGATGAGGAAGGTCGAGGAAGAGCTCCAGAGGGAAACTGCTTTTTCGGGGAACGAGATCTTCCGGCTGCGGGGAGAAATTTCCTCCAACTTTACCCGATCTTCTTTCGAAGAGGCGGTGCGCTACGTCATCCACCTCATCGAAGAGGGACACGCTTCGCAGGTGGTGATTTCCCAGCGCTTCACGGTACCGTATGAGGGGAACCCCTTTGTGGCCTACCGCTATCTCCGTTCCTTAAACCCCTCTCCCTATCTCTTTTATTGTAAGACTTCGTCCTTTGTCCTTCTGGGCTCCTCACCGGAAATGCTCGTGAAACTCAAGGACGGAACGGTCTTTACCAAACCCATTGCCGGGACCCGCCGGCGGGTTCCGGGAGTGGAAGAGGAAAGGGTGATGCAGGAACTGCTGGCGGACGAGAAGGAAAACGCCGAGCATGTGATGCTTCTCGATCTGGGACGGAACGACCTGGGGCGAATTTCGGTTCCCGGAACGGTGCGGGTGGAAGAGTTCATGAAGGTGGAGCGCTACTCCCATGTGTTCCATATCGTTTCCACCGTCTCCGGAAAGGTCAAAGAGGGCATAACGCCCTGGCAGGTTCTCCGGGCTACCTTCCCTGCCGGGACGGTGAGCGGAGCGCCCAAGGTCCGGGCCATGCAGATCATCGAGGAGGTGGAACCGGAGTCCCGGGGACCGTACGCCGGAGCCCTGGGCTATGTGAGCCTTCAGGGAAATATGGATACCTGTATCCTGATCCGGAGCATCTTCTGTAAGGATGGGAAAGCCCGGATCCAGGCCGGGGCAGGAATCGTCTACGATTCCGTTCCGGAGCGCGAATATGAGGAAACCAAAAGTAAAGCCGAAGCGTTGCTTCTGGCTTTACAAAGCGCCGAAAGGAGGAAGATGGTGGTATGATTCTCCTCATCGACAATTACGATTCCTTCACCTACAACCTGGTGCAGTACCTGGGGGAACTGGGGGAGGAGGTGGTGGTCTTCCGGAATGACGAAATCACCGTGGAGGCCATCCGGGCCATGCAACCTTCCCGGATCGTGATTTCCCCGGGTCCCAAGGATCCCGGAGACTGCGGTATCACCAACGAAGTTATCCGGGCCTTTGCTCCCGCTATCCCACTTTTAGGGGTGTGTCTTTGGCCATCAGTGCATTGCCTATGTTGAGGGGGCAGAAATCGTCAAAGCCCGTCGCCCCTGTCACGGGAAAAAGTCCCGGGTTATCCTTTCTCCTTCTTTGCTCTTTCGAGGTCTCCCTCCGGAAATCTGGGTGGGGCGCTACCACTCCCTGGTGGTAAAACCCGAGACCCTTCCTCCCTCCTTGAGGGTGATTGCCCGCACCGAAGACGGTGAAATCATGGCCATCGAGCACTGCAGGTACCCTCTTTTTGGGGTGCAGTTTCACCCGGAGTCGGTACTCACCCCCGAGGGAAAGAGAATCCTCAAAAACTTTCTGGAGGTGAGCATGCCGTGATGGTGAAGGAAATCCTGGAACGGATGATCAACGGAGAACGGTTGCAGCGAGAAGAAGCCTACCGGATCATGCAGGGAATCCTGGAAGGGTATTACACCCCGGTACAACTGGGAGCGATGCTTGCACTTCTCCGGAGGCAAAAAGAGACCGGGGAAGAACTTTCCGGGTTTGTGGAAGCCATCCGAAAGAAAGCGGTCCCCTTTGTGCTTCCTTACCCGGTGCCGGTGGCCGATAACTGCGGGACCGGGGGAGACGGAACGGGAAGCTTCAACATCTCCACCGCGGCGGCGTTCCTGGCCGTCTCGGTGGGGGTGAAAATGGTCAAACACGGTAACCGCTCGGTAACCAGTCGCTCGGGGAGCGCCGACTTTCTGGAAGCGCTTGGCATTCCCATCGCCGTGTCCCCCGACACCATGGGGGTGCTTTTCGAAAAAACCGGGTTTGCTTTCCTCTACGCTCCCCTCTACCATCCGGCCGTAGGGGCCGTGCAGGCGGTACGTAAAGACCTGGGGATCCGCACGGTATTCAACCTTCTGGGGCCGCTCGTGAACCCCTGCACGGTTCACTATAAACTTATGGGGGTCTATGATCCTGAACTTCTGGAGCCGGTGGGAAGGGTGCTCGCTACGCTTTCGGTGAAGAGGGGACTTGTGGTATGGGGGGAACCGGGGATGGATGAGGTGAGTTTGGCCGGAGAAAGCCGGATGATCATGGTGGAAGGGGAGCGGATGACTCCCTTTACCTTCCATCCGCGGGAGGTGGGTCTTCACGTCTGTAGCGTCAGCGACCTTCAGGGGGGGAGTCCGCAGGAGAACGCGGCGCTTTTCTTCGACATCCTGCAGGGAAAAAATCGAGGACCGCTCCGGGATGCGGTGCTTCTCAACGCCGCTTTCCTGGTATGGCTTTCTGAGAAGGCACCGGGCGTTCATCAGGCCTTCCGGCTTCTTGAGGAGGCCCTGGAAAGCGGCAGGGTCTTGCGGACCGTAGAGACAATCATCGAAGCACTTCCCAAAGAGGAGGTGGCACGGTGATGGAAACCATTCTGGAGCGGATCGTCACCCATACCCGGCGAAAGCTCTTTTTGCGGCGTCCCTACTCGGAGTGGGAAATCGTGGAGATCATAGGGAAAAAGGGGAAAAGCACCTTTTTGACTGCCCTGCAGGACCCCGCCCGGGTCCATATCATCGCCGAGGTGAAATGTGCTTCGCCCTCGCGGGGAAAGCTTATGCCTGTTGAAGAAGTGCACCGGGTTTTGGCTTCCTACCGGGAAGGTGGGGCCTCCGCCATTTCGGTCGTCACCGAGGAAGACCATTTTGGAGGAAGCATGGTGCTTCTTCGGGAGGTCCTTGCCGCCACTTCCCTTCCGGTTTTGCGCAAGGACTTTGTGATCGAAGAGACCCAGATTTACGAGTCGGCCGAAGCGGGAGCCGATGCCCTCCTTTTCATCGCCCGGATTTTGAGCCTGCGGCGGCTCAAACACTTTATCGGATTGTGCGAACTGTGTGGCATGACACCGCTTGTCGAAGTTCACGATGAAGAGGACCTCGGGAAAGCTTTGGATGCCGGGGCCCAGGTGATCGGCATCAATAACCGGAATCTGGCCACCTTTGAAGTGTCGCTTGCCACTACCCTTCGCCTTCTTTCCTCCATCCCATCCGAAGTGGTGGTGGTGAGCGAGAGCGGCATCAAGCGAAGGGAGGAAATCGAGATGTTACGGGAAAAAGGGGTGCGGGCCTTTCTCATCGGTGAGGCCCTTTTAACGACACCGGAGCCGGCCGAAAAGCTCCGGGAGCTTCGGGGGGAAGAAGAACTTGCTTGCTGTTAAAGTCTGTGGTATTCAGGAAGAAGAGGATGCCCTGTTTCTTGCTGGCTCCGGGGTGTGGGCGCTGGGGTTTATCATGGTGGTGGAAAGCCCCCGCTTCATTCCCCCGGACCGGGCCCGGGAGCTCATAGCAAAAGTCCGGGGGAAGGTGTTGACGGTGGGTGTGTTTCGGGATATGGGCTGGCAGGAGGTTTTGAGCCTGACTGCCTTTTGCGGGTTTGACCTCATCCAGCTCCACGGTTCGGAGAGCCCTTCCTTCTGTGCCCGTTTTCCCGGAAGGGTGATCAAGGCCTTTGGGGTGGATGAAGGATTTGAGGAAAAGGTGGTAGAGGAGTACCGGAAGGTAGCCCGGTATGCGCTCTTTGATACCGTGGTGGGTAACCGAAGCGGTGGAACCGGTAAACCCTTTCCCTGGGAGAAAGTGGGGAAGGTGGTGGCGGGTGGTCTTCCGGTGATCGTGGCCGGGGGACTGGGGGAGGAGAACCTGGGGGAACTCCTCCGCCTTTTTCGTCCTTTTGGAGTGGATCTGAACAGCCGGGTAGAGGAAAGGCCAGGCAAGAAGGATCTCTGTAAAATCCGGAGAATTTTAACCTGGTTACAAGGGAGATGAAATCATGAAGGAAAGTGGTTTTTTCGGTGAATTTGGCGGGTTTTTTGTGCCGGAGATTCTCATCAACCCCCTGGAAGAGCTGGAAGAGGCCTATCTTTATTACCGGGAAAAACCCGATTTTCAGGAAGAACTGGCCTTTTACCTGCGTTTTTACGCCGGACGTCCCACCCCGCTTTATCCGGCGCGAAGACTTTCGGCGCATCTTCGTGGGGCGAAAATTTACCTCAAGCGGGAGGATTTAAACCACACCGGCTCCCACAAGCTCAATAACACCCTGGGGCAGGTATTATTGGCCAAGAGGATGGGTAAAAAAAGAGTCATCGCCGAGACCGGGGCAGGACAGCATGGGGTGGCTACCGCTACGGCCTGTGCACTTTTGGGGCTGGAATGCCGGATCTACATGGGAGCGGTGGACATGGAACGACAGAAACTCAACGTCTTCCGGATGAACGTCCTGGGGGCAGAGGTGGTGGCGGTGCACTCGGGGAGCCGGACCCTCAAAGATGCCATTAATGAAGCGATGCGCGACTGGGTGCGGAACGTGGATAACACCCATTACGTGATCGGTTCGGTGGTGGGGCCGCATCCCTATCCCACCATGGTGCGGGACTTCCAGTCGGTGATCGGCCGGGAAACCCGCTCGCAGATTTTGGATGCGGAGGGACGGTTACCCGATTACGTGGTGGCCTGTGTGGGGGGCGGCAGCAATGCCATGGGGATTTTCCACGCTTTTGTGCCCGATGGGGCGGTGAAGCTCGTCGGCGTGGAGGCCGGGGGTCTGGGTCTACAGACGCAAAAGCATGCCTCTAGCCTCGGACGGGGTAGCCGAGGTATTCTCCACGGGAGCTTGAGCTACCTCCTGCAGGATGACTCCGGACAGGTTCTGGAAACCCATTCGATTGCCGCCGGTCTTGATTACCCCGGGGTGGGTCCGGAGCACAGTTTTCTCTTTCAAAGTGGTCGGGCTTCTTATGTGTCGGTAACGGATGAAGAAGCCGTGGAAGCCTTCACCCTGCTTTCTCGGAGTGAGGGCATCATCCCCGCCCTGGAGAGCGCCCATGCGGTGGCCTATGCGGTAAAGCTTGCTCCCCGGCTTTCTTCAGAGGAGATTCTTGTGATTTGTCTTTCGGGAAGGGGCGATAAGGACGCCGAAGAGGTGATGCGCTACCGGGAAGGGAAGGTGAAAGTATGAGCAAGAGTCTACAGGAAATACTCACCCAAAAAGCGCAAGAGAGGAAACTCCTCGTTCCCTATTTGACCTTTGGGTATCCCGGTGTTCCGGATTTTCTGGAACTGGCCCGTATCTGTGCCGAAGAGGGTGCCGATGCGCTGGAGGTGGGGATTCCCTATTCCGACCCGGTGGCCGACGGTCCGGTGATTCAGACCACTTCCTACCGGGCCCTTACGCAGGGGGTGACGCCGAAGCTGGTGCAGGAGACCATGGAAAAGGTATCGCTTCCTATACCCCTTATCGCCATGACCTACGGGAATATCGTCTTCCGCTACGGGGTGCGTGGTTTTGCTTCCGACTTTCATCGGGCCGGTTTCCGGGGGCTCATCGTAGCCGATTTTCCCCTGGAGGCCCGCTCCATGCTTCGGGAAGTCGATGGGCTTCTGGAGGTGATTTTACTCGTGGCGGTGAATTCTCCGGTGGAACGGATTGGGGAGATCGCCCGAAACAGTCAGGGCTTTGTGTACCTGGTTTCCGGTAAAGGAACCACCGGCACGGTGGAAATCGACCTTGAAGCCCTGCGGCGAGTGGTGTCGGTGGTGCGCTCGGTGGCTGCCTGCCCGGTTCTGGTGGGTTTTGGCATTCATTCTCCCGCCTCCGCAGCGCAAATCGCCGAAATCGCCGATGGGATCATCGTGGGGTCGGCGCTGCTGCGGTTTGTACTCGACCATGAGGGGCAACCGGACTTGAAGGTGGAGTTCGGGAAACTCGTTTCCCAATTTCGTCGCGCCCTGGGAGGGTAAATGAAAAAGGTCTACATCGGAGGGGTTCCGTTTCTCCAGTTCGAAAGGGTTTCTGCGCCGCGGCTTACGCAGCTTTTTACCCTCCGGAAAGCGTTTCGCCATCCCGGACGGGGAGAGGAAAAAGAGCGCCTGCAGAAACTCCTCGGAATCGAGAACCTCTCTACTGCTACCCAGGTTCACGGAACGGAGTGGGTGGTGGTGGAGAGGCCCCTTTCTGCCCCACCCCCTGCCGATGCCCTTTTGACCGACCGGGAGGGAGTGTATCTCGGGATTCTGGCCGCCGACTGTATTCCCCTTCTCATTCTTGACCGGAAACATCGGGCGTTTGCTTTAGTCCATGCGGGATGGAGGGGAGTAGCTGGGGGCATACACCTTGAGGTTCTGGAAGCCATGGAGACCGTTTTTGAAAGTCGCCGGGCAGAACTGAAGGTGGGGATCGGGCCGGCCATCGGGGGGTGCTGCTTTGAAGTGCGGGGGGAGGTCTTGCGGCTTTTTGCCGGAAGAGCCCCCCGGCGGATACGGGAAGAAAACGGGCGGTTTCTGGTGGACCTGGTGGGTGTGGTGGTGGATGAGCTTACGCAAAGCGGGGTAGCCGAGAAGAACGTGGAGCGCAGCAACCTCTGCACCGTATGCCACGGGGAACTTTTCCACTCTTTTCGCCGGGAAAAAGAGCAGGCCGGCCGGAATATGCTCCTTGCAGGATGGCGAAAAAGGGATTAAAGTATTATAGGTTTCCATTTCACGGTGAAGGGAGTGAGGAGGTTGCCTGAGGGACTGACCGGCCGGCATCTTTTGATGGAGATCATCGGCTCTTCCCTCCTCAACGATAAGGTCCTGGTGGAGCAATTCTTTCGGAAACTCGCTCACCTCTACAATCTGGAGATTCTGGCTCTTCAGGTACATCAGTTCGAGCCTTACGGGTTGAGCGGTCTTCTGGTGATGCCGGAATCACATGTGGCCATCCATACCTGGCCGGAATATGCCTATGCCGCCCTAGACATTTTTGTGGGCTCGCACTTCGACCCCAAAGAGAGCGTGGCCCTGGTTATCGAGTGTTTTCAGGCCCAGGAAGTGAAGCTGGTGGAGTTGGAGAGGGGGTTACAGAGAAGAGATGGAACTCTGGTACATCCAGAATTACCTCAAGGACTTTGAAGTAGGGCTTCGGGTCAAGGAGACCCTTTTTGTGGGAAAGAGCAGGTTCCAGGAAATCGCGGTGGTGGATACCTATCTCTACGGGAAGGTTTTGCTTCTCGATGGGATCGTGCAGTTATCCGAAAAGGACGAATTCATGTACCACGAAATGCTGGTTCATCCGGCTATGGTAACCCATCCTGAACCCAGGAGGGTGTTCATCGTCGGTGGTGGCGACGGCGGTGCGGCCCGGGAAATTTTGAAACACCCGGTGGAAGAGGTGGTTTTGGTGGACATCGACGAAGAGGTAGTGGAGGTGTGCCAGAAATTTTTCACCCACCTGGCTCCCTGGAATGACCCCCGCCTGAAAATCATCATCGACGATGCCACGAGTTACATTGCCCGGGCTTCTACCTTTGACGTGATCATCATGGATTCCACCGACCCCTTCCCCCGGGGAGTGGCCGAACCCCTTTTCTCATCGCAATTCTTTGAGGAAGCCTACCGGCACCTGACTGAAAGCGGGGTGCTGGTGTCGCAGATGGAGCCGCCCTTCTTTGAGGCCGAGCGGGTGGAAAAACTCTGGAAGAACCTGGGGATCTTTCCCATTCTGCGCCTCTACTGGGGAATGGTGCCCACCTATCCAGGGGGAGTGTGGAGCTATATCCTGGCTTCCAAAAAAGAGGACCCCACCAAAGCGGCCCGGGACCTTCCCTTTCCTACCCGTTACTACTCGCCCCAGGTGCACCAGGCTGCTTTTACCCTGCCGGTCTTTCTGGAAGAAATGTTCCGGCGATAGCAAAGAGGCGGGGTTACCTCCCCGCCTCTTTTTTCCCCCGAGCCCGCAGGGACCTTTCGTGATAGTAGAAACCCTCTTCCCTGGCTAAAAGCGCGTAGGAACTGTAATCCTCGGCTTCCTGAGGAAAAATGAAGGAAGAAGTAATGTAGAAGTCCCGCACCGAAAGAGGAGAGGTAAAACGTGCTCCCCGCATGGTGGGCAGGACATGGTTTGGCCCGTAGCCGTAATCGCCCAGAGCCACCGGCGCATACGGACCCAGGAAGATACTCCCGGCATGCTCGACCCGGTAAAGGTCTTCCAGGGGGGAGGCGGTGATGATTTCGGCGTGTTCGGGAGCCAGGGCATTGAGGGCTTCGAAAGCCATATCCAGGTTCTCAACCTGGTAGAGGAAGATGGGAATGCGCCTTTCAAAAGGAAGCGGCTGGTTCTGGAGTTCCCTCTCTAAACGTCTTTTGACCGCCAAGAGGAGTTTCTCGGATGGTGAGAGAAGGATACTGATGGCCTGGGGGTCGTGCTCGGCCTGGGCCAGTAGGTCCAGGGCCACCCAGGTTGGGGGAGCAGTTTCGTCGGCCACGATCACCACCTCCGATGGCCCGGCCAGGAGGTCGGTGCCTACCACTCCCTGGAGGAGCTTTTTGGCCGCGGTGACGTAGATATTCCCCGGCCCCACGATTTTATCCACCGGCCGGATGGATTCGGTGCCGAAGCAGGCCGCGGCGATGGCCTGGGCTCCGCCCAGCCGGTAAACTTCCTCCACCTTGAGGAAATGGAGGGTGGCGAGGAGCTCCCGTTTTAAGGTTCCCTGAGCGGTGGGCGGGGTGAAGACGGCGATTTCCCGCACCCCGGCGATCTGCGCCGGGATAACCGTCATGAGGACCGAAGAAGGATAGGCGAATCTCCCCCCGGGGATGTAGCAACCCACCCGCCTGAGGGGTCGGACGATTTCTCCCCGGTAGGAAGGTCCCTCGGTAAAGAAGGTGGAGTGCATTTTCTGTCGGGAATGGAAGGCGTACACGTTTTCGGCGCTCTCTCGCAGGGCCTTTTTGAAGGTGGGGCTGGTCTTCTCCCAGGCTTTTTTGAGCTCTTCCTGGGGAAGGGCGAAGTCCTGCAGGAGGCACCCTTCAAACTTCTGGGTGTAAAGACACAGGGCTTCATCGCCTCTTTGCTGTACGTCTTCGATGATGGGCAGGACCTCTTTTTCCACCTCTTGCCAGAAGGCGAAGAGGTCGCTCCGGCTCATCCGCAGGTCCTGCTCCAGTTGCTCGATGCTAATGATGGGTTTGAGGAGGATTTGGCTCACCGTCGATCACTCCTTTTATCTCTTCCACAAATTCCTGAATTTCTCTGCCCTTGGTCTTGATGCTGATGCGGTTGACCGCCAGCCGTCCGGAGATGGGGACGATTTCTTCCAGCACCTTCAGGTGGTTTTCCCGCAGGGTCTTACCGGTGGAAACAAGGTCCACGATGGCGTCTGCAAGGCCGATGTTGGGAGCCAGCTCAATGGACCCGTAGAGGAAGAGCACTTCGGCGGCCACGCCCCTTTCCTGGAGGAAGTGTCTTGTGAAGTTGGGGTACTTGGTGGCAATCCGGATTCTTCCTTTCTCCCAGAAGGTTTCAGGGGTTACCCCTTCCGGTGCGGCCAGGACCATGACGCATTTCCCGATGCGCAGGTCCAGAAGTTCGTAGATTTCGTTTCCCCGCTCCAGGATGATGTCTTTTCCCACGATGCCCAGATCTGCCACCCCGTACTCCACGTAGGTGGAGACATCTTTGGGATGGGTAAGGAGAACCCTCCAGGGAGACGAGGCTTCTTCGATGACTAACTTGCGAGAATCGATGGATAGACACGGACAGTGGGGCATCCGGCCAAGAAGCACCAGCGCTTCGTCCTTGAGCCTTCCGGTGGGGACAGCAATGGTTAGCTTTTTCAAGATCTCAGCTCCTTTACCATGAGTTCCAGGTTATCGCTTTCCTGCAGGGAAAAGCGCAGGGTTTTCTCCGGGGTCGTAAGGAAAAAGGCCTCTCCCTCTTTCTCCTCCATCACCACCCCCAGGCCTTCCCGGCGGAGTTTTTCGGCCATCTGAAAAGCCCGGGAACGCCACTTAGGGGGGTAGATAAGGCGCACAATGAAGGGACACTCTTCTTTCCCCCCTTTTTGCATCACTTCGACCACCCTTTCCACAAAGAGCGCAAAGCCACAGGCGGGGAAGTTTTTCCCGAAAAGGCGGAAGAGCTCATCATAGCGTCCTCCGGCTAAAATCGGGTAACCAAGATGCGGCGAGAATCCTTCCCAAATCACCCCGGTGTAGTAGTCGAAATCCCGGATGAGACCCAGGTTCACGAAAAGCTGCTTCTCCAGTCCAAAATCCCGCAGGATGTGAAAGATTTCCCGGAGGTAGTCGAGGATTTGCCACCATTCTGGATCCGGGAAATGCTCTCTTTCTGCGGCAAAAATGTCTTCTTTGCCCCGCAGAAAAGGGAAACGCAGGAAAAAGGAGGCTACCGGGTGGGTGTGGAGCTTTTTCGCTTCCCAGAAACCCTGCAGGGCCACGAAGTCTTTCCCTTTGAGGAGCTCCTTGACCACATTTTTTTCGTCTTCGCTTAAGGGAAGCCGGGAAAGAAGGTAGCGGAAGATCCCCACATGTCCTATATCCACCTGAAATTCCTCCATCCCTGCTGCCTGGAGTGCGGAAACCGCCAGGGCAATCACTTCGGCATCGCTTGCTCTGGTGTTGGCACCGATATTCTCCACCCCGATCTGGGTGAGCTCGCTTTCGAATCGGAAGGGTGAGGAAGGATACCGGAAGATCTTCCCGGCGTAGTAGACCCGCCGGGGGAGGTCTTCCGTGCTTTCCTTGGCAAACATCCGCACCACCGACGTGGTGAACTCCGGCCGCAGGCACACCAGTTTTCCTTCCCGGTTCACGAACTGAACCATCCGTTCTCGGATTTCTTTCCCGATAGTTTTCGAGAGCACCTCGTAGGATTCGATGGTGGGTGGTTCGACTTCCTCGTACCCCCAGCGCTCGAAGAGGTTACACAGGGTCTCCCGGATTTTTTTGCGTAGACGCGCTTCCTTTGGATAGATATCACGCATTCCCAGGCTCAATTCCAATTGTCACTCTTCCTTTCCTGGCTCAGGATAGTTCTTGCTCTTCCACCGTTTTTGTCCACACTACGGCACCGTTCTCGTAAATGGTGACGGTGTACACCGGATAAAGCACCACCGGATACCCCACTTCGATACGGAAATTCCCATAGGTGAAGGCGTAGGTGGAGTACCCCACGATAAGCGGCGGGGTAACATTGGCCGCACTCCAGGTAACATTGTGCGGCACTTCGATTCCTTCCCGACGGGCTTCTTCAATCCCCCAGTCCCGAGCCTTGAGGACCATCTGGGGAACGCTACTTGAAGAGCCACACCCGGAAAGCCACACCATTCCCATCAAAATAATTCCCGCAAGAACCAGAGACCACCATTTTTTCATGGAAAACCCTCCTTTTTTCTATAGTATACCATTACAGGGGCAGTCTTATCATTCCCAGAAGATAAAGAAGCACAATGAGGATCGGCTGGTGGAGGAGATAGATGGTGAGGGAGTGTTTTCCCAGAAACGTCAATCCCCGCACCGGCAAAAACCCCGACCAGTCCGGGAAGGGGAAGCGCCGTTCATAACCCCGGTAAAAATGCTTGCCAAAGGCGATCCCCAGAAGCACCACCCCCAGCCAGGGAAGAAGCGGAAAGTAATCCACCGTCTGGAAGGTGTGGGGAACAAAGCCCAGCGGTAGAAGCCAGGAAAAGGAAAAAGTCTGCCTGGCGAGGAAGATTCCCCCAGCAAGACACAGCACCCCCCCAAGAAGCGGAGGAAACGCCCCGGGGAGTACAAGGAAGAGGTAACCCAAAATCACCGCCGTGCCGATACAGTGGAGGATGCCGAAACGCACGTACCACGCTCCCAGGGCGAAATAGGTAAAGACGGTGATCACCATGCCCCACCCCAGGATGGTGAGCCCCCGTTTCAGGTATTTCAAGAAGGTAGGCTTTTCTCCCCTCTTGAGAAGGCGGGCATAGCTCAAAAAAAGTGAGACCCCGGCCACAAAAAGGAAGGTGCTGGCGGTGGCTACCTGGAAAGCTTTCCAGAAACCCCGGAAGAGCTCGATCTGCAAAGACCCGAAGGCGTAGAGATCGTAGAGGAGATGATAGATCACCATGGTGACGATGGCGCAGCCCCGGAAAAAATCGACTTCGAAAAAACGCATTTGTGTTTCCTCCTTTCCCCAGATAGAATACCATTGGAAACGAAAACCATAAAGGGTGTGGCAGGAAATGCAATCGGTGAGCATATCTTTGAAAGCTGAAGAACGGATTCGCCGCGGCCATCCCTGGATCTGGCGGGGAGAGGCGGAGGGGGTGGAAATGATTTCCCCGGGTGAAGTGGTGCTCCTTCGGAACCGCAAGGGAAAAGTGCTGGGTAAAGCCCACTGTAATCCCCGTTCCACCATTCAGCTTCGGGTATTGACCCGGAATCCCGAGGAGAACATCGATGCGGCTTTCTTTCGCCGGCGGATGGAGGAAGCCCTGCGGTACCGGGAAAACCACGTCTTCCGCCCGGATACCGATTGCTACCGCCTGATTTTTGCCGAGGCCGATTTCCTTCCCGGGCTCATCGTCGACCGCTTCGGTCCCTTTGTGGTGTTCCAGATACTCACCGCCGGCATGGAACGGCATCGGGAGATGATTGCCGGGCTTCTCGGGGAACTCTTCCACCCCGAGGGTATTTATGAGCGCAGCGACACACCGGTACGGGAACTGGAGGGATTGCCGCTACGCCGGGGCTTTGTGGGGCGGAGCTTCGAAATCCCGGTGAAGGTGTGGGAAAACGGTCTGCACCTCTTCGTCGATGTGGCTTCCGGCCAGAAAACCGGATATTTCCTTGACCAGCGGG
>Ga0308396_1000221_pt1 | contig 41906 bp, 33 predicted proteins | sample Hotspr2SamplePe2_FD_202359 | JGI IMG/M metagenome (GOLD analysis project Ga0308396, IMG submission 202359) | Hot spring phototrophic mat microbial communities from Mushroom Spring, Yellowstone National Park, Wyoming, United States - 20050930_Pe2 ... | reverse complement strand
GGCCTAGCCTGAGCGCACAACTTTTTGAGTTTCACCCTGAATGTTTATGGCAGGTGACGACCTCAGCTCACTGGTGGCTTGCGTGGTCGGGCAACAATGTGCGCCTGCGCCTGTCTCAGGCTGAGGAATGGCAGTTGAGCGTTGGGCGCATCATCGCCCACATCATCCGCGATTCGCTGGCCTGGTTCGGCGCGGTTGAAGTGCGCACAACGAAAGATGGTCAGTTAGACGCCTTTCGCGTCACCCAGCTAGGCACATGGCTGCTGGAAGGCCAATCCGACGCGCTGCCGGCTGAAGCGCTGCCCAGACCGCGCGCTGTGGAGCGCATCCAGTGGCTGGATGAGCGCACCTTGCGTGTGCCGCCAGGACCAGAACGCGCCGAGCTGATCGCGCTGCTGCGCCGCACCGCGCTTAACAACGGCTCGCCGTTCAGTTACGCCTTCACCCCAGAGAGTGTTGAGCAAGGACTCGCTGCAGGGGTTACGTTAGCGGAGCTGGACGCCCAACTCAGGCGTCACGACGTGCGCTTGACCCCTGTCGTGGCAGGCTTATTTAGCACGCTCGCCCTGCGCCTTGGCCGCGTAGCGGTGTATCCCGCCTTAGCGGTGCTGGAGCTTGCCGATCCAATCGCTGCCCAGGAGCTGATGGCAAGCACGGACCTCAAGGCGCACGTGCTCTATCAGGTCTCACCTTGCGCCTTCATCCTGCGACAAGAGGGCCTGGAAAAGCTGATCGCGCAGATACAGCAAAAAGGCTACATGCCGAGGGTTATCGGATGAGGAGAAAAGTTAAGTCTGCAGGTTCAACAGTAGCAGAAGCGCCGGCGATCGTCCGACATATTGACCCAGCCGACTTCCAGCGCGACCTGGGCCGCTATTGGCGCCATGTGCGCAAGATAAACGGGCTGCCGCTCACCCGCCAGGGCTGGATTTACAAGAGTGCTTTCAAAGCCCTATGCCACGCGCTGAACGCGGCAGATCTGCCACCCGATGAGCAGCTCAACCCGCGATTGGTGTTCATGCGCTCTCTACTCGAGGACATGCATGCGCTGCATCTCAGCGAGGACGAACGCCATCTGGTCGCCAACCCGAACAGCGAGCTATTTAGTCTGCCAATGGCCCAGCGCATCGCGCAGGCCTTTGAGAGCTGGTGCGACTCCCCCTTCTGGGACGACCTGGCGTTGGCAGCGCGCCAGTTATCCAGCAGCCTTGCGCTCTTCGGCCATCGCGCGCTGCTGTTCCACGGTCGCCAAGTGCTGCTCGAGGCGATCGGGCGGGTGGCAGCGACAGATACGAACCACTGGATCCCGCTGTCGGCGTTGATGCCGCAGACTGGCCATCTCTTGTTCAGCCAACTGGCGCCCGGCGATCGATTTCTCGCCGAGATGCTGATGCGTGCCTCTTTCTCTGGGTCGCGCAACGACATAAAGATGAAAGACCTAGAACATGCGTTCGTAGCAGGCATTCTGAGCGGGCCGCTGCACTGGATGGGACTGGTTGAGCTGGGTTACCTGCGCGCGCCAGCGAAAGACAGCGATCTACCAACCGCGTTTCGCCTGACACCCGCCGGCGCATGGCTGCTGGCCGACGGCGCGCAACCGGAGTTCACCGAGCGCGGCGGCCGGCTGATCGTGCAACCAAATTTCACCCTGCTGGCTCTGGAGCCGATATCAGATGTCGTGCTCAGCGACATCGATCATTTCGCTGAGCTGCAGAGCGATGACCGCGCAGTCACTTACCGACTCACGCGCGAGGCGCTCTATCGGGGTCAGCAAAGCGGCTGGAGTGCAACGCGCGTGATCGCCTTTTTAGAAAGCCACCAAGGGGGGACGTTGCCGGCGAACGTGCGTCGCTCGCTAGAGGAATGGGAAGCTGCGCATCGCCGGATCACTATCCACCGCGCTGCTTGTGTAGTCCAGTTCGCCGACGCCGCAACTGAGCAGGCGCTGATCGGGGCGCTGGCGCCGTTTGAACCCCAGGCGCTTGGCGCGCGTTTCTATCTGCTGACCGGCGACGACAGGGACATCTCCCGCGTGCTGCGCGAGGCGGGCTGGCCGCCGCTGGTTCAGACAGACCCAGAGGCTGGCCGGGCTTTGCGCGTTAGTGATGACGGTGACGTAATGTTCAACCAGCCCACGCCGAGCGTTTACGTCCTGGGGCAGTTGGCGCCGTTCGCTGAACTCTCGATGCGCGCAGATGGAAGCGTGCAGGCTCGTCTGACTGAGAAGAGCGTGCGCGCGGCGATGAGCGCTGGCTTGAAGCTGGAACAGCTCTTCGGCACGCTCGAGAGGCTGCACGACGGCCCCTTGTCAGATGTGCTGCGCGAGCGCTTGCGCGCTTGGGGCAGCTTTTATGGCAGCGCTTCGCTCCAGCAGGTTGCGCTCCTCAGCGTGGCCGACCATCACGTGCTCATAAATCTTCTGCGCGATCCCCAGATTGGCCGTTTCATCAGCCCAGTGGAGGGCAGCACCCAGCCGATCGCCGTGGTGAGCCTTGCCCATCTCGAGGCCGTACAAAGCCGGCTGCGCGAGCTTGGCATCACAGTAGATAGCTCCTCCCTGTCCTAGGTTAGGATCGGGGTCTAAATTCATGTGGCGAGAGTATTTCATCCCCTGCTCTCTTGATCAGGCCGTCGCCCTGCTGGCGGAACATGCCGGCCAGGCGCGGATCATCGCCGGCGGCACTGACCTACTGGTAGAGTTCGACCGGAAGACGCGACCGCCCTGCGCGTTGATCGACATTTCACGCTTGCCCGGGCTGGACCAGATCACGCTGGACGACCAAGGCTGGCTGCACCTTGGCCCTTTGGTGACCCACAACGACGTGGTCAGCTCCCCGCTGTGCGCAGCGCATGCGCGGCCATTGCGCCAAGCCTGCTGGCAAGTGGGCGCGCCGCAGATCCGCAACCGCGGCACAGTGGCCGGTAATCTGATCACTGCTTCGCCGGCCAACGACACCATCACCGCGCTAATGGCCCTGGACGCCGTGGTGACCTTGCGTTCAGCGCACGGCCAGCGCCAGGTTGCCCTCTCGGACTTCTATATTGGTGTGCGCAAGACGGTCATGCGAGATGATGAAATATTGGTAGACATCGCTTGTCGCGCTTTGAGCGAACGGCAAGCAGGTGTGTTCCTAAAGCTCGGATTGCGCCGCGCACAGGCCATCTCTGTGGTGAACTGCGCAGTTGTGCTGACTATGGATGGAAACCAGCAGCCGATGGAGGCGCGGATTACCCTAGGCGCTGTGGCGCCAACGATACTGCGCGCGCACCAGGCGGAGCAAGCCCTGCTTGGCCGACGCTTAGACCAAGACGCGATCGCCCAGGCTGCGGCGCTGGCCGCTCAGGCCGCTCAGCCGATAGACGACATTCGGGGCAGCGCAGACTACCGGCGCGAGATGGTCAAAACACTGGTATCGCGCGCACTGTGCCAACTCGCTGCTGGCAGCTCTGGTCAAGATGAACATGCGCCAGCCACCCTGCGCATCGGCGCTGCGCCTCTCCCGCCGCCGAGCGTAGATGGCCCGCCCTCGCCGATCCGGACGATGGTGAATGGACAAGAATACGTCGTGACTAACCCCGAGGCGCAGCATAAAACGCTGTTGCGCCTGTTGCGCGAGGATTGCGGCCTGACCGGCACGAAGGAAGGATGCAGCGAGGGCGAGTGTGGCGCATGCACAGTCGTCCTTGACGGTCGCGCGGTGATGTCCTGCATTGTGCCCGCGCCGCGCGCGCACGGCGCAACTATCACAACGATTGAGGGGGTGGGGATGCTCTCTCCCGCTGCGAGCGAAGATGGGCTACACCCACTGCAACAGGCTTTCATCGAAGCCGGCGCTGTGCAATGTGGTTATTGCACGCCGGGGTTCATCATGAGCGGCGCAGCCTTGTTTTGCGAGCACCCGCAGCCTACCGAAGCGCAGGTCAAAGAGGCTGTGAGCGGCAACCTATGCCGCTGCACGGGCTATTACAGCATCCTCAATGCCTTTCGACGGGCGATCTCGCGCAATGGCTGAGCTAGAACACGACGAGACTAACCGGCTGATAAACGCCTTTCTCGGCAGCGACGCGCAAGAGGCGCTCCCGCCCGATCATCGCAGTGGCTACGTGGCGGTAGTGGGCAAGCCAAACGTCGGCAAATCCACGTTGGTGAACGCCCTAATCGGGCACAAGGTAGCCATCGTCTCCCCTAAGCCACAGACCACTCGCCGGCGCATCCTGGGCATCCTCACCCGCCCAGAGGCCCAAATACTCTTCCTAGACACGCCAGGCATTCATGAGCCAAAGCAGGCGTTGAACCGCTACATGATGCGCGAGGTCCAGGCTGCGCTGACGGACTGCGATGTCATCCTGTTGGTCACCGACGTCAGCCGCCTGCCTAGCGACGACGATCGGCGCGTGGCTGAGCGCATCAGCCGGCTGCCGCAGCCCAAGTTGCTGGCCATGAACAAAGCCGATCTGCTCGACCCGCGCCAAGTGATCGAGCACGTAGCAGCCCATGAAGCGCTGTTGCCCGGACACCCAGACGCTGGCGCATCATATAGTCAAGGGTCAGTTGAGGACATCTTTCGCCCGCGCACGGCGATGCTCACGTCGGGCGTGCGCGGGGATAACCTGGATAAGTTGCTCAGCATGCTGCTGGCTGTGCTCCCGCATGGCCCACGCTACTTCCCTGCTGGCCAAGTCACCGACCAACATGAATACATCATGGTCGCTGAGCTGATACGTGAACAGGCGCTGCGCTTCCTGGAGCAGGAGGTCCCGCACAGCATTGCTGTCGCCATTGACGACTGGCAGCGTCGGCCAAACGGCGTGCTGTACATCGCCGCCACGCTCTACGTTGAGCGCGAGTCGCAGAAAGGCATCTTGATCGGCAAAGGCGGTCACATGCTCAAGAAAATTGGGACCGCTGCCCGCCAGGAAATCGAACGCGAGCTGGGAAGCAAGACTTATCTAGAGCTATGGGCCAAGGTGCGTCCTGGCTGGCGCCGGGATGAGCTGTTGGTCGCCCGTCTGCTCGAGGGTCGGATGTGAGCTGTTTTGGTTTATCTCTTCCTCACCTGCCTTCAATAGAATGAGAAACGACTCAATGCAATGGCCTCACTAACTAACGTTAGCGCGGCGCGGCTGGCACAGCCTCTTCCCGAGCCCGCCCAAGCTACCCGCCAGCCCTCACTCAGCCGGCGCACCTTGCGCGTGCGCGCGCTTCGCGCGCTGTGGTTCGGCGCGGTGATGGTGGCAGGGTTCATCTGGTGGGAGCTGATCCTCAGCCGCGTGATCGGCCCGGAGCGCGTGGCGGCGGGGCGAATAGCGCGCTTCGTTAAGCTCGCGCGCAATTTTCGCAAACTGGCGATCGCGCTAGGCGGTGTGTGGATTAAGCTCGGCCAGTTCCTGAGCAGCCGGGTGGACCTATTGCCCCCGCCGGTAATCGCTGAGCTATCCGGTCTACAGGATGCCGTGCCCCCTGAACCGGCAGAGGTCATGCTGCCGCTCATTGAGCGCGAGCTGGGCCGTCCGATCCACGAGGTCTTCGAGGAGTTCGAGCCACAACCGGTCGCGGCAGCCTCCTTCGGCCAGGTATATCTGGCGACGCTGCGATTGCCTGCCGAGCCATCAGCAAACGGCAAATCCCCGACCGTGCTCAAGCGCGTGGTGGTGAAAGTGCAGCGGCCGCACATGGAAGACATCGTCCGGGTTGACCTGCGCGCGCTGAAGATCATCGCCGGCTGGCTGAAGCTCTACAAGCCAGTCCGCCGGCGGGCCAACATAGATGCGCTGGTGCGCGAATTCAGCCAGGTCGTGTTTCAGGAGCTGGATTACTTGCAAGAGGCGCGCAATGCTCAGGAGTTTGACCGCTGCTTTGCGCACGACACAGGTGTGCGCGTGCCCAGGGTATACGAACAGTTCATAACCCGCCGTTTAATCGTGCTGAAGAACGTTGAGGACATCAAGATCCTCGATTTCGAGGGCCTTGAGCAAGCTGGCGTTTCGCGGCGTGAGGTGGCGTATAAGCTGTTTGATACCTACCTCCGGCAGGTCTTTGAGCACGGCTTCTTTCATGCCGATCCTCATCCCGGCAATCTATTCGTGCAGCCGCTTGACCAGGCCACTGCGCGCGCCTGGCGCGTGCCGATCGGCGAAGGCACGCCGTTCCGGCTGACCTACGTGGATTTCGGGATGATGGGGCGCATCCCGCCGGCGTTCATGCATGAGCTGCGAGAGTTCATCATTGCGGTCAGCTTGAAGGATGCGCGCCGCTGGACTGCCTCTGCGCAGCGCCTGGGGTTCTTCCTGCCCGAAGCCGACCTGGGGCGGGTGGAGCAGGCCATTGGCGCGCTCTTCGACCGCTTTTGGGGCACGGCTGTGAATGACCTGAGCAACGTCGAGTTCGACGAAATGTATGCGTTCGCCACGGAATTCCGCGACTTGCTTTCGGAGCTGCCCTTTCAGATCCCGCAGAACGTGCTTTACCTCGGCCGCGCGGCAAATATCCTGGCCGGCATGCTGACGGCCCTCGACCCCACATTCAACCCGTGGAAGGCCATTCAGCCGTTCGCGCAAGACATGAACGAGCAACGCGCGCGCGCGCCGCGCCCAGTTCAGGACGTGATCAATGAAGGCATTCGCCTGTTGCGTCAAACCATCCAACTGCCTAATCAGAGTGAGGCGTTCTTCTCCAAAGCCCTGAATGGTCAGCTCGAAATCCGCGCCCAACTCAGCACAAAATCTACCGAGGACTTGAAGCGCATCGAAGCCAGCGTCTCGCGGCTGACCTGGGCAGTGGTCTTTGCAGCGCTGCTGATCTGCGGGACGGTGCTGATGGTGAACGCATCCTCGCTGCTCGGCGGGCTATGTCTGCTGCTGGCCTTGCCGGCCTTTGGGCGGCTGGTGCTGAGCTGATCCTCTCAATGGCTGGCGCAAGCGCGGGGGTGTCTGTGCTGTTGGCGGCTCTGTGCGTGGCGTTGGTCGCCTGCGGCAGCCGGCCACTGATCGTTGCGGCTACGCCGACGCCTGAGGTGCCAACCTACTGTCGTCTGACGATCGAAGGGCGCTGGGTGAAGCGCGAGACGGGGCAGACCGTGATATTGCACGGCGCGGACCTGCCTACGCTGAGTGAGATGGCGGCAGCGGGGCAATCGCCCGAGTCGTTGCTACAGACGTTGGCTGAGGCTGGTGCGCGGCTGATTCGGCTGCCGATAGCGCCGGCTGAGATGTCGCCGCGCTTTATCCCAGCGGTCGTCTCCCCGCTCATAGAGCGCGCGAATGCCCTCGGCATGCTGACCATCCTCGCCTATCGCAATGACCTGAGCGCCAAAGTCAACGACCAGGCTGAAGCGGCAGAAGACTGGTTGCGCACAGTGCTGACCTACCTGCGCAACGCGCCAGGGGTATGGATACAGCCGTTCGCCTTTCCAATCGCAACCCCAAAGTGGCGCGCGCTGAATCAACGCATGGTGGATGTCGCGGTCGGCTTGGGCGCCAAGAATGGCATTGTGGTGGCGCATCCTGACTGGATAGGAGAGGGCAACCCGAGGTTGATTCAGGGGGAGAACGTCGTCTACAGCGTGCGCAGCTTGGACGGCTTGCCGCTGGATGCGGCGCTGTTCATCCTCACCGTGGATGAGCCTTCTCACCTGCCAGCAGACCTGCCTACCGGCGTCTGGAGTCTGACGCAGCCGCGTGACCTGAGCGCTGCCGCGCCTGTTTGGCGTCGCAGTCAGGGATGTCGCTAGAGCAGCGCGCGCACCAGTGCTTCCCATTCATCGGCGAGCGCACCGGCGAAGACTGACTTGCCAGCGCGGCGATACCAATAGCCGGCGTTAAAGAGGTCGCCTTCTTTGCGGTGCAAGTAGGCGTGCACCCAGGCGCTTGCCGAGTCGTCCTGGGCTTGGGCGCAGGCGTGGGCGCGTTCCCAGTCGCCTTTCGCGTCCCACCACAGCGCCTGAAGCGCATTGCTCAGGGCTGCTGGCGGCTGGTCATGTGATAAAGAGGCTTTGAAGGTTGCGTAATCCATCGTGCGCTGTTTGGACTATGCGGTGCCGAAGGTCAAGCCTAGCTGGTTCAGCCACTTGCGATAGGCGATCGCTGTCCGGTCACTCTTCAGGTGTAGTTCGGCCTGCAGGTCCAGCGGCAGCAGCTCTGGCCGCTGGGATTGCACGATGGGGGCATCCTGGGCGAAGATGCGGTCCTGAAAAGCGACGAACGCCTCAGCCGGCGTCTCGTGGCCGTAGTTCATCGCCATCCACATCCAGGCCGTGCTGTCAACCAGGTCGTGGGGGGTGACGAGCAGCAAAATCGCCAAGCTCTGCGCCGATTGCTTGAGGAGATAGGCCGTCAGAGGGCGCATCGCGCGGTAAACGTAAGACACATAGTCCCCGACGCCTGTGCCGTAAGGATCTGGCTGAAACACGCGCACCCCTTGCGCAAGCACGCCCTCCGGTGTGATCTCGGCCTGGTAATCCTCTATCTCCGGATGGCGGCGGTCGCCGAGGATGCCCTCATGCACGAAGGGGAAGTGGCCGACGTCCAGGAAGTTCTCGATGATGCGGGGTCCGCTGGCCTTCACGCGATATGGCCCGCACAGCACTTTGCGATACGTCGGGTCATCCCACTCGGCGAAGGCCGGCGGGTCGCCTGTTGGCTGGCCGAGCGAGGCCCACACCAGTCCATACTTCACCTGGGCGCGGTAGGTCTTGGCGCGGGCCTTCTCCGGCGGCGATTGCTCAGGATGGGCTGGGATATGGACGCAGCGGCCGTCCGGCCCATAGCGCCAGCCATGGTAAGGGCAGGCCAGCGTCTCGCCATCGCATGTGCCAAGTGATAGGCGCACGCCGCGATGGATGCACAGGTCCTGCCAGACCATGACCTGCTCACCGCAGCGCCATATCACGATATCCTCGCCCAGCAAGCGCGATCCAAGCACCGGTTGCGCGGCCAGTTGTTCGAGCGAGGCGACGGGGTGCCAATCGTTCAGGAGGACGGGATCCTGGATCATAGCCTAAATTGTAGCGCTCAGAAGTCGGTTGCGTTCTCGGGGAGTGCGCCACCTGAAGGTGCCGTAAGAAACGTGCACCGCGGAGACGCCAAGGACGCAGAAATGCTTTGGCTTGTCTCTCCGCGCGCTCTGTGCCTCGGCGGTGTAAGCCAAGTCACCCCAAAATTGGGCATTCTCCGTTCTCGCACTGGGCAGGTATGCAGAGAACGTGGAAAGAAGCGACCTGATTCGGCAGCGATCGCCAAGAAGGTGACGCTCCTGTCTCAGCAGATAGGGCTGCCCTGACTAGCGAACACGCCCCTCATGGACTTCAGCGCGCGAAGGAGGCCGACAGCGCGATCAGCAACTGCGCGCCGTAGTATGTGGAGAGCGCCCAGACGCTGTTACCCTCGCCCTCACCCTCGAAGACGAATTTGTTGATGGCGAGAAAGAAGGCAGACACATAGAAGAGCACTGCTCCCCCAACTGCCAGCGCCGGCTGAGTCAGCAGGCTGCTACCGAGCTGAACGCCAGACACGGCCTGGTGCACCGTCAACGACATCACCGTTATACACAGCAACACGGGCTGGCGCAGTTCACCCAGCGAAGGACGCAGATAGTAGTAAATCACGCTCCCTAAAAGCAGCAGGATGCCCGCGGCCAAGCCCGCTCGGTTAAAGTCGAGCGGCGCGCTGCGCATGAGTTGCGCGTAGGCAAAGGCCAAGATATACGCAAGGTGAGCAAATAAGAAGGCGTATAAGCCCGAAAGAAACCGCCCAGGCTGCTCGTCAGCCTCGATGAACCACCACTCCCCCAATAGCGAGAGCAGCAGGCCGGCCAGGATGAGCACAGAATAAAGCAACAGATGCGTCGGCTGAGTAAGCGAGAGCGCCGCGACCAGGATGACCAAGACAGTGGCGAGCGGCCGCCAAAGCTTCGCCTGCTGTTTGTTGCGCGGCGGGCGCGTCTCAGCGCGGATCAACAGCACTATCACGACGATCAGCGGCAGGATTGGCAGCAACGGGAGGAGCATGCGCGGCTGAGTCTAGCATGTCTGGCATGCAAGGAACGCATTCACCAATAGGGGGCAATTATGTGTGTGCTGGGAGCGCTGCCTTCCAGGCGGTCAGCTACTTGCCTGCGCTGCTAAGATACGAGTTGCTATGCCCAAGATTGCGTTCATCGGCGCTGGCAGCACCATCTTCGCCAAAAACCTGCTGACGGACATCTTGAGCTTTCCTGAATTGTCTGCCTCGCGGATCAGCCTCCATGATATTGATGCGGGACGCCTTCAGACGTCGGAGGCGGTTGCGCGCAAAGTGGCTGAGGCGCTGGGCGCTCGCCCAACTATCGAAGCGACGCTTGACCGCGCGCGTGCGCTAGAGGGCGCGGATTACGTGATCACCATGTTTCAGATCGGTGGTTACAAGCCCAGCACGGTGATCGACTTCGAGATCCCCAAGAAATATGGCCTGCGCCAGACGATAGCTGACACCCTGGGCGTAGGTGGGATCATGCGTGCGCTGCGCACGATCCCGGTGCTCCTCGATATTTGTCGCCAGATGGAGGTGGTCTGCCCGCATGCCACGCTGCTCCAATACGTCAACCCAATGGCGATGAACTGTTGGGCAATTCATCGGGTATCACGGGTCAAGGCGGTTGGCCTGTGCCACAGCGTGCAGGGGACAGCCGAGCAGCTTGCTGCGGATATTGGCGTGCCGATTGAGGAGATTAACTACCTGTGCGCCGGCATCAACCACATGGCTTTCTATCTAAAGTTCGAGCGCAACGGCGAGGACCTTTACCCACGCATCCGCCGCGTGTTGGAGGAAGGCCGCCAGCCCGCCTGGAACCTGGTCCGCTACGAGGTCTTTAAGCGCTTCGGCTACTTCGTCACCGAGTCCAGCGAGCACTTCAGCGAGTATGTGCCCTGGTTTATCAAGCGCGATCGCCCTGATCTCGTCGCGCGATTTAACATTCCGCTGGACGAATATATGCGCCGCTGCGAAGCGCAGATCGCCGGCTGGGAGGCGCTGCGCGCCCGCCTGGAGACCGGCGCAGCACTAGAGGTCAACCGCAGCCACGAGTATGCTGCCCTGATCATTCACAGCCTAGAGACAGGCCAACCCAGGGTGATCTACGGCAACTTGCCGAACAACGGCTTGATTGATAACTTGCCCCAGGGATGCTGCGTCGAGGTGCCCGTGCTTGTGGACAAGAACGGCCTGCAGCCGACCAAGATCGGCAACCTGCCCATCCAGCTCGCAGCGCTGATGCGCACGAATATCAACGTGCAGGAGCTGGCTGTAGAAGCTGCGCTCACCGGCGAGCGCACGCATGTTTATCACGCCGCGTATTTAGACCCGCATACAGCCGCCGAGCTGGACCTTGAACAAATCCAGGCCCTGGTGGATGATTTACTTGCTGCGCACGAGGCAACCGGATTATTGCCTCGCCTTCACTAACAAGCGAATTTCAACCGCTTTTTTATAATGCAAGTCTGTTCGCTGGGGGTGAAACAACTCGGCCATGGCGTCCGACAGAGAAGAAGTCGAATGGCAGTTCGACGCCCCTGACCTGAGCGCTGTAGCGACATGGTTGCGTCAGCACGGCTTGGAGGATAACTGGCGATTGCACGAGGCTGAGCCGCAGGAGATAACCGACACGTATCTTGATACGCTCGATTGGCATTTCTTTCGCGCCGGCTACGTGCTGCGCACGCGATGCGTCGCTGGCCAGCCCACAGAGATAACCCTGAAGTCCTTCGGCACGCGGGAGGCTGGCCTCCGCAGCCGGCGCGAGATCAGCGCGACGCTGACCGAACCAGCCGGCGATCCTTCAACTTGGCTCACGCGCGCACCTGGTCGCGTTGGTCAGTATGTCAAGGCGATCCTGGGCCGAGATAAGCAGCCGATCCAACCCCTATTCAGCGTCTATACGCGGCGAATGCGCTTCTCGCTGCGCGCTGGCCAATCTGACCTGGCCGAGATTGCGCTCGACAAGATCAGCGTCACCCAGAGCAATTGCGCCGGCTCAGCGGCACTAGCGCGGGTTGAGGTGGAACTGTTGACCGATTCCGCTGCCGAGGATGTGTCGCGCTTCGTCAGTCGGATGCGCGCCGCCTGTAGCTTGCGACCGGCGACGCGCTCGAAGTTCGAGCTGGGGCTGCGCGCGCAGGGCTTGAAGCCGATCTTTAATCCCGACCTCGGCACACCCGCCATGGCGGCGCAGGTTGGGAAGGATGAAACATCGGCTACGCTGGCCTTTGCGGTCCTGCGTGAGCACTTTGCGCGCTTGCTCACCCTTGAGCCAGCGCTGCGCTTGGGAGAGGATCCAAAGGCCATCCATCGCGCCCGCGTCGCCATCCGCCGGCTGCGCAGCGCGCTGAGCTTGTTTCGCGCCCACCTGCCTGCCGATGCCCAGCGCTACAAGGAAGCGTTGAGATGGATCGCTGGTTTGCTGGGTGAAGTGCGCGACCTGGATGTGCAACGCGAACAACTACTTGCGTGGCAGTCCAGTTGCGCCTTTCCCTGGGCCGAGGATCTAGCTCCTGTGCACACGTGGCTGGCGCGCCAGCGCGCGCGCGCCCAAGCTTCGCTGCTGCGCGGGTTGAAGACGACGCGCTACCAACACTTCGCCAGCGCGTTCTCCCGATTCCTGCGCGAGGGTGAAACAGCCGCAGGCGAGGCCGGCCACGCGCCGGTTCGCCAAGCGCTGCCCAGGTTGATCCGCAAACGACATGCCAAACTGCGCAAGCTCGGGGACGCCCTCACCCTCAACGCGCCGCCGGAGGACTATCATGCGTTGCGCATCCGGTGCAAACGGCTACGCTACGCCCTGGACATGGTGGCGCATTTGTTTGGTCACAGGGCGCGCACCTATCTGGCTCGCTGCGCTGCGCTACAAGATCTGCTCGGCGAGCTACAGGATGCCCATGTTGTGGCGTGCCGCGCGCGCGCATGGGCTACTGGCGCAAAGCCAGCCTTGCCACCGACAGCCATCTTCGCGCTCGGTGCGCTTGCTCATTACCACACCCAGCGCATAGATGCCTTGCGCGCGCAATTTCCGGCGCGGTATCAGGGTATAAAAGCCCGGAGGCTTCTGCATAGCGCGCTTACTAAGCGATGAAGACGCTCTATCTAGTCCGACACGCCAAGTCTAGCTGGGACGACCCTGCGCTGGCCGATCACGATCGACCGTTGAACGAGCGAGGAAAGCGCGACGCGCCGAAGATGGGCGATCGCCTGGCGCAGCGCGGCACAAAAGTCGATCTGATCATCTCCAGCTCAGCCGCGCGCGCCCTGGCCACAGCTCAGGCAATTGCTGAGAAGATCGGTTATGACCGGGCGAGCATCGTGGCCGACCGCCGCCTCTACGGCACGCAGGTGAGCGCGCTGCTCTACCTGATCCAGGAGCTGGACGACCGATACGAGCGAGTGATGCTCTTCGGCCACAATCCAGAGTTCACCGATCTGGCTCATTTCTTCGGCAGCGAGATTGATGAGCTGCCAACTTGCGCCGTCGTCGAGATGACTTTTGAGGTTGACCACTGGACTGAGGTCGTCAAGCGCAAGCCGGTGACGATCTGGATCAGCACCCCAAAACAGCTCGATTAGCAGGTGCTACTAGGCAGCGAAGCAGTTCATGCTCGGTTGCTGCGCTGACCAGCGCAGGTCTATTAAGTGCGCATAGTGGGCAATGGCTGCGCTGCTGATGCTTGGCTCACCGGCGGACGGATCGCCATGTAAGCGCACAGGCCGAGCGGGCCAGTCAGCAACGTGGCGATCAACCAGGGCGCCCGCTGATGCTCAGGCATCGCGCGCCGCTGCATGTCGGCCTGCACCAGCGCCAGGGCCACCACCTGGTTCAGCGCAATGTCCAGCCACATAAAGCTCAGGCCCAGGTTGCGGCTCATCGTGTCAACCAGCTCGGCGAGCGAGCCGCGCGGCAGGAAGAAGATGCCTATCAGCACGGTTGCTATGGTGAGGATCCACCACAGCCAGCGTTGCTCCAACCAGCGCGGGGTTGGTTGCTGAACGCGCTCAATGGCCGGCCGGCGCGCCATATAGATGCTGAGGACCAAGATGCCCACCACGAACATCGGCACGACGTAGAGCAGCCACCGCATCCCCCGCCGCAGGGCATCCTCGATCACCAGCGCAGCGAGCGGTAGCAGCAGGAGGCCAAAGTAGTTAAACCCCCACAGAAACCAGTTATCACGCAACAGCGCGCTGGCGTCCTGCGCCGGCAGGCCAGGCCAAGGCAAGTTAAGCGCGATCACAACTGCCAGACAACCAAAGAACAACACCCAATACCAGCGACTGAGTGGGGAACGCTCGCTGCTGATCACGGCCATAGTTCAAACGCAACGCTACTACTGGCAGATTAGAAATAGCTGCTGATCGCGTCCAGCAGCTTCTTGATGTTCTCTGGGTCGCCCGGCTGCACTTTCGTGTCGCTGGCCCGTCCAATAGCGTTGAGCGCGTTCACGTCCGCATCGCGCCCGTAGGCCACGGGAATCACTAGGACCGGCGTGCGGCTATTGCGCGCTTCCTCGATGACGCGCACAGCTTGGTTTAAGCTCACCTGCGAGGCCGTGTCCTGGCCGTCGGAGAGCAGCACGATGGCTTGGATGCGCTGCGGGGACGCGCTGGCTTGCAAGTATTCAACGGCTGCGATCACGGCGTCGTAGAGCGCCGTGTTCCCTCTGGCTTCCAGCCGGTCAATAATGGCCAGCACCTGCTCGCGGTTGCTCTCGATCGGGCCGATCGGCACCATCAGCTCAACCTCGCCATCAAAGCGCATCAGGCCGATATTGTTTTTGCTCGGTTGATCCTCTAGGAAGACGCGCATGGCCGCGATGGCCTGCCCCAGCTTGTCCTCTTCGCGCATTGATCCGGATGTGTCCACCAGCAACAGGATATCGGCCTGTTTCTTTACCAGTTGCCAGGAGCGCTGCACAGCGGCGATCACAGCCGGCTCAGGCACAGTCAGCAATGTCCTGGGTTGACTGGGATCCACGCCGACCTCAGGGCTTATCGGATAGCCCAGCGGCACCGCTGGGTTGGCAGGGCGGAAGCCAGCAGCCAGCACCTTTTGCTGGACCGGTGCGCTGAGGAAGTAGCGCGTGAACGCCTCGGCAGCTTTTCGCTGTTCCTCGCTGACCCAGGGCGCGTTGGGGATCGCAAATGGGTGGTCATGCACGAACGTGCCCTCCTTGGGGTAGAGCGCGACCAGCTTCTCCGGCGGCTTGATTTGGGTCTTGCCCATGTTGATAAAGATGAGGTCGTTCTCCTCCAGCGCGACGAAGTCAAGGTAGTCTGGGCCTTGGGCGATGTATTCGATGAATTCGGTGGTGCGCGCGGAGTAATGCTTGATGAGGTTCTCGATGCGCCGCACGCCGGCTTGCACCCGCTCATCGTTCACGTGGTCGAGCGTGAGGCGAGCGATGTCCCGATTCCCAGCAACGTAGCGGGCGCTGGCGTAAAACTCGGCCATGAGCGTGGACAAGGCAGTAGACGAGATACGCGGGTCGGTGTGGCCGTAGTACACTGAGGGCCGGCCGCTCAGGCCATAGGCATTCCAGCCGCGCGGGTTGTCGAAGACGGCCAGCAGCTCCTCCCAGCCGACCTCAGGGCCATGCTTAGCCCGCAGCGCGTTCAAGCGCGATTCCCAGATCGCCATCACCACCGGTGCAACGGCCGTGGCGGGTGCACCTTCGACGTCGAATACCCGCTGACCGGTCTGGTAGTTGACCAGCGCCAGCCAGTGGCGCACGGAGGGCGACCACAGCGTCGGGCGCGCGACGTTGGCGTTGTTCGGAGCGATGAAGGCATTGATGATCCCCTCATGTACGGTGCCCGAAGATCCGCTGCGCCCCTCTATCCAGATCGGGCGTTCGCCGGCAGCGAGTGGCTGATCGGTCAATGGGTTGCGCCCGCGCGCATAGGCGCGGTTAAATTCAGAGATGATCGCCTCGACGTTTAGATTCTTCTCGAATTCGGGCGCATAGATAAACAGCACCTCGATGGCGTTGTCGGGCTTGCGCACGGTCGGTGAGAGGTCCGCGATGAAATTGCCGATCGCGCGCCCGATCAGGACGGCGAGGACTACGAACGCAGCCAGGCCAACGATCACAACAAACGATAGCCGGCTTCCTTTCATCTGCTCTCCTCCTGCTGACCCCGACACCGTGCACGGGATGGACAGCGATAGCTAGGTGGGTTGCTATACTCGCGCCGATGGCCCGACGCATGAGCAGTCTGGTCTTGATGACGATGCTCGTATCGGCCTGTGCCTTCGTCGCGCCGGTGGTCAGTGACGTAATGGTAACACCAGACGTGATCACGCCCGATGGCGACGGGAAGGACGACTTGGCGCGCATCAGTTACCGGGTGAATGCGCTGGCACGGGTTTCAATTTATCTCGCCGACCGCCAGGGCCGCCGGCACTACATTCGGCAAGGCGCGCTGCGCCCCAGCAGCCCTAGGCCCTATGAGTACCTCTTCAACGGAGTCGGCGAGGATGGGCGGCTTCTGCCCGAGGGTCAATACACGTGGACTGTAGAGGCGCACAGCGAAGATGGCCGCCGAGCCATTTACACTGGCACGCTCACCGTCCTCAGCGCGGGCGTGCCCTTCCCGGAGATCAAAGAGTTCACAGTCTCCACCAATTTGATCACCCCCAACCGCGATGCGATTGATGACCACGTATACATTAACGCATTCATTGCCCAGCCATCCAGGTTGCGCGTGTATGTCGTCGGTCCGGAGAACTTCCGCTACGACGTGCCGCGCGTCGAGGGGTCGCTCTACCGCCAGCCCACGGATGACGTGCTGCCAGCGGGTCGCTATTTCTTCGACTACGACGGTGGCATTGACTTGGGGGCAGATCCACCACCAGACGGAGAGTATGTCATCGTCGCAGAGGCCGAAGACCTGATCGGCCAACGCGATGTGCTGACTGCGCCGCTCACGATTAAAGATAGCGGCCGGCCAATGGCTGAGATCGTGATCCAGCCAAACACCGGAAATGGCTTTGAGTGGTCGCACGTGGGCGCCACGCCGGAGGTGACGATGAAGCTAGGCGACACGCTGTACTTCACGACGACTATCCGCAACGTCGGCAACACCCCGATTCGCACCGCTGGCCCGTTTGACCCCAATGACTGTTACACCATGGACACCAATCGCTACACCAAGGGATTCCCAGAAGAGCCTGGCGTCTGGCGCGTGGGCGTGGACTTCGAGACCAACACTGGCGAGGACCATCCATGGCGTTGGGCTGTGGGGACGCTGGATGAGCTGGATGTCGTCGAGCGGGACGGGTTCAAGCTCTATTACCTGTCTCCGGGCAGACAAGTCGTTGTGCGCGGCTGCATCGTGCTCACGCGCGTGCCGGTGCGCAACCCCTTTCGCATCTGGGGGGCGCTGATTCAGGAGCAGGTGGAGATCGCCCCAATCAACAGCCGCGTCACGCCTATCCTTGTGACGCTGGTTGAGCCTTGACCAAGCGGTCGGCGCACTTTGCCATGCTCGCTGTGATCATCGTTTCGTGGAACGTGCGCGACTTGCTGGCCAGTTGCTTGATTTCGCTTCGCGCAGACCTGACCGAGGGCGCGCAGGTCATCGTTGTGGACAACGCCTCGTCCGACGGCAGCGCCGACATGGTGCGCACCAGCTTCCCCGAGGTGTCGCTGATTGCATGCGGTAGCAACATTGGATACGTAAAAGCGAACAACCTGGCGATGAGGCAGCTCGGGCTGGACGGCGTGCGCGGAGAAGGCACGCGGTACGTCTGGCTGCTGAACCCAGATACAACCGTCCATCGCGGGGCAACGCGCGCGCTGCTGGACTTTATGCAGACTCATCCGCGCTGTGGCCTATGCGGTCCCAAGCTGGTCAACCCAGATGGCAGCCTTCAGCATAGCGCTTTTGCGCTGCCGGGGCTGATCCAACTGGCGTTGGAGACCCAGCCTTGGCTGTGGCGCTTTCGGAACACCCGGCTAGACGGGCGCTATCCGGCGGCGCGCTACGCCGGCCCCCCCTTCCGCGTGGGGCACCCTCTGGGTGCAGCGATGTTCGCACGCGCCGAGGCGATCCGCGCCGTGGGGTTGCTGGACGAGGGCCACGAGATGTATGCCGAAGAGGTGGACTGGGCAATGCGCATGCGCGCTGCCGGCTGGGAAGCCTGGTGCGTGCCGCAAGCGGTTGTCACTCACTATGGCGGCGCCAGCAGCGCCCAGGCCGGCGAGCGGGCCGAATGTCTAAAGTGGGCCAGCCGACAGCGCTACTACCGCAAGCACTATAGCCCGCTCAAATACTGGCTGGCGATGTGCCTAGTGCCGAAGCGCTACCGCTTGCGCCGCTGTTGAAGCAGCCATGCATACAGCGCTGGATTGGCATAAGTGCGCGTCCAGCAATCGTGGCCGAGGTCTGGATAGATCGTAAGCTGTGCGTTGCCCCCGCAGCGGCGCAACTGGCGCACCAGGGCGCGTGATTCGCTCGGCGGCACGACTTTGTCCTTCGCGCCGTGGAACGCCCAGACCGGTGTGTCGCGCAGCCCGCATACGCGCTCCGGATAGCCCAGCAAGGCGTCGAAGCCACCGCACACCGGCACGACAGCAGCAAAGCGCTCCGGATGCTCGCTGCCCAGATGCCATGCGCCGTATCCCCCCATGCTCAGGCCGGTGAGATACACCCGTGCCTCATCCACGGCGTGGCGCTTCATCACCTCATCCAGCAGCAACAACAGCACGTCCGTCAGCAGAATCCAGGTCTTGTGCTCTGGACACTGTGGCGCGAGCGTGATAAACGGGAAATCTGGCTGCTGCTCCACGACGAGCGGAATGCCATGCGATTTGATCTTCGTTGGGTCGCTCCCGCGCTCGCCTGACCCATGCAGAAACAAAATCAGTGGGTGCCGCTCCCGACGCGCATGCGCCGGCGGGACGTGGAGAAGGTAATCCAAACTGAACGACCGCAGGACGCGCCTGGAGAAGGTGTGGGCCGTCTGTGCCATGAAGGTGAGTTACAGGGAAAGCTCGAGGACGCGATAGGGGTGCACGTTCACGACGAGCGTCTCGCCGAAGCGGGTTTCTCGCGGCTGCAAAGGAGAATAGGAGCGATGCTGATGGCCATGGAGCCACAAGCGCGGCCTGAAGCGCTTAGCCAGCCAATTGAACGCGGCAAAGCCAGCGTGCGCGAGGTCGCTGCCGTCGTGAATGCCCTGAAGCGGGGCATGGCTCAGGACGATGTCCACGCTGCGCCCGCGCCGGAGCTGGCCCGGCAGCAGCTTATAGGCCAGCCAAATGGCGCGTAGCCATTGGTCGGTTTGCGAATATTGCAAGGGGGCGCCTGGCTTGTAGCGCTGACTTCCCTCCAGGCCGGCTAGGCGCAGCCTGCCCCAGCGGTGCGCGCGCAGGTCTAGGTTGATGCACCCTTCAGGCCGATGGTCGTGCAGTTGGTCGTGATTGCCCCGCACGTAGAAGCAAGGCTTGCCGAGCATCGTTGCGATGTATTCCAGGTAGTCGCTGGGCAGGTCGCCGCAACTGACCACGACATCTACATCCCCGCAACGCTCAACGAGCTGCGCGCTGTGAATCCACGAAACGACTTCGTCGCTGACGGCAAGCAGCTTGACGCGCATGGCAGCGGTGCTACCCCCTGAACCGTCTCAGATAGGCTTCCATGAAGGCATCCAGATCGCCATCGAGGACGTCGTACACCTGGCTGGTCTCGTAGTCGATGCGCAGGTCTTTCACCAGTTGGTAGGGATGCAGGACATAGCTGCGGATCTGATTGCCGAACTGGGCGTCCACGTGCTCGCCGCGCAGTTGGCGCAGCTCGGCCTCGCGCCGGCGTTCCTCCAGCTCGCGCAGGCGCACCTTGAGGATGTGGAGCGCGCGCTCGCGGTTTTGTAGCTGGCTGCGCTGGTCCTGGCAGCTCACCACGATGCCGGTGGGGATGTGGCGGATGCGCACGGCGGTTTCGTTCTTCTGGACGTTCTGTCCGCCGGCACCCTGCGAGCGAAAGGTCTCTATCTCCAGGTCGTTGGGGTTGATCTCGATATTGATGTCGCTATCCTGAATATCCGGATATACCTCGACGCGGGCGAATGAGGTCTCGCGGGTGTTGCCGGCGTTAAAAGGCGATAGGCGCACCAGGCGATGCACGCCGCGCTCACTGCGTAGGTAGCCGTAAGCGCGCTCGCCGCTGATCTGCAAGGTCACGTTTTTGATCCCGGCGGTCTCGGCTGGCGTGTAGTCGATCTCGCTGACCTTAAAGTGATGCCGCTCAGCCCAGCGCAGGTACATGCGGTAGAGCATCTCAGCCCAGTCTTGGGCGTCCACGCCGCCAGCGCCGGGCTGAATGGTCAGGATCGCGTCGGCACTGTCATATTTGCCGGAGAACATCAGCTCCAGCTCGGCGCGCTTAAGCGCATCCTCCAGGCGACTCAGCTCGACTTCGACATCGTGCAACGCTGATTCATCGCCGGCTTCATCGGCCAGCTCCAGCATCACGGCTGCGTCCGAGGCGCGGCGGATGAGTTGGCTGTAGGCATCCACGCTGGCTTTCAGTGTCGCCATCTCGCGCATTAGGGCCTGGGCGCGAGCCGCATCGCTCCAGAAGTCGGGATCGGCAGCGAGGGTTTCGATTTCGCGGATGCGCTGTTCTTTCGCCGCGATGTCAAAGATGCCCCCGCAGATCGGCGACGCGCGCTTGGGCATCTGCCAATCTGTCTTTCAAGGGAGTCAGCGCTTCCAGCACAACCAAAAATGATAACAGGAAGCGCAGCCAGATGCCGGGGGTGCATTCACAGCCAGGGGCAAAACCTTGGGTGGGCGACGACACTGCCGTCGCCAGATCTGCCTTCGCTGGCAGCATAACTTGTGGAAGATGCCCCTATTGGTGAACGCACCGATGCCGGCGATGTGCTGAGCGCAGCACGGCCAGCTAACGCACGCCTAGCAGAATCTCGATGGTTAGCTGATCGAGCCGCTCGTAGAGCAATCCACGCCGACCGATCGCTTGCCGGTCGAACGTCAGGTCTTTGAGGGCCGCTGCCTTTTGAGGGGTGTATGGGCCGAAGTATGGCGTCAGGCTGCCATCATCTGCGTTGATCTCCGCCAGCAGAGCGCGAATTTCGGGGTCGGCGTTCCACTGCGCGGCCTTCTCTTTGAGCATGAGGTAAGTGCGCATGCAGCCGCGTGCGAAGTCCTTGACGCCCTCGTAGTCCTCGGTGCGGTAGGCGTGCGCATCGAAGTGGCGCGAGCCGGCGTAGCCTACGTCTTCTAAGAACTTGACCAGGAAGAAGGCAGCCTTGAGGTCGCGGGAGCCAAATCGAAAGTCCTGGTCGTAGCGACCGGCGTATTGGTCGTTTAGGTCAATGTGAAAGAGCTTACCGGCTTCCCATGCCTGAGCGACCCCGTGGAGGAAGTTCAACCCCGCCATGTGCTCGTGAGCCACCTCGGGGTTCACCCCGACCATCTCTGGATGATCAAGGGTCTCGATAAAGGCCAGCATGTGGCCGGTGGTGGCGTAATAAATGTCACCGCGCGGCTCGTTCGGCTTTGCTTCCAGCGCGAACTTGAGGTCATACTTCTTATCCAGCACATATTCGCAGAGAAAGTTGATCGCCTCGCGGGTGCGCTGGATGGCGGTCACGGGGTCTTTGGTGGCGTCGGACTCGGTGCCCTCCCGGCCACCCCAGAAGACATACACCTGTGCGCCGAACTCGACGCCCAGGTCAATCGCGCGCATGGTCTTTTGCAGCGCATAGGCGCGCACGCGCGGGTCATTGCTGGTAAACGCGCCGTCCTTGAAGATCGGGTCGCTGAACAAGTTGGTGGTGGCCATCGGGACCTTGAGGCCAGTTGCCTCAAGCGCCTTGCGGAACTCGCGCTTGATGGCCTCGGCTTCTGAGGGGGTGGCGTCAATTGGGATCAGGTCGTTATCGTGAAAGTTGACGCCATAGGCGCCGACTTCGGCCAGTAGATAGACCAGCTCCGCCGGCGATTTTGGGTCGCGCACTGGATGGCCAAACGGATCGCGGCCCACGTTGCCGACGGTCCATAGGCCGAACGTGAACTTATGCTCTGGTTTAGGGGTGTAGTCAGGCATGGTGCATATCCACAGTTTGCTTAGTTCGCTCTGGAGTGATTATAAGAATAGCCCCCGCCCTGTCTCTTCACCAGCGCTGCATTTGCGCGATGCCGAGGCTGGGGCTAGAATCGCTGCTATTAGCTTAAGGCTTGACAACTGTGAGGACACCATGAGCATGTTAAACCGCACCTCTTTCAGCGCGTTTGCTGCCCTTTCCGTATGTGCGCTGGTGCTGGCTGCCTGCGCTGCGCCAACGCAGCCGGCTGCCCCTGCCCAACCGACGCAGCCGCCCGCACCCGCCCAGCCGACTGAGCCGCCAGCACCACCAGCCCAACCGACCGAGCCAGCGGCTGATTCCGGTGTCGTCGTGGTTCCTGTCGGTAGCAAGATTCGCATTGGCGGGTCGTTCGCCCTCACCGGCCCAATCCCCGACCCTGGCAAGGACATTCGTCAGGGCGCGGAGATCGCCATTGACGACGCCAACGCCGCCGGCGGCGTGAATGGCTTCCTGCTGGAGCTGGTGGCCGAAGATGGCGCGTGCTCAGGCGACCAGGGCACGGTTGTGGGCAACAAATTCGCTGCTGATCCCACTATCGTGGCCGTGACGGGCGGCACATGCTCCGGCGAGACATTTGGCCTCAAGCCTATTTTGCAGCGCGCGCGCATCCCCTTCGTCTCCCCCAGCGCCACCAATCCCGCTGTCACGAGCGAGGATTGCGACGTGTGCAATCGCGTGGCGCTGAGCGACGCGCTGCAAGGCCAGGTGGATGCCGAGTTCGTTTACAACGAGCTGGGCTTCCGCAAGGTGGCCGTGATGCACGATAGCTCCGACTACGGCAAGGGCGTGGCGGAGATCTTCCGCGATGCGTTTGTAAAGCTCGGTGGGGAAGTGGTGGCCTTCGAGGGCGCGAAGGTGGGCGACACCGACTTCCGCGCGCCGCTCACCAAGATCGGGGTCAGCCAGCCCGAGCTGATCTTCTTCGGCGGCTATGCCACCGAGGCCGCGCTCATTGCGCAACAGATGAAGGAAGTGGCCGGCCTGGAGAAGACGAAGTTCATGGGCACCGACGGCGCTTACACCCAGCAATATCTGGACACCGCCGGCAGCGCCGCTGAGGGCACGTTCATGTCCTACGTGGCTGGCGACACCCAGGCCGATAAGCTCAGCGTCTTCAAGGAGAAGTATGTCGCCAAGTTCGGCATCGAGCCGGAGAAGCTTGGGCCGTTCCATGCCCAGTCGTATGACTCTGTGCTCCTCATCGTCGAAGCGATCAAGAAGGTCGCCAAGACCGACAGCGCCGGCAATCTGCGCATCGAGCGCGAGGCGTTGATCAAGGCAATTCGCGGGACGAAGGACCTGCCCGGCATCACCGGCACGCTCACTTGTAGCCCGATCGGGGAGTGCGGCGCGGGCGGCGTGCAGGTCTTTACTGTGGAGAACGGCGCGTTCAAGCAGGTGTTCGGCTTTGGACTGCGCTAGGACTTAATCGCCAGCTCCTCTCACTCCGGCGCGGCGCAGCGGGCTTCCCTGCGCCGCGCCCTTTGATCGCACAAGCGAGCGTCTATCCGTGGTAGCGACATCTCAAGCCCACCGCTGGGGCACACTGCGCCGACGCGAGCAAGCGTTGCGCTGGACCGCACGAGCGGTCGGCCTGCTGATAGTCGCTGCGCTCCTGGCGCGCGCGGTCAGCGTGAGCATCAGCGAGAACTACCCGCTCACGTTCTGGGTCTCTCAGTTGGTGAACGGCCTGGTGTTGGGCGGCGTCTATGCCCTGGTTGCGCTGGGTTACACGCTGGTGTATGGCATTCTGCTGATGATCAACTTCGCCCACGGCGAGGTGATGATGGTGGGCGGGGTGGCCGGCTTTTTCGGCTTGCAAATCGCCAGCAGCCTGGGGTGGCTCAGCGGCGCCACCGCGGCGCTTGGGCTGCTTTTCGTGCTGCTGGTGGGCATGGTCGTCGCCGCGCTCACCGGAGTGACGCTGGAGCGCGTCGCGTATCGCCCGCTGCGCGGCGCGCCCAGGCTGGTGCCCTTGATCAGCGCTATCGGTGCATCGCTGTTCCTTCAATACTCCGTGCTGCTCATCTTTGGCGTGCGGCCGATGTCCTATCAGCGCCCCGCGCTGATAGCCGATGGGGTGCGCCTGGGGCCGGTGTTTGTGCCTTATACGGGGTTAATTATCTTCATCACCTCTCTGCTGTTGATGGGCGCGTTGGTCGCCATCGTGCAATACACGCGGCTGGGGCGCGCCATGCGCGCCGTGGCCACCGACAAGGAGGCTGCTGCGCTGATGGGCGTGGACGTGAACCAAGTCATCGCCTTCACCTTTCTGCTTGGTTCAGCGCTGGCCGGCGCGGCAGGCGTGATGCTGGGCTTTCACAACTCCGTCATCAAGTTCAACAGCGGTTTCATTCCCGGTCTGAAAGCTTTCACTGCAGCCGTGCTGGGGGGCATCGGTAACATTCCAGGTGCAATGGTCGGCGCGCTGGTGCTGGGCATTGCTGAGTCCATTGGGCCCAGCGCGCTGGGCATTCCGGCCGAATACCGCGACATCATTGCCTTCTCAGTATTGGTGCTGGTGCTGATCTTTCGCCCGGCTGGCTTGCTCGGTGAAGTGGCGGTGGAGAAGCGAGCATGAGCGCTGCCTTGAGCGGGCTACGCACCGGCGCAATATTGTTCGCTGTGCTGGCGTATCTCATCCTGGCTGGCCTGCCGGCCCGGTTGGGGGATGCCTCAGCGCTGCTTTTCGCGATCCTAGCCTCCGGCTTGTTTGCCCTGACTTGGGGACGTCAGCGCTCCGAGCAATCGCTGCCCGATCTGCTACTGAGAGGGATAGTGGGAGGATTAACGTTGAGCGTGCTGGTCGCACTGCTGATGGGAGGTATGGCTGGGTTGATCGCCAGCGGAGCGCGCGTGCAGACCGTCCTGGATAAGATGACCCCGCCCGCGATTGCTGCCTGGTTCGGCGTCCCACCTGTCGCGATCACGCGCGGCGAACTGGAGGCCGCCGCCGTCTTGAGGACTTGGCTGGTCTTGGCCGCCGCTGGGCCGCTCAGCAGCTTGCTGGCCTTCGGTTGGCAGCATCGTCGGGCTATCGAGCAAGCGGACCTTGAGCAAGTCCGCCGATGGCTCGCGCGCCTGTTGCCATTTGCGTTGTTGGGCATGGTGATCGCGCTTGGTGATCCGGCTGTGACGATCGGCGGCAACCAGAGGGGCACGCTGCGCTTATTGCTGGCGATGTTCAGCGTAGTCGCCGGCCTGGTCGCCTGGCGCACAGCGCGATCTGGCCGCGAGCAGGTCATTCTGGGCGCGCTGCTGCTGGCTGGTTTGGCCAGCCTGCCCTTCAGCTTAGACCAGTTCCAGAACTCGGTGATGGGCATCGTGTTCATCTTCGTCATGATGGGGCTGGGTTTGAATATCGTGGTCGGCTATGCCGGCCTGCTCGACCTGGGCTACGTGGCGTTTTTCGCCATTGGTGCATATATCTATGCCTTCCTATCCGCGCCGTTTTCTTCGCCCTGGTTCTCGCAACAGTTGGCGCAGTGGGGGCTGCCGACCAATCAGCCCCTGCTCAGCTTTTGGCAAGCGATCCCACCAATCATGGTGTTGGCCGCGTTCGGCGGCGTCCTGCTCGGCACGCCGGTGCTGCGCCTGCGCGGTGACTATCTGGCCATCGTCACGCTGGGCTTTGGCGAGATCGTTCGCCTGTTCATGCTCAACCTGGCCGACCTCACCAACGGACCGCGCGGATTGCTGAACATCGCGCCGCCGACGATCTTTGGCTACGACCTGGGCAACCCGCGCGACATCTTCATCCTGGCGCTTGTCGGCTCTGGATTAATCGCCTTCGTCTCGCTGAGGTTAGAGCGTTCGCGCCTGGGCCGCGCGTGGGTGGCCATCCGCGAAGACGAAGAAGCAGCGCAGGCGATGGGGATTCACCTGGTGCGCGCCAAGCTGCTGGCGTTTGCAATAGGTGCGACCTTCGCTGGCCTGGCCGGCCAGCTCTATGCGGCACGGCAGGTGAACATCTTCCCCGATAACTTCACGCTCTTCGTCTCAATTGACGCCCTCGCGCTGCTGATAGTGGGCGGGATGGGGAGCATCCCAGGGGTGGTGCTGGGCGCGCTTGCTCTCAAGGGGCTGCCCGAAGTGCTGCGCGGCGTGGACGAATATCGCATTGTGGCCTTTGCTGCGCTGCTGGTGATCATGATGATCGCCAAACCAGAGGGCATCCTGCCGGCCCAGCGCACAAAGGCTGAGCTGGGCGAGGCTTAGCTGCGCCTATCAGTAGAATCCCCCGCAATGCATGGGTGGCCAGTGCGTTTCTTCTCGCGCGAAGATCTCATCGCCTTGCTCTTGTGTCTGTTGATCATCGCGCTGGTGGTCATGTCGGCTGATCGCGCGCCGGAGTGGATCTATCAGGGGTTCTAGCATGGCCAGCGCTGCAGCAGCGCCATCGTTGACTGAGCGCTACACCCAGGCGCAAGCGCGCAACGTAGCGCTGTTCGTGCTGAGCGTGCTGGCGGTGTATGTGCTTCAGCCGGCCACGCCCATTCGCCAGATGGACTTCTGGTTGCCGACCGCCTCGCTGTTGCTGGCGGTGATCGCTTGGGCAGCGACGATGCCACTGACGCATGGGCCGCTCGCGCGGGCCTCGGCAGCGGATATGCTGATCGTCGCCGGGATCGTGCTTGCGATCGCAGCGACCCGCTACGTCGATCCACTGAGTGCGCTGATCACCCGCACGCCTGCCCCCGACGTGCTTCTGGTCTTGTCCATGCTAGTAGTGGGGATGGTCGCTGCGTTCTTGATCGCCCGCTTGATCGGGCCGCGGCCGGCCTGGACGTGGGGCATACTGGTTGCACTGCTCGTCCTGCTCGTCGCGCTCAAGCTGGAGCCGCTGACGCAACTTTTGGCTGGTGCGCTGCGCGCCTGGCAGGGTCAGTTGATGGCCGCTGCGTCGGCTGCGGATGTGCGCTGGTTGGGTTTCTCATATCTCTTCTTTCGGCTGGCCGCGGCGTTGCGCGAGCGCGCGGCTGGCAAGCTGCCGGCCATGTCGCTGCGCGAGTTCATCACCTATGCCCTCTTCGCGCCGGCGTGGATCGCCGGCCCAATTGACCGACCGGAGCGCTTTCTGAGGGACCTGCGGGCCGACTTTCGCTTTAACCTGGCTGATGCGACCGAGGGCGGTCGGCGGATCGCGTTGGGGGCATTCAAGAAGTTCGTGTTGGCCGACTTGCTGGCCCTGTTCGCGCTCAGCGAGGCCAACGCGGCCCAGGTGCGCGGCGCGGGTTGGGCCTGGTTGCTCGTGTATGCCTATGCCCTGCGGATTTACTTTGACTTCGGCGGCTACAGTGACATCGCTATTGGCATCGCGCGGGTCTGTGGGATTCGCCTGCCGGAGAACTTTGACCGGCCCTACCTGAAGCCCAACCTCACGCAGTTCTGGAATAGCTGGCATATATCGCTGGCGCAGTGGTTTCGCGCCTATTACTTCAACCCGCTCACGCGCGCCATGCGCACGCGCGGCTGGCGCGTGCCAGCGATCATCCTGACCGGCCAGCTCTCCACCATGCTGCTGATCGGCTTGTGGCACGGGGTCACTTGGAACTTTGCCTTCTGGGGGCTCTGGCACGGCCTAGGGCTGTTTATCCACAACCGCTGGGCCGACTTCGCCAAAACGCACATCGCGTTGTGCACAGCGCGGCCAACCTTCCATCGCGCGCTCAACCTCCTGGGTGCAGTGCTCACCTTTCACTTTGTCGCGCTGGGCTGGGTGTGGTTTGCGCTGCCTGATCCTGGGCTGGCTTGGCAAATGTTTGGGACTTTGTTCGGCCTATGGACCTCCGCACCCTAACGCGCATCCTCAGCAAAGCGCTGACCTGGTTTGTGGCGTTCAACGCGCTGTTTGCTTGGGCGAACACGCCGTCCAACGCTGGCGTCGCCGCGTTGGGGCAGCTCTCACTCTACAACGTCCTCTGGCCGGGCCGGCTGCGCCTGCCCTATGGCGACGATCCTGACCGAGCATACAACCTCAGCCTTTATAGCCTAGAGGCAATGTTTGCCTCGCATGTGGTGAGCAGGCCAGCGGACGAATTCCGCGTCTTCCTGATCGGCGATTCGGCTACTTGGGGCTGGCTGTTGCGCAATGAGGACACGCTGGCCGGCCAGCTCAACGCGCTGGGGTTGCGCGCGTCGGATGGCCGCGCGGTGCGCGTCTACAACCTGGGCTATCCAATCATGTCGCTGACCAAGGATTTGCTGATCTTGCGCCATGCGCTGCGCTACCAGCCCAGTCTCGTCGTCTGGTTGGTCACGCTGGAGTCCTTTCCATCCGCGGCACAGCTTGACCACCCGATTGTCCGCAACAATGCGCCGGCTGTGCGCGCTTTGATCAACGCGCATCACCTGCGCGCCGATCCAGATGACCCGCGCTTCGTCACCCCGACGCTGCTGGAGCGCACCATCGTCGGCCAGCGGCGCGCGCTGGCCGATTGGCTGCGGCTACAGGCCTACGGCGCGCTATGGGGCGCAACGGGCATTGACCAGCACTACCCAGAGACTTTTGAGCCGGCTCAGCGCGACTACGACGCTGACCTGCGCTTCAAACAGTTCGCGCCGCCGGAATTGCCGAAATCGGCGCTGGCTTTCGACGCGCTCGACGCCGGTGTGCGCATGGTGACTGAGGCCGGCATTCCCGTGCTGATCGTCAACGAGCCGATTTTGGTGAGTCAGGGACGGAACAGCCACCTGCGCTACAACTTCCTCTACCCGCGCTGGGCCTACGATACCTACCGTGACCTGCTGCGCGCGCACCTGGCTCAACGAGAAGTGGCATATATTGATGCATGGAATGCTGTGCCCCAGGAGGAGTTCACCAATAGCGCAGTGCACCTCACGCCGCGCGGGACGCGCCTGTTGGCCGGAGCGCTCGCTCCGGCGCTCTCTGCCCTCGCTAAGCAGCGATAATCGTCGCCATGGGCGATGACATCATCCGCTCGCTGGCTGGCTATATCGCTACGGAGATTCTCAAGAACCCACAGCGGGTTATCCGACCCGATGAGAAGCTAATCTCCAGCGGGCTGATAGATTCTTTTCACCTGGTGGACCTGGGATTGTTCGTCGAGGAGCGATTCGGCGTGCGCCTGGATGACAGCGAGCTAAATGCGGACACCTTTGATACCCTCGAACAGCTCGCTGCGCTGGTCGCTGCGCGAAGGGCCTGATCGTCCTGACCGATGACCACCTTTGCGAGCGTCTTGGCCGAACACTACTGCTACGCGGCTGATCGGCCTGCGATCTACCTGCAGATAGCAGGGCAGCCAGATCGCGTCATCACCTACAGTGACCTGGTTTGCGGCGCGGCTGGCTTTGCCAGCCTCTTGGAGCAACAAGGAATCCGAGCGGGTGAGGTCGTAGTCATCATCCTGCAGCACGGCGAGCCGCTGGTCTACGCTTTTTGGGGCGCGATCTTGCATGGCGCCGTGCCGGCCATCCTGCCGCCGCTGACGGAGAAGCTGCTGCCGGCGCGCTACCGCGCCGACCTGGCTGCCTTGATCCGGGTCACCCGCCCGCGCGCGATCGTCACCTATCCAAGGTTTGCTGGTGAGGTTGCTTATGCCGTTCGCGTAGCGGCTGAGCCTGCGACCGCCATCATCGAGTTTGCCGAGCCAATCATGCGTGCGCCGGACTTCGGGGCGTTGGGCGGCCTGCGCCGGCGCAGCGACGACCACGTCCTGCTCCAGCACTCCTCCGGCAGCACCGGGCTTCAGAAAGGGGTTGCACTTTCCCATCGCGCTGTGTTCAACCAGCTAGACGCCTACGCGCCTTCGATTGGGTTGACGCACGATGACGTGATCGTGAGCTGGCTGCCACTCTATCACGACATGGGGTTGATCGCGTCGTTTGTCATGCCGGTGCTTCAGCGCGTGCCTCTGGTGCTCATGTCGCCGTTTGACTGGGTGCGCGCGCCAGCCCGCCTGATGCAGGCAATCGCCCGCTATCGTGGCACGCTGACCTGGCTACCTAACTTTGCTTATAACTTCTGCGCCACGCGCATCCGCGAGCGCGAGCTGGAGGGCGTGGACCTCTCTTCGTTGCGCGCTGTGATCAACTGCTCCGAGCCGATATATCACTCTAGCCACCAGCGCTTTGTGCAGCGCTTTCGGTCCTGTGGCCTGCGCCCCGAAGCGCTGGCTACCTGCTACGCGATGGCGGAGAACACCTTTGCCGTCACCCAGAGTGTGATCGGTGCGGAGGTCTCGCGCAATGAGGGCGGGGGGATCGGTCATTCTGGTCAGGTGTCCTCTGGTCGGCCGTTGGCGAACGTGTGCATCCGCATCCTCAGCGAGGAGCGGCGCGACCTATCTGAGGGCGAGATCGGTGAGATCGCGCTGCGCAGCAATTGCATGTTGAGTGAGTATTACCATCGCCCAGATGCAACAGCCCAGGCGTTCTTTGAGGGCTTCTACCTCACTGGCGATCTGGGTTACATGCTCAACGGCGAGCTATACGTCACTGGCCGCAAAAAGGACCTGATCATCGTGGGCGGCAAGAACATCTACCCACAGGATCTGGAGGCGCTGGCCAGCGAGGTGGAGGGCGTTCACCCTGGTCGCGTGGCCGCGTTTGGCGTCTTCAGCGAAGAGGCCGGCACCGAAGAGGTGGTGATCGTGGCCGAAGCCGAGAGCGAAGACCTGTCTGAGCGCGCGCGCATCGCCGAAGCTGTGCGCGCTTACGTCACCCAGAACTCTGACGTGGCTGTGCGCCGCGTCGTGATGGTTGACCGCCACTGGCTGGTCAAGACCAGCAGCGGCAAAGTGGCCCGCGGCGCGAACAAAGCGAAATACCTGAGCGAGTTTCTAGGCTAGGCGTGAACTGGGCGCGCTGTTAATCAAGCGTTAGCGCGCCGCCAACGACGCTCCGATCAGCGCCTTTATGATGAAAAGCGCGTTGTGAATAAGGGGAAGTGACCATGAACCTGAATCAGTATACGGAGCGGGCGCAAGAGGCGTTCTTCAGCGCCCAATCCCTAGCCCAAGAATACGGCCAGCAGGCGATTGAGCCGGAGCACCTGCTCCTCGCCCTGCTTCAACAGGACGGCGGCATTGTGCCGCCGATCATCCAAGCTGCCGGCGCAAACCCGAACCGCATCGCTGAGCTGACGCTGCGCGAGATCCGCAATAAGCCCAAGGTGAGCGGCGATGTGGGCGAGGTGCGCATCTCCCGCGAGGTCGCGGCACTGGCCGAGCGCGCCGAGGCGGAAGCCCGCCAGATGCGCGACGAGTTCGTCAGCACGGAGCATCTGCTGCTGGCGCTCGCCGATCCATCGGCCACGCGCACTGGCCGGCTCCCAGCAGCAACGCAGATCCTGAACGCCAACGGCATCACCCGCGACACTGTCCTGCGCGCGCTCGTCCAAGTCCGCGGCAGCCAGCGCGTCACCTCCCCTAACCCAGAGGCAACCTATCAGGCTCTAGAGAAGTATGGCCGCGACCTGACCCAACTGGCCCAGCAGGGCAAGCTCGATCCGGTGATTGGACGCGACGAAGAGATCCGGCGGGTCATTCAAATCCTCAGCCGGCGCACCAAGAACAACCCCGTCCTGATCGGCGATCCAGGCGTGGGCAAGACGGCGATCGCCGAGGGGCTGGCGCAGCGCATCGTGCGGCGCGACGTGCCAGAAGGCTTGAAGGACAAGCGCATCATCGCCCTGGACATGGGCGCGCTGATCGCCGGCGCGAAGTATCGCGGCGAGTTCGAGGAGCGCCTGAAGGCTGTGCTCAAGGAAGTCACCTCGTCCAACGGCAAGATCATCCTGTTCATTGACGAGCTTCATACCGTAGTCGGCGCGGGCAAGGCCGAGGGGGCGATGGACGCCGGCAACCTGCTCAAGCCGATGTTGGCGCGCGGCGAGCTGCACTGCATCGGCGCGACGACAGTAGATGAATACCGCAAATACATCGAGAAGGATGCTGCGTTGGAGCGCCGCTTCCAACCTGTATTCGTGGATGAGCCGAGCGTCGAGGACACCATTAGCATCCTGCGCGGGCTAAAGGAGCGCTACGAGATCCATCACGGCGTGCGCATCCAAGATGCCGCGGTGATCGCTGCCGCCACGCTCAGCGCGCGCTACATCAGCGATCGCAAGTTGCCCGACAAGGCTATCGATCTGATCGACGAGGCAGCCAGCCGGGTGAAGATGGAGATCGACTCCAAGCCCACCGCGCTGGATGAGATTGACCGCCGCATCTTGCAATTGGAGATCGAGCGCGAGGCGCTGAAGAAGGAGACCGATGACGCCAGCAAGGAGCGCCTGACCAAGCTGGAGGCGGAGCTGGCCAGCGAGAAGGAGAAGAGCAACGCGCTGCGCGCGCAGTGGGAACAAGAGAAGGATGCTATTCAGGAAGTGCGCGCGATCCGCGAGCAGATCGAGCAGACCAACGTCCAGATCGAGCAGGCCGAGCGCGACGCAAACCTGGCCAGAGCGGCTGAGCTGCGCTACGGCCGGCTGCGCGACCTGGAGGCACGGCTCAAGCAAGCCCAAGCTCGCCTGGCCGAGCTGCAGAAGGGCAACCCGCTGCTCAAAGAAGAGGTAGGCCCTGATGAAATCGCCGCAGTGGTCTCGCGCTGGACGGGTATCCCCGTTTCGCGGCTGATGGAGGGCGAGATGCAGAAGCTGGTGCACATGGAGGAGCGGCTGCGCCAGCGCGTGGTGGGCCAGGATGAGGCGCTGCGCGCGGTGAGCAACGCCGTTCGCCGTGCCCGCGCCGGCCTGCAAGACCCCAATCGGCCGATCGGCTCGTTTATCTTCCTCGGCCCCACCGGCGTCGGCAAGACCGAGACGGCGAAGGCGCTGGCCGAGTTCCTCTTTGACGACGAGCGGGCGATGGTGCGGATTGACATGAGCGAATATCAAGAGAAGCACACCGTCAGCCGGCTGATCGGCGCGCCGCCAGGCTACGTGGGTTACGAGGAGGGTGGTCAGCTTACCGAGGCTGTGCGCCGCCGGCCCTATTCGGTGGTGCTCTTCGACGAGATAGAGAAAGCCCACCCAGAGGTCTTCAATGTGTTGCTCCAACTGCTGGACGACGGCCGGTTGACCGACGGTCAGGGCCGCACGGTGGACTTCCGCAACACCGTGGTGATCATGACCAGCAACCTGCTGGCCGGCCAGTCGCTGGAATTGATGACGCGCGACCAGATCGTGCGCGAGCTACAGCGCTTCTTCCGGCCGGAGTTCCTGAACCGGATTGACGAGATCGTGGTCTTCCATCCGCTGACCGCACAGCATATCGAGCAGATCGTGGACATCCAGCTCAGCCGGCTGCGCAGGCTGCTGGCCGACCGCAAACTGTCGCTGGCGCTGACGGCGCGCGCAAAGCAACACTTGGCCCAGATTGGCTATGACCCAGCCTTTGGCGCGCGCCCGCTCAAGCGCGCCATCCAACATGCGCTCCAAGATCCGATCGCGCTGGCAGTCTTGCAAGGTCAGTATCGGGAGGGCGACACAATTTACGTAGACGCCCGCGACGGCGAGCTAGTGATTGAGTCGTCTGCCGTGTCAGCCCAGCCATCATACTGAGCGAGGCAGCGCAGGGCGCATTCACGGTTTAGGCCATTGCGCTCTTTCCCGCTCCTCTCGTGCTGGGATGGTTTTGAGGTGATGCGCTTGCGAGGTCGGTGCATCCACCCTCGACGCATCGCTGACGCATTGGTGCGCCGGATAAGCAAGCTGGGAGTGCGCCACTTGAAGGTGCTGTAAGAAACGTGCACCGCGGAGGCGCCGAGGACGCAGAGATGCTTCAGCTTGTCTCTCCGCGCGCGCTGCGCCTCGGCGGTGAGAGCAAGAAACGTGCACCGCGGGGACGCCGAGGGCGCAGAGGGCTTTAGCTTATCTCTTTGCGCGCGCTGTGCCTCGGCGGTGAGAGTAAGAGACGTGCACCGCGGGGACGCCGAGGACGCAGAGGGCTTCGGCTTGTCTCTCTGCGCGCTCTGCGCCTCGGCGGTTAGATTCAGAAATGTGCACCGCGGAGGCGCCGAGGACGCAGAGATGCTTCAGCTTGTCTCTCTGCGCGCTCTGTGCCTTGGCGGTATAAGCCAAGTCACCCCAAAATTGAGCATCCCCAGCAAGTTGGCTGTGCTATAAATCTGACGGAGATCGGTCATGGCCGTTGCACATGCCACGCGCACTTCCATCCGCACCCAGCACTTCCCCGAATCCGTCATCCGCGAGATGACCCGCATCGCGCTCGACGTGGGCGCAATTAACCTCTCACAGGGCTATCCTGACTTCGCCGCGCCGCAGTCAATCAAAGAAGCAGCCATGCGCGCGATCCAGGAGGACTGGAATCAATACTCGGTGACTTGGGGGTTGAGGGCGCTGCGCGAGGCGATCGCCGAGCACTATCGCCGGCGCTATGAGATGGACGTTGACCCGGAGCGCGAGGTGGTGGTGTGTTGTGGCGCCACCGAGAGCATGCTCGCGGCCATGCTTGGCGTCATCAACCCCGGCGACGAGGTGATCATCTTTGAACCATACTACGAGAGCTACATCCCGAACTGCTTCATCACCGAGAGCATGCCGCGCTTTGTTTCACTGCGCCCGACCGCTGATGGTCAGTGGGTCTTTGACCCCGCCGAGCTGCGCCGGGCGTTCAACGAGCGCACGAAGGCTATCATCATCAACACGCCGCACAACCCAACCGGCAAAGTCTTTACCCGCGAAGAGCTACAAGTGATCGCTGACCTGTGCATTGCCCACGACGTCATTGCGATCACGGATGAAATCTACGAGTTCATCACCTACGACGGTGCGCGGCATATTCCAATTGCCACGCTGCCGGGCATGGCCGAGCGCACCATCACAATCAGCGGCATGAGCAAGACCTTTAGCGTGACTGGCTGGCGGCTGGGCTATGCCGTAGCGCCGGCCGACTTGATGATCGGCATCCGCAAAGCGCATGACTTCATGAGCGCGTGCGCTGCCACGCCGCTCCAGGTCGCAGCGATCACCATGATGAACTTGGGCGACGCCTACTATCAGCAGCTGCGCACCGAGTATGCGCAACGGCGCGCCTTCGCTTTGGAAATGCTGCGAGAAACTGGTTTCAAGCCAGTAGAGCCCCAAGGCGCTTACTACATCATGGCTGACTTCAGCGCGATCAGCACCGAGGATGACATGACGTTTGGGTTGCGCATGGCCAAACAGATCGGCGTGGCCTGCGTGCCTGGATCGCCTTTCTTCAGCCGGCCGGAGTCGAGCCGCAACGTCGTGCGGTTCGCGTTTTGCAAGAAGCTAGAGACGCTCGCCCAGGCCCGTGAACGGCTGCGCCGGCTGCGCAGCTAACGGCATAGCTTGCGCAAGTGCTCTTCAAAGGTCACCGAGAACTGGTGTGAGCCATCCCCATTGCACGAGGCGACAAAGTAGAAGTAGTTCGTCTGGGCCGGCTGTAGCACGGCTTGGATGGATGACAGACCGGGGTTGGCGATCGGACCCGGCGGCAGTCCAGGATTGACGTAAGTGTTATAGCCGCCGGAATCTACGAACTTCAGGTCGTCCAACGTCAACCCCTTCTTCCACCAGGTCTTCTGGTCGGGCTGATAGCCCAGCGCATACTGCGTCGTGGGGTCAGCCTGGAGCGGCTGGCCGACCCGCAGGCGGTTGAAGTACACGCTGGCGATCAGCGGGCGTTCCGCAGGGAGCACGGCCTCGCGCTCGACGATCGAAGCCAGCGTCAGGAGTTCGTGTGGATTACGGCCCTCGGCGCGCGCCTGCTCGAGCAAGGGCGCAGCCTTGGCCCCGAAGGCGTCCAACATGCGCAGGATCACGTCCTGTGGCGTTGGGTTCTCTGGCAATCGGTAGGTATCGGGGAAGAGATAACCTTCCAGCGAAGCGTCATCGGGCAGCCCGCGCAAAAAGGGATAACCATAAGCGCGCGCGCGGCTAGTGAGACGGATGAACTCATTGGCGCTGACGCCAAGCTGTTCTTCCAAAAACTGCGCGATTTCCTCACGGCGCCGGCCTTCTGGGATTGTCACCTGCACTTCGCGGCCCGCGCTGCGCTGCAGGGCCAGGGCGATCTGTTCGACGTTCATGTTAGGACGCAGGGTGAAGGCGCCGGCGTTGAGCGTGGCGTCTAGCCCTTTGTAGCGCACGTAGAGGCGGAATAACTCTGCATCCCTGATCAGCCCCTGAGCTTGTAACCGGCGCGCGATTGAGGCTACCGACTCGCCGGGATTGACGACGAATGTTTGTGGGGTTGGGTCGTTGCTCGCCGGCCTTGTCAGATCGTTACCGCGCAGCAAGTCCAGATACGTGCCGATCACCCAGCGATCCAGGTCGGTCATCTGCTGTGGGCCGGCCAGGTTCACCCCGCGCACGCGCTGCGTCCACACCCAACCGGCAACAGCTAACGCAGCCAGGGCTATCGCAAAGATAACGCCTCTGAGTATTAATGAGCGCGTTCTGCGCATGTTTCTTCGATAAAGGCTACCACGACGGCGCGGCGTCTGCCTCTTGCGTCGGGCGTTGCGCATCTAGGTAGCGCTGCAAGATCACCGCCGCAGCCACGGCATCCTCACTCGCCCCAGACCGCTTACGGCCGCGATTCAAAGCGATGATCGCTTGAGCATCCTGGGTGGTGTAACGCTCATCCACGAAGCGCAACGGGATATTCAGGCAGGCACGAAGACCATCGGCGAAAGACTGCACATGCTGAGCTTGTCCGCTCAAGCGGCCATCGCTGTGGAGTGGCAAGCCGATCACGACCTCGTCAGCGTCGTGCTCAGCGACCAGTGCCGCGACGCGCGCGATGGCATCCTCGCGCGCGCGGTCAATCACGCACAGCGGGCGCGCGATAAGCTTGGTGCGGTCGCTGATTGCCACACCGATGCGGCGGTCGCCGATGTCCAGGGCCAGCGCGCGGGCCATCACTCGCGCTCCACCTGCGTATGAATTCGAATGGTCAGGATGGGCAGGCGGTTGATCAACGCCATCAGCCAATTCGGGCCAACTTCGATGCGCGGGTTACGCTTGAGCGAGAACGACTGCAAAAGCGCCGACTGGGCCTCGGTCGGCGTCTTGCCGCGCACTAGCCGGCGGACGACGTTCTCGTCTATTGCTGCGCCCACCAGTCCGCGTGCCTCCACGAACAACACTACGTCTCTGCCGGTGCCCTCTTCGGCCACTTCGCCGCGCCGCGCCTCGGCTGCGAGTAGGTCGAACCCCTGCGGCACCTTAGGCTTGAGCGCCTCACGGGCTAGCGTCTCCAGGTCGCGCGGTGAGATGGCCAGCCCAGCCACCTGAAGGCGCATGTTCATATTCACGGCATCTGCCTGTTCGCCGATGAAGCGGTCGAACGACTCATCCTGGCGGTCGGCGATGAAAAGCGTCTGGGGCAAGACGAGCAGACCGCCATTGAGCACTTCGGGGAGCTGTTGCATCTTTGCTGCGGCATCCTTGAGTAACTTCTTCTGTAGCTCAGCGCGCAGCCGGCGATAATCCGCTTCGGTCACCGCGGGCAGGATGACGTTGCCCCCGCCGCTGGTGAGCGTCTCATTGATGACAGTGACGGCCAGCGATGGCACGCCCTCGACGCGGTTGATCTGGCCAGGGTTGACGTTGCCCGCTGGGCCAGCCTCGACGGCTTCGACCTCCACGCTGGCGCGGCCTGCAGGCGGCACTTCGACGTCGTTCAACGTGACGAAGCGCACTGGCACGCTGGTCGCGCTGGTGCGCACGACGGTATTGCTTGGCACGACGTAGGACGTGGTGAGCAGATTGAAGAACGTCACGCTGCCGCGCGCTTTTGAGCTAGGCATGCTCTTCTGGCCGGTGGCCGGCGTGCTTGCGCGGTCTTCGACGATCACATCCAGGCGCACAGCAGGGATGGTGCGCGTCCTTATATCCACCTGGCCTGCGCTGGTATCCAACCTCACCGGCACGATGGTGGCAATGCGCTCGCTGGACGCCGTGAGGGTGATCTTTGCCTCGTGTATCACGATGAGCGCCAGGCCCGCAATCAACAACAGCGCGGTCAGAGTCAACATACCAGCAGCCAACCGCGCCAACGGATGGCGCTGAGGGAAGAAGCGCGCCAACGAGTTTGTCACGAAGCGGCGTGGCGGCGTCAGCCGGCGCAGGGGCTCATCATCTGCGTCGCGCCACCAAGGGCGCGCCTGCGCGTCGGCAACTGTCGAGAAGGCGGGCAGGCCGGCCTCGCGCGCCATCATCTGATGGCGCGGATTAGCCGCGACGATCGCCAGCATCACCCCCAGCGCATCGGCGGCGCGGCGCAGGCGCACAAAGTCCAGCACCTCCCAGGCTGCTTCTTCTGGCAAGACCGCGATGACAAAGCTAACCTTGGTCCAGGCAAGGCGGTCGGCTGCGCTGGCAGGGTCGTCAGCAGGGTCGAGCAGGACGATGTGGCCGATCATCGCCGACGTTAGCTCGCCAGCAGGCCGAGCACGATCTGGCGTGCCTTATCTAAGGCAGCCGGCAGGTTGGTAGCGTCCTTGCCGCCGGCTTGGGCCAGCGTCGGCCGCCCGCCGCCAGTCCCGCCGATCAAGGGGGCGATCTGACGAATAATCTGGCCAGCATCTAGGCCTTTCTTCGTCAGATCAGAACTTACTGCGGTGAGCAAGGCGGGTTTGTCTTCGATGATCGCGCCCAGCACGACTACGCCGGTGCGATACTTCTCGCGGTACCAATCGCTCATCTCGCGCATCAGCTCAGGCCCGTCGGCTTGCACCTGCGCAGTCAAGATGTGCGCGCCGTTGTGCAGCTCGGCTAGTGACATTTGTTCAGCGAAGCGCAGCCTGGCCAGTTCGCGGCGCGCACTTTCCAGCTTCTTCTGGGCTTCGTGGAGCTGCGCGGTGAGCTTGCTGACCTGGTCGGTGACGTGATCAGCAGGGACGCCCAACAGGCGGGCAAGCGCGCTGAGCTGCTGGGACTGTTGTCGCGCGTAGTCCAAGGCAGCGCGACCGGTGAGGACCTCCAGCCGGCGCACGCCGGCGCTCACCGAACCTTCGCCCACGATCAACGCGCAGCCGATCTCGCCGGTCATTGGCACATGCGTGCCACCGCAGAGCTCCATGCTGAAGGGCTGCTCGGTATCGTGCCCCACGGTGACCACGCGCACCAAGTCGCCATACTTCTCGCTGAAGAAGGCCAGCGCGCCGGCAGCGATGGCTTGTTGATACGGCATGTGGCGCGCCGTCACCGGCAGGTTGCGCAAGATCGCCTCGTTGAGCATGTCGGCGACCTGATTTAGCTCGTCCTGCGTTAGTGGCTTTGGATGGGCGAAATCGAAACGTAGGCGGTCAGGGCTGACCAGCGAGCCTTCTTGGCGCACGTGATGGCCAAGCACAGCGCGCAAGCTGGCTTGCAACAGGTGCGTGGCAGTGTGGTTGCGCATGGTCGCCTGGCGCCGCGCCTCATCTACCCGCGCGACGCAGCGGTCGCCGACCTCTGGCTCGCCCCACTTCACCTCACAGACGTGAACAATGAACTCTGGCGCAGGGCGGCGCATCTCGTCGACGACCAGGCACCAAGCCGGCTCTTCATCGCTGCTCGGATCGGTATAGGCGCAGATCAGGCCGGTATCGCTCACCTGGCCGCCGCTCTCGACGTAGAACGGTGTGGCCTGTAGCACTATCTCCACGCGCTCGCCCGGCACAGCGCGGTTGGTCATCTCGCCGTCGCGCAGAATCGCAATGAGCGTGCTCTCGCGCATCAACAGCCCATAGGGATCGTAGAGCACGCCGCCCTCCGTCAACTTCCCCTCTCTGCGCAGGGTCTCAAAGACCTCTCGATAGGCTTTCGCTGCGTCATAGTCGCCAGCGAATTTCTCTTGGCTGGCAGCGCGGGCAAGCTCGCGGGCGCGCTCACGGGCGGCGAAGAAGCCGGCTTCGTCTACCGTCATCCCGCGCTCCCTGGCCACATCGCGGGTGATCTCTAGCGGCAGGCCATACGTGTCGTACAACCGAAAGGCTACTTCGCCGGGAATAGTGGTCCGACCGCGCCCTTCCTCTGCCAGGAACGCATCCAGGCGCTCCAGCCCTTGGTCGAGCGTGCGGATGAATTGCTCTTCCTCAGATTGGATGGTCCGCAGGATGTGTTCGCGCCGGCTGAGCAGCTCGGTGTAGTGATTGCCCATCGTGTCTACCACAGCGTCGGCCACGCGATAGAGGAACGGATCACTCAGGCCGAGCTGACGGCCAAAGCGCATCGCGCGGCGCATGATCATGCGCAGCACATAGCTGCGGCCTTCGTTGCCGGGCAACACCCCATCGCCGATCAGGAAAGCTGCCGCGCGAGCGTGATCAGCGATCGCGCGATAGGCCACGATGTGCGCCTGGCGTTCCGCGTTGGTTTGGCCGGCCAGCGCTTGCAGCCGATCCATGAGCGGCAGGAAGAGGTCGCTATCGTAGTTGCTTTCGCCGCCTTGCAAGAGGCGCACCAACCGTTCAAAGCCCATGCCGGTGTCCACGCCTGGGTTCGGCAACGGTGTCAACACCCCATCCTCGCTTCGGTCGAATTGCATAAAGACCAAGTTCCAGACTTCGACCGTGGTCTCGTTCGGGTCGTTGTCGTTGTTCACCCAACGTGCGTCGTTATCCTCCAGCTTGCCGGTGAAGAAGTGTATTTCGCTGTTCGGCCCGCAGGGTCCGGTTGGGCCCATACTCCAGAAGTTGTCCTTCTCGCCGAAGCGCAGGATGCGCGAAGCCTTGACACCGACTTTCTGCCACAATGCAAACGACTCGTCGTCCTCTTTGAAAATAGTGAACCACAGGCGCTCGCGCGGAAAGCCATACTCACGCTCCAGCAGCTCCAGGGCGAACTTCATCGCGTCTTCCTTGAAGTAATCGCCAAATGAGAAGTTGCCCAGCATCTCGAAGAAGGTATGGTGTCGCCGGCTGGGGCCGACGTTCTCCAGGTCATTGTGCTTGCCGCTCACGCGCATTACCTTTTGAACGGTCACCGCGCGCGTGTAGTCGCGCTTCTCCAGGCCGAGGAAGACGTTTTTGAACTGGTTCATGCCGGCGTTGGTGAACAAGATGGTCTTGTCGCCGTAAGGGATGAGCGAGGACGACGGCACGTGCCGGTGGCCGTTGCGCACGAAATAGTCAATGAACGTCTGGCGGACCTGACTGCTGAGCATGGGACTGTGATTATAAAGTTGGTGCATCGTTTGTATGATTGCTGGTCTAATGTCTCGCTGGCTGGCCGTCGGTCTGCTCGTGATGAGCTTGCTCAGCGCGTGTGCTGGCTTTGTGAGCGATCGGACGCCGGGGCCAACCCCAACGCCGGCGCTCCCGACACCCAGGCCGACGTTCACGCCGCGCCCAACCCCTACGCTGGCAGTGGCCACGCCGCTACCGGTCGAGCCGTTGGTCACGCCCACGCCTGTGATCTACATCGTCCAGGCTGGCGACACGCTTATCCCGATCGCCAACCGCTTCGGGGTGAGCGTCGCTGAGCTGATCGCCGCCAACGGCATCCAGGACGCCACGCGCTTGCAGGTCGGCCAACGTTTGGTCATCCCTCAGCCCAGGTCGGGCGTTGGCGCTGCGGGAGACAACGCGCTGCTGCCTTCGCCGACGCCCGTGGCACTTGAGATCCGCGGCCTGAACGCAGTGCGGTCGCCCGCCGGCAGCCTGGACGTGATGGGCGAGGTGTTCAACCCTGGCCCTGGCGGCATCGGCAATGTGAAGGTGCAAGTGACGCTGCGGGACGATGCGGGCACTCCTCTGCAAAGCGCGGACGCGACGATCCCGCTCAGCGTGCTGCCCGCCGGCCAGGCCTCACCGTTCCGCGTTCTGTTCGCCG
>Ga0308396_1000185_pt1 | contig 46502 bp, 39 predicted proteins | sample Hotspr2SamplePe2_FD_202359 | JGI IMG/M metagenome (GOLD analysis project Ga0308396, IMG submission 202359) | Hot spring phototrophic mat microbial communities from Mushroom Spring, Yellowstone National Park, Wyoming, United States - 20050930_Pe2 ... | reverse complement strand
TATAACTTTCAGATTTTGTTCTATTTTTTGTTTTCTCCCTACTATATTTTAGATTTTCTTTTTCTTTAACCTCTTTATCATTAAGAAGATAATCTATATAATCAATAGAATAAAATTGGTTTAAGGGTTTTATTGACACTTTCAAATCTTTATACTTTCTATCTATATCAACTATTTTAATATTTTTATTTTTTTCCAATACTTTATTAATAACTTCTTCATTTTCATAAGGATTAAGAGTACATGTAGAATAAACTATTTCTCCACCCTCTTTTAATAATTTCAAAGACAAATCAAGAATATTAAATTGAAGTTTTTTTAATTTTTTAACATTTTTTAAACTCCAATTGGAATATGAATTTATATCAAAATAAGAAAATCTTCCTTCACCAGAACATGGAGCATCAAATAAAATTTTATCATATAAAATATTTTCATTTTTTAAATCTTCTGTTATCTTAAAATTTTCTAATCTTTCTTTAATAAAATTTTCAGCTTTTATGTTATATAAACTTACATTTTTAACACCAAGATGTTCTATATTATATTTTAATCTTTGAAATCTTATATAATCAGGTTCAATTGCATCTATTTTTGCCTTATTGTTTGTTAAAGCAGCAATATAAGATGTTTTCGATCCAGGGGCTGCTGCAAGATCTAAAATATACTCTTCTGGTTTTGGTTCAAGAATTACTGCTGGAAGCATACTTGAAATATTTTGTACATAAATCTTTCCATCTTTGTAAAATTGATAATTAAGTATTTCTTTGTCTATATTTTCTTTAAAAATAAAAACATCTTTTATAAGATTAAAATCATAAAATTTTAAATTATTATTTTTAAGCTCTTCTATTATTTCTTTTCTTGTTGATTTTAATGAATTTACCCTAATCGTCGTAGGTTTTTTAATCCTAAATGAATCAAATATTTTTTCTCTTATATTTTCTTCAAAAAGATTTTCAATTAAAAAAATGAAATCGGGACTTAATTTTTCAAAAATAATTTTCTTAGGAATCATCAAATTCTTAATCTTCTCCTGTTAAAGCTTGAATTTTTGCTTTGCAAGCTTCAATATATTCACTTATATCTTTATAGTTTGGATCATATAAAGCTATTTGACTAAAAATTTCAAGAGCTTCTTTATATAGTTTTTTATTAAATAAATCTATTCCCTTTTGATATAGTTCTTCGATTTTTTTAATAATTTGATTTTTAATTTTTTGATAAAGATCTTTTATATCTTTATAATTTGGGTCTAATTTCATTAAATCTTGAGCAATTTTAGCTGCATTAAAAAAATCACCTTTATTATATGCTTCTAGACAATTCTGATAAAGCTTTTCTGATAAAATAATGCTGTTTATCCTATCAAGATATGAATTTATTTTATTTTTATCATAACCATATTCAAGAGCAATCTTAAAATATTTAGCTGCATTATCATAGTCTTTTTTATTAAACAGTTCAACACCTTTATTAAAATTTTGGGTAGCCAATTTTTGTTTTTCCTCATTTATTTTTTTTAATAATTCATTAGCTTTAACATTATTTTTATCAAATAATAAAACAGTATTTAAAAGCTTTTCAGCACTTGAAAATTTACCATTTGCAATATATATTTCTGCATTTTTTAAGTAATTTTCAATTTCTTTATCAATTATAGTTTTATTTTTTGAAAAAAAATCTTTTGCTTCCTGATTGTTTGGCTCTATTTGTAAAATTTTACCCCATAATACAGCAGCTGTAATTATATCTTTTTTCTTTTCATAATTTTTTGCAAGATTTATATATTCTTTTAGTTTATTTGCTTTAAATTCTCTAATTTTTAATAAATAATCTTTTGCAATACTTGAACCTGTTCTTGAATAGATATAATAAAAATATTCACCAGCTTTTTTTAAAAGTTCAAAATCAGAATTACTTACTGCTTGCTTATATAAAGATATAGCAGCATCAAGAATCAATTTATAAATTTCTTCATCACTTAAAAATTCTTGAGGGACCTTATAAGCTAACTGAGAATCATATTCTGGAAATTCAGATTTAGCTTTTGAAACTAAATTTTGATCTATTTTTTCAGACATAGAAACTGAGCTACATGAAAAGAAATTTAAAAATGAGAAAATAAAAAAAATTAAGCTAATATAAAATTTTTTATAGAAACAAACTTCTGATTTTTTTTTCATATTTTTAACCCCTCTACAATCTTTGATTCTTATTTCCTAAAATTATATATCTTAAAAAAATTATAAAGATATATTAAAAATTAAAAGAATATATTGATATTTTAGAAAATAAATAATTAAAATAAATACTAAACACTCATCTTATAAACAGGAACTGGGTTTGCTTTTCCTTTTAAAGAAACATATTCAGGACCTGTGAATCCTGCAACCTTAACTTTTAAATAAGTTTCTTCTGATACAACAATTTCGCTTTTGTTTGCAATCCCACATAACCTTGATGCTGTATTAACAATATCTCCGATTGTTGCTAACTCTTTCCTTTCAGATCCACCAATATTTCCAATAATAACTTTTCCTGTTGATATACCTATACCAATTTTTATTTCTTTAAATGGATAATCTTTTAAAATTTCATATGATGCTTTTAATGCTCTAAGCTCTTTATTATCCCCTTTAAATATAACCATTATAGAATCACCAATAAATTTGTCTATATCTCCTTTATATTTTTTAATTATACTTACCTGGTAATCAAATATTTTATTTAATATATCCATAACTTCATCAGGATTATGACTTTCAGAATATGATGTAAACCCTCTTATATCTGTAAAAACAATAGTAAATTCCTGGTATGAAGGTTTAACTTTTTCTTCAATAATATCTGTAGATAATTTATTTAAATTAGATGCTGTTTTTTTAACCATTTCAATAGTAGTCTCTGAAACATAAGAACTTAATAAATTTCTCTCCTTTATAGAATCGAGCATCTTATTATATTCTATCATAAGTACTTCAAGCTCATCTTTACCTTGTGGTGTAACTTTAATAAATTCTCCTTTTGATAAACCTTGAACAGCATTTATTAATTTATATATTCTTCTTGTTAAAATTAATGTTAATAACCATATAAATAAGATTGCAACAATTAAAAACAATACATTAATTAATATTGCACTATTCCTTATAAAATTTTGTTCTTTATAAATTCTGTCATATGAAACAATTGTTGCTACATATCCTTGATAAGATAATCCTCCGCCCCACACAAATGGGACTCTGTAAATTAAAATACCAAAATTATGCCTATTATTTTTATAGTAATAGTTATAAAAATTATTATTATCAATAAATTTACTTCTAACTTCCTTTGATAATGAAAAACCCTCTAAAACTTCACTTGGAATATAAACTTTTAATTCTGACGCTATTTCTGGGAATGATAATATTCCATTTTTATCAAAAATAATTATTTCAATAAGATCTTCAAATTTATTTTCATTCTTTTTTGATTCAAGAATCTCTCTTCTTGTTTCTGAAATAAAAATCTCATCTTTTTTTACTTGTTTAAAGGAAACAAGAGGAGAAGCTATTGTCCTACCAATAACAACAAGAAGGTTTTCAAAGTTTTCATTTGAACTTTTTATAAGCATTTTCTGGTTTCTATCAGTAAGATAAATTGTCAAACTAATTGATGCTATAAGATAAATTATAAGAAATGATATTATATATTTTGCTTTTAAATTCACAAATAAATAAATAACACAATTTTAATAAATTTCAATTTTTTATTAAATTTAATTTCTAATATAATTTTTAATATTTTTGGGAAGTTCAATAGAAAACTCTATTAATCAAGCAATTTAAACATTTTTTTTATTAATAAATTTTTAAAAAAATTTGCAATTAATTATTTTATAAATTATAATAAAAAATAAATTCAAAAAATAAATTTATTATATTTAAAAGGGGAAAATATGATAAAAGAGATTTTTCATACAATATTTTCTCAATTTATTCTTTTTTTAAAACATCAAAATAAAAAAGTAAAAATTGATAAAAATTGTTTAAAATTTGACTTAACCCCTATTAATATCAATAATATTCTTTTTTTTAATTTAAAAGAAGACAGTTATTTAACTTCTAATTATTTATTTTTAATCAAAGAGCAACAATTAAAAAACATCTTAAAAAATTTCAATAATTTAAACTCAATTGAAAAATCTAATTTTTCAGAAAATTTTTCTGCTTTAAATAAATTAATTCAAAATATTTTTTTTTACAAAAGAGAAAATAGTACAATAATTGAAATAAACCTTTTTGAAAAATTTAATGTTTATGGACTAGGCCTTAAATTTTATAAATTTAATAGATTACACGAAGTATTTGATAATTATAACACAGACAATGCTCTTCACTCACATTTTACTGATAATTTATATTCAACCTCAAATATATTTTATTTAGTGAACAAAGAGATATGCTTTCCTTTTATTATTGATTTTCCTGGTTTTATAAGATACGATTTTTGTAAAACTGATAAAAATAAAATAAGAATAAAACTTGCCTCACATAGTTTTAATTTAATTATTTCTGCATATAGAAATTTAATGGAAGGAATAAAATTTATTTACAATTTGCAAAATATTTTTTATAAACCTCCATTTTTTGCATTTGGCTATACACACAGTAGATGGGGTATAAAATCTTTAAATGAAGTGCAACAAATTATAGATAAACATTTAATTGAAAAAATTCCAATATCAAATGTTTGCATTGATATAGATTATATGGATAATTTTAAAAATTTTACAATATCAAAAAATTTCGAAGGATCATATTCTTTTAAAGATATTTCAAAAATATATCAAGAAAAAAATATTTTTTTAATCCCAATTATAGATGCAGGTATAAAAATTGAAAAAAATTATTTGCCTTATGAAACAATAATCAAAAATGAATGTTATATGAAAAATAAAAATGGAAATATATTTATAGGAAAAGTTTGGCCTGGAAATTGTATATTTATTGATTTCACAAATCAAAAATCCTCTGATCTTTGGAAAGATTTTATAAAAAATTGGATAAATTATTCAAACACAAGAGGGTGCTGGCTTGATATGAATGAACCTTCTATTTTTGATCAAAAAGAAAAAACATTATCAAAAGATTCTAAAACAAGTGATGATATTTATGAAATTAAAGTTCATAATATTCATCCATATTATCAAATAAAATCAACATTTGAAGCATTTGAAGAATTGAATATAAGACCTATGCTATTTTCAAGATCAGGTTATACTTTCTCAGGAAGATATTCTGGTAATTGGACAGGAGATAATCGACCAAATTTAAAACATTTGAAATATGGGTTTTATGAAATATTATCTTTATCACTTTCAGGAACAATGTATACAGGAACTGATATAGGTGGTTTTTGGACAAAAGCATCTGATAAACTTCTTATACAATGGTTTAATTGTGCATTGTTCCACCCTCTTTTTAGAAACCACAGTAGCATTTTTTCAAAAAGAAAAGAAGTTTATATATTGAAAGAAAAAACAAAAGAAAAAATAAAAAAAATTATAAATTTTAGATACTCTTTAATTCCAACAATTTATTCTTTATATATGTCATCAATATTTTTTAAAACACCTTATATTTTACCACTTTTATACAATGAAAATTATAACTTAAAAACAAACAAAAAAAACTCCCAAAAAAATTTATATAAAGAACTATATAAAAAAATACAAAAATTTGATAAATCAAAAATTTTAAAGAAATTTGAAAAAAATCTCCTTTACGAGGATGCAATACTTGTAGGAGATACAATTGGTTATGATCCATTTAATACAAATATTTTTGATTTTATATATGAATATGATACAAAATTATTTAAAAAATTTATTTTTGATGAGAATGAAATTTATATAAAAAAAGGAAAAGGAATTATTTTAACAAAAAAATTGGAACCTTGTAAAAATATATTTGAAACTTCACCTTTTGAAATATTAGGTTATCCTGATCAAAATGGAATATTTACAACATACTTATATCTAGATGATGGTTATACTTCTAATAGTTATAATAAATTTGCTCTATATGAAATTAAAGCTATTTTTGAAAAAGAGTTTTTTAAAAATTTCGAAATAAATACTATTTTTGAGGATTTAACTGATAATGAATTAAAATTAAAAGAAGAAATAATTAAAAATTTAAAAATTGTAAGATCATAAATCTGAAAATTATTATATTAAAAAACTATACTTTAATCTTTTTTTTAAATTTACTTTTTTTAAAAATTTAATTTTTTATCCATTTTTATTTTTTATTTACTTTTATTTTTTTTATTAACAATAAAACCTAAATTTTTTAATTTTTCAATTCTTTTAGACCAATTTTTATCAACTTTGACAAAAAGATTCAATTCTATTTTTTTACCATAAATTTTTCTTAATTCTTTTTGAGCTGCAACTCTTATTTTTTTTATCATTTCTCCATTTTTACCAATAACAATACTCTTTTGACTCTCTCTTTCAACACAAATATTTGCATGAACTTCTATAAAATCTTCCTGTTCATTAAAAATTATAACTTCTACATATGTAGAATAAGGAATCTCTTGATATGTATAATGATAAACTTTTTCTGTTATAATATCTTCAAAAAAGTTTTTATCAGTAAGATCAGTTAATAAATCTTCATCATAGTAAAATTCGTCAGTATCTTTTAAATAAATTGATAATTCATTTAAAAATTGTTCTCTATTAAATTCTTTTATTAAAGAAAAATAATAAATCTTATCCCAGAAAATAAAATTTATTATAAAATCTTTTTTCTCATTGTTTAATCCTAAATCTATTTTGTTAAAAATTAATATTTTTGAAGCTTTAAGCTTTTTAATATTTTCTAGTAATTTCTTTTCATCTTCATCAACTTCTTTAGAAGAATCAGTAATAAAAATAATAATATCACAATCAGTTAATGCTTCATCTATTTCTTCATTTATTAATTTATTAAAAATCTTATTTGAATTATGAAACCCAGGAGTATCAATAAAAACAAATTGTGAATTATCAATAGTTAAAATACCTTTAGTCATTCTTCTTGTTGTTTGAGGTTTATCAGAAACTATACCAACTTTTTCACCTAATATTGAATTTATTAATGTTGACTTACCAGCATTTGGTACACCAATTATAGTTAAAAATCCACTTCTTTTTTTCATGAACAAACTCTTATATATATACTAACTAAAAAATCATAAATAAATAAAAATATGAAAATAAATATTGCTATGAAATTTTATCAAAATTCATTTATATATTTCAAATAAGTTTTTATATAAGTTGAAACTTTTCCTAACAAGAAAGCCAAATGCTTTTCAAATTCTTTATACCTTTTATCCTCTTCTTTATATATTATTTCAAAAAGATCAAAATTTTCATCTTCAGAATATTTTAAAATATTTTTATATTTTTCTTTATTTTTTATAAGTTTTTTCAATACATTGTAAGTCTTTTTGCCATCATATTTTGCATCTTTGGAAATTTTATCAATAATAATATTATAATTAAAATTATCAATAACTTTTGCTTCATTAATACTTTTAAAAACACTTTTTTGCAGTAAATCTTGATAAGAATTATTTATTAAATTAGTATTTAAATAATATGCTTGCATCATTTCAAGCAATGTATGTTTATAAGTTATATCATTCAACAAACTATTTTGAGGCCCCTTAATCCCAAGTTTCCCAAGTATCCCAACAAAAATTAAATAAAAAGAAGAACTTCCAGGAACAACTGAAGAATGGTAAGGTTGCCCCATATCCATTATATAATGAAGAGCCCAACCTGCAAACCTATATCCCCAGTATTTCTCATTTAATTTTAAAGCAACTTTTGAAAGCTCAGTAAATAAAATAATTCTATAAATGACATAGCTTTTTTTCAAATCAGGCATGAGTTTGTAAAGAATTTTACTTTCATGGAAAAAACCCATATGAAATGGAGCTTGAGTTCCATAAGGAACTTCTGGATTTCCAAAAGGTTGATAACCAAATCCAAATTCTTTTCCCCAAGATGTTTTGTTATCTTCAAATAAACCAATATCAAGACCATAATCAGGTTCATCAGAAGCTGTTGATAAAACTTCGAGTGCTTTTACTTTATAACCTGGTTTTATTTCATAAAATTTATGAAATGTATTTAAATAGTAAACATAAGCTATATCATTAAAAGAAATTTCTTTGTCCTCATAACTATTTTTATAGCCATTAAGCATATATTTTTTGATAAAATATTTGATATTATATTCTGGATTTATCTTTAATTTATATAAAAAATATTTAACTATCGATTTTTCAACTTCTTTATTTTTAGCAGCTTCTTTTTCAAGAATATTTGCAAATTCTTTATAGTTATTAAATTTTAAATTTAAATTACAATTTTCATTTAAATATTTAACAAATTCATCTATTTTAAAATTAATTTTTAGATCTTTTAAATCTTCATATTTTGATATTAAGTTATTAAAATATTCAAAGAAATTTATAATTTGTTCTAAATTTTTTACTATAAATAAACTAAAAGTTTTAACTTCTATTTGTTCATCTAAAAAATTATAATTATTATTATTTAATGAAAAATAAGTTATTTGAGCATGATCTTCCCATGCATAAACATTAAAATTAAAAAGAAGAATAATAAAAAAAACAAAAATAATTTTTTTAATAAATTTTAAATAATTATTTTCCATAACTTAATCTCCTTTACTATTATTTAATTATCTTTTGGATGCTTTTTTATTTTTAAAAACTACCTTATAGTAATAATTATTTTATTTAATTTAATTTAACATTAAATTTAAAACTAGCAATATTAAAAAATTATAAAAATAAGAAAATATTTTTACTATATTAAAAAAAAAATTTAATAATAAAAAAAATATTGCAAAATATTTTTTTTATTTTATTTTCATTTCACAGGAAAATTTAAAATTTTAAAATTGATTTATAATATATTAAAGTGGAGATAAATATGTCAAGAGTATGTGATATTTGTGGTAAAAGAAGAATAACAGGTTGTAATGATCCAAAATCTCACAAAAGAACTTTAAGAGAATTTTTACCAAATCTTCATAAAATCAAAGCTGAAATTAATGGTGAAATTAAAACAATCAAAATTTGCTCTAAATGTTTAAAAGCTAATAAAGTAAAAAAAGTTTTATAAATAATCAATTAAAATTAGAAAATAACTATCTAATTGTTGTTTCTTAATTTTTAAACTCTATATTTTCAATTTATACATATTTATTTTTATATATTTTAACATCTAATTACACAGTCTTTTTCTTTCTTGCTATAAATAAAAGCCAAATTGACATCAAAAAGATATAATAAATAATTAATATAATAAGGGATATAAAAATATAAGAAAGATCATTTTTTGTTATTGAAAGAGATGGTAAATTTAATACAAAAAGTAAAGGAAACCCTATAAAAAGAGCAATCCCAGAACCAAAAACAAGTGAGTTCGCAGCAGGAGATTTAAAATTTGGATCTATTTCTCTTAAAAGAGCAAGCCCTGTAGAAATAGTTCCTGTTAAATTTCCATATAAAATAAATGTAAATTCAAGTTTATAATTTTCATAAATTCTTTTTGATAAATATGAACAATAATAATATGTAATAATTCCACCAATTGAAGTTACTAATATCAATGGAATAAAATAGTATTTAATTACACTTAAAGAAATCGCTCCTATAGATGCTGCAATTAAGTAATCAAAGCTTGCACCAGATATCCTTTGAAGTAGAAAATTGTTTGGGTAGTTTCTTACCATAATCTTTTTCTTTTTTAAATAATTAAAAATTAATCTTAAAAATATAGCAAAAATAGTTCCAAAAATAAAGTGGAACCCCCAAAATGTCTGTATAAGAGTCTTAAACATTGGCCCAATTGGAACCAACAAAATTTCTAGTAATTTTAAAAAATAGTAAGTAAAAAGATAAACAGAACCTATTAAAAAAATTTGAACTGTTAATCTGTCTATTGATTCACTTAAAGGTATATCTCCTTTTTTATCTCTTTCGATTTCAAAATTATTTTCTATTTCTTCAGTAATATTAAATGCAGGTTTTTCTTTTTTGTACTTAACTCTATAGTTTAAATATATTATTCCTGGGATGCATGCCCATAGGAATCCAAATGTAGCTATTGCAAGACCTAATGAGCTTGCACCAAAAACTCCTAACTTTTCCCATGTCATTCCAATAGAATAAGCTTGCCCTGGCCCCTGTCCATAACCGAGAGGGAGGAGCAGACCAAGCCCCGGAAAAACTCCTTTTGAAAAGAAATAATAGATAAATAAAAAGACTACAAGACCAATAATACCTTGTAAAATATATGTTGAAGTTATAAAAAAAGCTGTGTTTAAAGTGTACTTCCCTTCATCTTTAACTTCTCTTTCTTTCAAGGCAAGGGCAATAAAACCTATTGCAAGTAAATGATAAACAAGATTGCCTAAAACTTCTTCTGAAAAATTAATCAATTTTAAACCTTCTCTCCCAAATAATAGAATAAGGAACCCTGCAATAATAGCATTAGGAATTAAAAACTTTTCAAATAATTTAATCTTTCTTTTTATTATAGTACTTATTCCAAGAAAAAAAGAAAGCCACATAAAAGTTATAACTCCTTCATAATTCATAAAATTATCCTATAAATTTATTTTATAAATTTTAATACAATTTAATTTTAATTAAAATTTTATCTTTTTAAATATCTTTCAAATAATTTTAGAATATATCTTAACAAAATGGTAGTATATTATTAATTGTGTCACCCCCCTTGAAGGGTTATAGTTTATGGTTTAAAAATAATTAGTATAAGAAAACCCTTCAAAGGAGGAATATAAAGATGAACAAACTAATATTAGAACAATTTTCAAAAATTTTCAAGGAAATTTTAGAAGAAATTATGTTAAAAGAAAGGGAAGAATATTTGCAAGAGAATTCAAAGACAAGAGGGAATGGTTTTTATGTAAGAAATCCCAAAACTATGTTAGGGGAAATGGAATTAGAAATACCAAGGACAAGGGATGGTAATTTTAAGCCATCATAAATTTGTGAAAGGAAGAAAGTTATTTTTATGCTTGATGATGTAATAAGAGCATTGTTTTGTGCAGCCTTAAGTGCTAGAAAAACAGGTGATGTAATAAAAAACCTTGTAGGAAGCTTTTAATCTACCTCATATGTAAGTGCTAATTTAAAAATACCAGATGAAATCATAGATAAGTTTATAAACAGAAAACTCACTGAAGAATATCCTGTAATTTATATAGACGCAAGTTATATCCCACTAATGAGGGATAGTGTTGCGAAAGAAGCGGTTTATACATTACTTGGGCTTACAAAGGATGGTAGACGAGAAATATTATCTTATTTTTTACCTGGTGGTAATGAAAAATCCGATGTTTGGAAAGAAATATTTGTTAACTTAACAAGTAGAGGACTAAAAGGTGTAAAGATGATTATTAGTGATGATCTATCTGGATTAGAGGGAGTCATAAAAGAAATATTCCCAGAAGTAGAACATCAACTATGCTGGTTTCATTTGAAGAAAAATATAAAAAACAAAGTTAGAAAAGCTCACTTTGATGAAATATTAAAAGAATTAGAATATGTCCTTGAATCTAAAGACCAGCAAGAAGTTAAAGAAAGACTTTTGGCTTTTATAAATAAGTGGAGTAAGATCTATAAATATTTTAATAACTTAAGAGATAAAGTGAATAATTACACTTATTTTTTTAAGTTTCATATAAATATTAGAAGTTATTTTTGCACTACAAATTGGCGCCAAAGGTGTTTCAAAGAATTAAAGGATAATATAAGAATTAGAGGATATTTTCATTCTGAAGATAGTGCTAATAAGTTTTTATACCTATTTTTTAGTGATAAGAATTTAAAATACCAAAACAGAAAGCTAAGATACTCTTTATTAATCGAGGAGGCTTTTATTAAATGAAAATTTTCAAGGGGGGTGACACTATTATCTTGACATTACCAAAAAAATAATCATTTTTAATAATTACAAAATTTACAATTTGAAAATTATTATAAAAGTTGTAGTTTATTTAAAAAGAAATGGAGGTTATTTTTTTATGAAATATTTTCTTGACAGTGCTAAAATTGATGAAATATTATATGCTTATGAAAATTGGGGAATTGATGGAGTTACAACAAACCCAAAACATGTTCTATTGTCTGGAAAACCATTTAAACAGGTTATAAAGGAGTTAGCTTCACATTTTGAAAAAATTGATTTTCCTATATCTATAGAAATAAATCCTCATTTAAATAATCCTGATGAAATGGTTAAAGAAGCTAAAGAATATGCATCATATTCAAAAAATTTTATAATAAAAATACCATGTACAGAACCAGGAATAATTGCTGCAAAAAAATTAGCAAAAGATAGTATAAGAGTTAATATGACTCTAGTATTTTCAGCATCTCAGGCTTTAATTGCTGGAAAAATTGGTGCATACTATGTTTCACCATTTATTGGCTGGAAAGAAAGTTCAGGGGAACCTACAATACAATATATTAAAGATGTTGTTCAAATATATAGAAATTATAACTTTAAAACACAAATCATAGTTGCTGCTGTTAGAAATGGTAATCAAATAGTTGAAGCAGCAAAAGCAAATGCTGATATTGTTACTGCTGGTTTTGATGTTTATAAAGAAAGTTTTTATCATCCTTTTACAGATTTAGGCCTGAAAAGATTTTGTGATGCTTGGGATGCAACAAAAAAAGAGTAAAATAAATTAATTTGAAAGGGAAATTATATGAAAATAGGATTTATAGGCCTTGGGATTATGGGAACCCCTATGGCAATTAATATTATTAAAAATGGTTATGAGGTTTATTGTTTTGATATAGATAAAAATAAAATAGATGAAATAGTGAAAGCTGGTGGTAAAGAAGCAACTTCATATAAAGATATTGCAAACATATCTGATATTATTATTACAATGTTACCAAATACTAAAGTTTTTGAAGATGTTATATCAAACTTAAAAGATCATTTAAAAAAAGGAACAATTTTAATTGACATGAGCACAATTTCATATAAAAAATCTCAGGAAATAGCATCTTTCTTAAGAAATATAGGAGTTGAACTTTTAGATGCTCCAGTCGTAAAAAGCCAACCAGCTGCTATAAAAGGTGAATTAGGTATACTTGTTGGAGGGAAAAAAGAAATATTTAATAAAGTTTTACCAATTTTAAAATGTATGGGGAAAGATATAATTTATTATGGGGAAAATGGAAATGGATTAAAGATGAAAATAATTCATAATATGCTTGTTGCTGGTATTCAGCTTGCTGTTCACCAATCTTTAATTGTTGCTCAAAAAGCAGGATTAAATCTTGATGATATTTATAAAGGAATAAAAGCAGGTGGTGGGCAAAATTTCTATCTTGATACAAAATTTGAATCAATAAAAAATAGGGATTTCTCGCCAAAATTTCCTTTAGAACATATGTATAAAGATTTGAATTTAGCAAAAGAATTGGTCTTAAATTATGAAATAGATTTAAATTTTCTTAATGAATGTTTGAATATTTATAAAGAAGGAATAGAAGAAAATTTAAATAGAGAAGATTTTTCTGCAAGTTTTAAAATACTTGAAAAAAAACTTCAAAAATAAAATTAATATGATAAATACATTATCTACAATAATTATTTATTTTACTCTTATTATAGTTGGTTATCTATTAAAAGTTTTTAAAATATTAAAAGAAGAAGACACTTCTATTTTAACTAAAATTATTTTGAATGTTTCTTTACCAGCACTTGTTCTGCTTACATTTTCAAATTCAAGTTTTGAAAGAAAAAATTTACTTATTATTTTTCTTCCATTTTTATATTTTATCCTTCTTTATCCTATATATTTTTTATTATTAAACATATTTAAAATTTATAAATACAGAGAAATAGCTATAATTTCTTTTTTTGGATTTAATATTGGTCTATTTGCTTATCCTTTTATTAAAGATATCTTTCCAAATAATTTCTTCAGAGCAATGCTTTTTGATACTGGAAATGCTATATTTATCTTTGGTGTATCTTATGCAATTTCTTATTTATTTTATATTTTATATTATGAAAAAAAAGATTTAATAAAAATTTCAGAAAATGAAATTTTATTCAAAAAACTTATAAAAAATAAAAATGAAGCTAAAATAATTTTAAGAAATATTTTTACTAAAAACCTATTAAAAAAAATATTTTTAAAAATAATTAAATTTATTCCTTTTCAAGCTTATATTATTGGTTTACTTTTAGCTATTATAGGGGTAAAATATCCTATGTTTATTAAAAGAGTCTTAGGAATAATATCTGAAGCAAATACTTTTTTAGTTCTTCTTCTTTTAGGTCTAAGTTTATCATTTAAAATTGATAAATTTGAACTTAAAATCATATTTAAAATTTTATTTTTAAAATATTTTATTGGTTTTTTATTTATTTTTATTCTTTATAATTTCTTTTCGAGAATAGATATAAAAACAAAAAATATTGCTTCAATAATGGTAATAATGCCTCCTGGAATGGCAATCATACCATATTCTATTGAATTTAAATTTAATACTAAAGTTACATCTGCCCTTGTTAATTTTGGAAATATAATTTCAATATTTTTAATGATTATAGTTATCAGCATTTTATATAAACTTAACTTACTTAAACTATAAATTTTGAGATTTTTTATATGAATAAAATTAATGAGATAACAATAAATACAGAAAAATTTGGCAAAATAATCTTTATTGTATATGAAAATCTTTACATTGGCATAACTCTAGAAAAAGGTCCAAGAATTTTATTTTTAGGAATAATTAACAAAAATGATCTTTTTAATGAAATAATTTCAAAAAATAATGAAATAATTGAAAAATTAATCTATAACAATTATAATATTTTAAGACCTATAGATTTAAATTTCGATTTTAATAATAATTTAAAATATGAACTTATTGGTGGTCATAGACTATGGCTTGCTCCTGAAAATAAAATAGAAAGCTATATTCCTGATTCTAATGAAATAAATTTTAAAAAATTTTATTTTAATGATAATTTTTTATATATTTTTAGTAATATTTATAAATATCAAGATTATTTTCATGAAAAAGGATTTATCATAAGTTCTATAAATAAAATTGAAGATAATAATTTTAAATCTTTATACCAATTCGATATTATAAATTTTTGCTTAAATTTAAGTAAAAAAGAAATATATAGATCATTATGGGGAATCACTTTATTAAATGGAAAAGGGGAAATTTATTTTCCTATTTTAAAAAGTGATGAAAATAACTTAAATCCCCTTTATAATATAGTAATCTGGCCATATAATGATGATAATTTAAAAAAAAATATAAAAATAATCTCTTTTAATAAATCTTCTTTTAAAGATATTTTTAAATATATTAAAATTTTTGAAACTAATAATTCAAAAAAAATCTACAAAATAATAAAAGTAAAAAATGATTGGATGAAAAATAAAAAATTTGGTTTTTATATAAACTCAAACTTAGCTATATACTTAAATAAAAACTATATTTTTATAAAAAATATTTCAAAAGAAATAGATAAAAGTTTTTTAAATAGGATAGACAATATAATTATTAAAGAAAAAAATATTTCTAATTTATCACTATATAATGAAAAAATGTTTAATGATTATAATAATGATAATAATTATCTTTTCCCTGATCTATTTACAAATTTTCAAACTTATTTGTCTAAAAATTATATTGAATTAGAATCACTTTCACAAATTTTCAAAATAGAACCAAATAAAACTTCTTATTCAAAAGAAAAATGGGCTATTGCTCTCAAATAACTAAATCTTATTATCTATATTAGTCTAATTAACTATACAAATAGATCCGATATTATTTTGTTTGAAATAATATAAAATTTTGGATTAATAAAGATTTTATTATTTTCTCTATCAAAAATAATCTTTTTTTCAGTCAATAATTTTTCAATTTCATTTTTTTTATATTCAATAAGATCAAAATTATACTTTTCTTTTAATAGGTTTAAAGAAACTCCATTTATTGTTCTCAAACCAAGCATAATCTCTTCATTAATTTGGTCTTTTAAATTTAACAACTCTTTTTCTTTAAAATGGTCAAGACTAAATAAACTTTTAATATTTTTATTAAAATTTACTTTTAAATAATTTTCAAGATTATTATTTTTGTATCTTAAATTTTCTATAAAACCCGAACTTGTTGGACCTAATCCAATATAATAACTCCTATTCCAATAAGAGAGATTGTGTTTTGAAAAATATTCCTCTTTTAAAGCAAAATTAGAAATTTCATAATTAACATAACCCAAATTATTTAATTTTTTTTGTAATTGTTTATACTGAAAAAAAGACTTATTATCAATTTTATCTATATTTTTTTTATAATATTTAAAGTACTTTTCTTCACCTGTAAGCATAAACATATAAATTGAAATATGAGGAATATTATTTTTTTTTATGAAATTTATTATTTTTAATAGATTAAAACCTGGAACCCCTAAAATAAAATCAACAGAATAATTTTTAAAATATTTTTTAATTAAATCTATTTTACTTTGATAAAATAAATATAGATTATCATTAATAAGTTTTAATTTATTTAAGTTTAAATGTTTTGTTATTTGATTCTCTCTAAAATCTATATTTTTTTCTTTTAAAATTTTACTAAAATCCCTTTTCAAAAAGAGAAGTCCTCTTATAGAAAAAGATTGAACCCCTATAGATACTCTATTTATTCCAATTTTTTTATATTTTTTTAAAATTCTTTCATTTATATCTTGAGGATTTACTTCAATTGTAATTTCAACATTTTCTTTTAAATAAAAGTTTTTCTTTATCAAAAATATTATTTTTTTTATATAGATTGGGTTTATGGATGATGGAGTACCTCCTCCAAAATAAATTGTATCAATTCCAATAGATTTGGAATTAAAATATTTTTTTAAAAAACTTTCATAAAAAAATATTTCTTCTTTTATTTTTTTATAAAACTTATAAACAATAATATTTTTTTTGATAATGTCATAAGAAATTAATTCCCTTGAATAAAAATGACAATAACCACATTTTTTTTTACAAAACGGTATATGTATATAAAATGAAATATTCATAAATAAAAAAATTAATAAAAAGTTTATTTAAAAATTTATCTTTCTTTTATAAATAGACTTAGCTTTTATTTGAGTTTCTTTTATAGGACCATATATAGATGAATCTAAAATATCACTTTCATCAAGACTTATACAAAAAAATGATTTATCAGGGATTTTTATTTCGTCAAATTTAAAAAAAATTTCTTTTCTTATTTTTTTATAAATAGTCCCATTTACATAATAATATCCATTTTTATAATAAACTACATCTCCAGCTTTTGCTATAATTATATATAATTTTTCATTTTTATTTTTTCTTATTATAAGATTTTTAGGATTTAAAAAATTAATAATATTATCCATTAAAACACTTAAATAATTATTATCATAAGAAAAAGAAACATTTACTAGGTCTCCTCTTTCAAGTTTAAAATTCACAATAGAACTATTAACAAAGAATATTCCAAAAAAATTTTTCCTATAAATATAAGGTTTAATAAAACTAAAAATAATAGAGAGAAAAAAACTAAAAGATAAATAAGTAATAAAAATAACTAATATTAAATTTGTTTTTCTTATTTTTTTATAAGGTGAATTAGTTCTTATATACATAAATAATATTTCTATCTTTAATTTTTTTATTTACTTTTTATTTTCATATTTTTTCATTTTTTTATTTCAATTATTTATGCTTTCTATATTTATTTTTTTTATTTATTTTATATTTTTATATATTTTTATTTCAATTACTTATGCTTTTTATATTCATACTTTTTTATATTTTCTATTTTTAAATTAAAATTTATAGTATTTAATTTTTTTTTCAACAATTACTGAAAATTAATCTAATAAAATAAATAAATCTAAGATAAATTTAACTCATTTCTCTTAGAAGAAAAGATTTCTTTTAATATTTTACTTAAGCCATCTCTATTAATTATTTCAATAGGTCTTTGACTTATATAATTGTTTACTTCAGGTAATGTATAGGATGGAGCTATTAGATAAGCCTTTGCAGATTTATATAATTTCATCTTATTAAGAACATCAGATACTAAGGATTGATCTATAGGTCTTGATATATCTCTCATGATCATAAAATATATAGGTAATTTTTCAATTTTTTTCCATCCAGAAGTTGAACCAATTGTTTGAGCTTCTGAAAATTTACCATCCTCATCAAACTTAATGGAAATAATTTTACAATCAAAATAATGAATTATATCTTGAACTATCTCTTCAAATTTTTGTTTTGAAGCAACTAGAAACTCTTTAACATTATCATCATTTTTTAAATGTTGAAATTTTGATAATTTTATTACTACATCTTTAAAATCTTTTTTTATTGAATATATTTTTTCCCATATTTCAACAGCTCTATCAATATAATTCATTTTATAATATGAATCAGCTATTATATATAGAATATTTAAAAATGATATTGAGTTAAAATCCTTTATCCATTTTATTGATTCTTCGAAATATTTAACAGCATTTTGAAAATCTTTTTGTTCAAAATATATAAGTCCAAGTTGAAAATTAGCATTTAGAGCAAATTTTTCGTTATTTGTAACTTTTGATAGATATATTATTGCACTTTTTATATCACCTGTTTCTTTACAAGAAATGCCATAAAAATACAGAGCATCTGGTGAATTAGGTGCAAGTTTTATAGCTGCTTGGAGATATTTTTTTGCTATAGAGTACTGTTTTTTTTCTACAAGAATCTCACCTGTAGAAAAAATTGCTTTGATATTATCCTTATCAATTTTTAAAGCTTTTTGGTAAAATTTTAATGCATGATCCCATTTTTGTTTATTTTTAAAAATATCAGCAATTTCAAGGCAAGTATATAAATCATCTGGATTACTATTATATATAAGCAATAACTCTTTTAATGCTTCATCAAAAAGATTTTTATTTAAATAAATATCAGCTAATCTAAATCTAATTTGAGACTCAGATAGTCCATATGATTCTAAATTGTATCTAAAAAGATAATTATACTCATTTTTTGCTTCATTATAATTCTTTAAATTCCATAAACACTCAGCAAGATAATAATGGTTTAATGGATTGTCTGGATCTTTTTTTATAAGCTTCCTTAAATAACTCGATGCTTCATCATACTTACCATTTTCAATTAATTGCTTTATTTTATTAAGTTTTATAGGCGAAAAGAAAATTTTGTATATTATTATAGAAATAATAGATAATATTCCAAACCCTATACCTAAAAGAATTGATATATCCACATTAACCTCAATTTTTTAAAATTATACTTTTATACAATTATTTAATCATTATAATAATAATTAAAATAAAAATTATTTTATAATATACTTTTATTATATAAAGGTAGTTATTTTTAATCAAAAGTAAATAATTTTATGTGAAAATTCCCAACTTAAATATTATCTTGTCAAACTAATAAACAACACTCAAAAAATAAAGTATAAATTTAAATTTTCAATATTTCTATTAGAATTATAAAAAAATAATAAATTTTTATAATTATCGATTATTATAATAAAAAGATATATACTTAATTAAAATTTAAGTTATAATTTTTAAAAAGAAAAATATATATGAGAAAAATTTATTTTTTTTCTTTGTTTTTTTCTTTATATTTTATATTTTTATTGCTTTTTATTAATACAAATTTATTGGTCTATGCTGATGAAAATAAAAATTTTATTGAAGGTGAAAAATACTACTTAAATTCTAAATTCCAAATAGCAAAACAATACTTTTTAATTGCTTTAAATGAAGGTTATAAAGATGTTCTCCTATTTTATTATCTTGGAAACATTTATTTTTTTGAAAAAGATTTTGAAAATGCATTAAAATTTTATTTTATAGCAGTAGAATATGAAAAATATCAAAAAGAAATAAATTACAATATTGGACTAACTTATTATATGATAGGAAATTATATAAATTCTATAAAATATTTTTTAAATTCATTAAAATTTGATCCTATATTTGATAGTGCTTTTTTACAAATAGGTTTTTGTTATTATAAATTAAAAGATAAAGAAAAAACTATAGAATATTTTCAATATTATGTTGCATATACAAAAAATAATGAAAAAAAAGAAAAAATTTTAAAAATTTTAGAACTTTTAAAAGATCCTAATTTTAAGTTCCCTGAAGAAAATGTAAGTGTTACTCAAAACACTCAAGGCTCATCTCAGTCTTCACAAGGCTCAGGTTCCCCAGGACAAGGAACAGGCTCCTCTTCATCAAGTAGTTCCTCAACTGTTTCAAGTCTCCTGGATTCTATGTTAAATGATCCCGAAACTGTTGAGATAAGTGAACCCGGAGGTGAAGAAACAGAAAACCAAGAAGATATTTAAATTTAAAATAATTAAAATAAATTTAAAAAAAAATTAAAAGAAATTGAATATTATTAAATTGGAATACAACAATAAATATCTTAATATACCCAATCTACATTTAAGGAGAAAATATGAAAAATAATATTAAAAAAAATATTACTTTGGTTAGTATTTTTATTTTAATTTTACTTACAATCACTTCTATTTTTATAATTTCAAATAATGTAAGAAAAAATAATTTTATAAATTCAAGATTAAAACTTACAAAAACTTTATTAGAAAACAATGAGTATGATGAAGCAAAAAACTTATTAGAAGAAATTTTATTAAAATATCCTGATCATTTATATGGAAATTTAATTTATAAGAATTTAATTAAAGGTAATTATGAGCTCTCATTAAAATTAATTGATGAATATTTAAATAATAAAGAAAAATTTAACAAAAATGATAATTTTGAAAATAAAGAATTGGTAGAAAAAAAAGATCAAAATACTAATCAAACAAGTTCAGAAAATAGCAAAAAAACAAATCAAAATACAAATTATAATCAAAAAACAAATGTTGGAAGTTCAAACACTGGTATCTCTTCAAAAAATAGTAAAAGTTCTCAAAATGTTACTGCGATAAAATCTACTTCTTCAAATAATTCTGAAACAAAAGAAACAAATACTGATAATGTGATTAGTTCCACTAAAGATAAAGTAGATCCATTAAAACAAAAATATGATGAATTGATTGCGAAAGGTAAAGAGGAACTAAAAAAAGGTAACACAAGTAAGGCTATAGAATATTTTGAAGAAGCGAAAAAAATAAAAAATGATGATTATGAAGTATATGAACAGGAAGCACTTGCTTATTATATGATGGATCCAAATTCATCTGAAAACCAAAAAAAGATAATCGAAAATAGTAATAAAGCATTAGAATTTAAAAAAGACAGCGTTATATCTTATATTCTTCTTGGAAAAATATATTACAAAAGTGGTTTATATGAAAAATCAATAGAATCTTTTGACAAAGCTTTAACTTATGATCCCAATAATATTGAGGCTTTAGAAGGTCAAGCACTAAACTATTTTGCATTAAAAAATGATGATAAAGCTAAATATTTTATAGAAAAACTATATAAAATAGATTCAAAAAATTTTGTTGCAAATAAATATCTTGGAAAATGGAGTCTTGATGAAAAAAAATATAATGAAGCATTAAATTATATTGAAACTGCATATAAAAAAAATCCAGATGATAAAGAAAACATTATAAATTATTTAAAAACATTGTATTCTTTAAATAAATTTAATGATGTCATATCAGTCGGATTAAATTCTATAAAAAAAGATCCTAAATATGTTGATGAATATCTTTTTATAGCTTTATCATACTGGAAAACAAATCAAGGACAAAAAGCAATCGATTATTTTGAATTAGGCTTAAAATCAAATAACTATTACGATGAAACTTATAAATACAAATACTATTACAATTATGGTAAAGTACTTGTTGATTTAAAAAAATATGATGAAGCTGAAAAAAATTTCAAAAAAGCAATTGAAATAAATTCTTCTTATCTTTTACCATTTGAAGAGCTTGGTTCTTTATATGTAAACAACATGAAAAAATATAAAGAAGCAATTGAGGTTTTAGAAAAAGCAATTCAACTTGGTGGAATTAACTATACAAATTATTTTAATTTAGCAACTGCATACAAAGAAAGTGGAGATTTTCAGAAATCTTTAGAAAATTATGCTCAAGCTATAAATGAAAATAAAAAAATTGCAGATGTAAATCAAAGATCTCAAAACTATGCAAAAGTTTATACAATTATAGGTAATATGATCTTTAAAGATGACCCAAATAAAGCTTATGAATATTATAAAAAAGCCCTAACATATGGATCACCTTTTATTGAAACATATAGTGGTTTTTGTGATGCAGCACTTAAAATAGAAAATTTTAATGATACAAATACACTAAATGACACTGTTAATAAGTTTGAAAATTATGTAAAAACTTCAATATCTACAGAAATTGATTTAAATAGGGAAAAAGCTAAATTTTATGTTAAAGCTGGTTCAATTTATTTTAAATTAAAAATTTATGATAAAGCTGAACTTCTTGCTAAAAAAGCTATATCCATTATTTCAAAATATTCAACTGCATATGATTTAGTTATTGAAGCTTTGATTATGCAGAAAAAATATGATGAAGCATTAAAATATATTGATACATATTTAGGATTTGCATCTGAAGATAAGAAAAAAGAATTACTAAAAAAAATTGAAGAGATAAATAAACAAAAATAAAAATAATGAAATATAATTAATTTTATTGACAATATCAACATTTATTATTATATTTATTTCAAATTCAAAATATCTTATTAAATTTATTAAAATTATTAACAAAAAAATATAAACTTGAGGAGTTAAAATGGGAAATTATATTGAAATTAATGAAAATAATTTTGAGGATGAAGTTTTAAAATCTGATATACCTGTACTTATAGACTTCTGGGCACCTTGGTGTGGTCCTTGTAAAATGATCTCACCTATAATTGAAGAAATAGCAAATGATTATGCAGGGAAAATAAAAGTTTGTAAATTAAACACTGATGAGAATTACGAACTTGCTTCAAAATATGAAATAGTCTCAATACCAACTCTTGCTATTTTTAAAAATGGTAAAGAAATAAAAAGAATAATTGGAGCAATGCCTAAAAATCAAATAGTTAAATTTATAGATAGTACTGCTTTTAATAATTAAAAGATAATTTTAGTTTTACTATTTTATTTATTCTAATTTATTTATTCTAATTTTTTATCTTTTAGTTTTATGAATTAATTATATTTGTTTAATAGATAAATATAGTGGAAAATAATAATTTAAATTATATAAACGAATTATCTTATTCAAAAGATAGCATATTAAAAAAATTAAATTACTATTTGTCTCAAAATAATTTAATCGACATTTTTGAAATTTATAAATTAGTTGAAGTAGAAATTTCTAAAAATTACAATTTGATTTTTGAAAATATAATAAATGATCGAATTTTTTATGAGAATTCTTTAAAAAACAAAAATTTTGACTTTTCTAACATTATAATATTCCCTAAGAATTTGTTTTTTTTTAATAAAAATACTTTTAATATTAAATCAACTTATATTGAAGAAGAGAAAGATAAAAATGATAATAATATAAAAAATATTAAAGTAATAATTGTTTTTAATAATATTATCTCTTTTTTATTTTTTTTAATATTTGAACTAAATAATTTTAATGATAAATATAATCTTTTTAAAAATAATAATTTTTATTTTTTTATTCATTTTTTTATTAATGATAAATTTGAAGATAAACATTTTAAAATTATTTTTGGAAATGAAGATTTTTTGCAAAAGTATCTTTTTAACAATTTTAGTGAACTCGATTTCGTTGAAATAAACAAAATCAATTATGATAATAAAAATTTAAATTATATTTATGAAAAATTTAATAAAAATTTATACAAAAAAATTTATGAATTAGAAAAGTCTAATGATAATTTTAATAAATTTTTCCCAAAAAATTATAATATAATAAATTTTTTAGAAGTAATTAAAATTAAAAATATTTCAGCATTATCAACAGCATACCAGCAAGACCAATATATAAAAAATTTTTTTAAAAATTTAATTTATTTAAATAAAAAAAACCATAATATAAAAGTATTACCAAATTTAAAAAATAGAGATATCTTAATATTTGGTGCATCACCAAAAATCGAATTTTTATTTAAATTAGTTAATGTTTTTATCAATAATTTAAATATAAACTTAAACAATAATATAAAAAATAATTTAATTTTTAATAAATTTCTTACTTTTTCAGTACCATCATCTTTTGATATTCTATTAAAAAATAAAGTTAATTTAAATTATTTAATAAATTTTGATACAAATTTTTTTGTTTGTTTCCACTTATCAAAATATTTTAAAAGTATTAAATTTTTATATTATATCAAAAATACCAAATTAATTGGATCTCTTTTTATATACCCTTCTATAATTAAAAATTATAATAATGATCTATATCTAATAAACTTTAAAACTAGTTTAGAACAAATTGTTTTTAATAAAATTGATTTACCAACAAACAATTTTGCTGGAACAACTGTAAATATGCAACTTAGCCTTTTAAATAGCTTATATTTTTCAAATAATCATGCTTATAATAATAAAATTAATCAAAAACTTAAAGTTTTTTTAATTGGATCTGAATATGAAAACTTAGGTTTAAATAATAAAAACACACACCATAAATATTATCCATTATACAATTATATTTTAAAAAATGAATCTTATATAAAAACACTCTATACCTGGGAAACAAAAAATTATATTTACTCTTCTTTTAAACATAAAAATTATAAGAAAGATCTTGAAAGTAAAGAATTAAATAATTTAAGAATTTATAAGATAAGTCACTTTGATGATTATGAAAATTTTATTAAAAACAATTTACTTAATTTTAATTTAAATAATTATAATTTTAAAAACTCAGACTTACTTAATCATGATTATTCTAATAATACAAATAGTTATAATTCAAATAATTACTTTATATGTGATAGTAATAAATTAAAAAATATAAAAAATTTTGACGCAAATATTTTTAAAAAAAATTGTTTAATCTTAAAAGAAAATTTAAACAAATTTTTTGATTTAATTATTAATTTATTTGACAAAAATTATGAAAATTCTGAAATAATTAAATTGTTTTATTTTTCAAATTATGAAGATTTCAAAAGAGAAAAACTAAATTTTATTAATGAAAATAATGATTTTAATATTGATGAAAATGGATTTAATTTTTTAAAAAAAATTTTTGAAGAAATATTTTTTAATGAAATTTACTTTTTTATAAAAGGAAAAAATATAGATTTAAAGAAAAAAATTAATAAAATAAGAAGATATTTAAATAAATTAAACTAAAAAAAGGGAGAATTTAAAATTCCCCCCTTTTTTATTAAATATTTTTTTATTTAATCATAAAATATATATAAATTTAAGCATAAAGTTTTTCAAAAATATCTCTTAGTACCTTTGATTCTCTTAAAAGATTTAATGTAAAAATTGCATGATCTTTTGCATAACCATTGCCTATTAACATATCAACATCTTTACCAACACCTTCTGCACCTAAAGCTGCTTTGGTAAAAGATGTTGCCATAGAAAAGAAATAAATAATTCCTCTATCTTTTGTACATAAAATAGAGCCCATTTCTGTATTTTCAACATTTACACAATTTATAACAACATCACAAAGTTCCCCATTTGTTTCTTTTGATATTGCATCAAGCATTTCTATAGGATTTGTTGCATCAACTTTTAAAACTTTATCATAAAAACCAGTTTCTTCTGCTCTTTTTGTAGAACTTTCAGTGTGGGTAATACCATAAACTTTCCCTGTTATACCAGCTCTCTTTTTAGCTTCATAACCACATAAAACCCCTGATTTTCCACCTGCTCCAATTATTAAAACTTTATCACCTGGTTTAACAAGTCTTGCAACCTGAGGTGCAGCTCCTGCTACATCTAAAGCTGCTAAAGCAACTGATTGTGGGATATCATCTGGAAGTTTTGCCAATATAGCAGATTCAAATAGAATAGCTTTTCCATCAATATCAACTTGATCCTTATCTTTGTTAATTTTCAATATCTTATTTATTTTTAAAGGAGTTAAAGATAAAGAAACAAGAGAAGCTATTTTGTCACCCTCTTTCAAATCAATTTTACCTTTTAATTTTTCTCCTATTTTTTCAACAACACCAATAAACATACCGCCTGAACCTGTTACTGGATTGTGCTGTTTACCTCTTGTTTTAACTGTTTCAAGAATAATCTCAGCTATTTTATTTTCATCATCATTTGCTTGATTTTCAATTTGAGTAAAAGATGCTGAATCAATATTTAATGTTATTACATTACATAAAATTTCATTATCATAGACAACATCAACATTATTATCAATTTTCCATGCTGTCTGTGGTAAAACACCTTTTGGTTCAATTACTCTGTGTGTTCCATATTTATTACCTGCTGGCATAAAAACTCCTTTATTTTTTTAAAATTAACTAAAAAAAAAAAAAATTCAATTTTTAAAAATAATAATAATTACATTAAAATAAATTATAAAAATATACTCTAACATTTTAAAAGGAATCTTATTAGCAATTAAAAAGTAATAAAAAAATTTAAATATAAAAAAGTTTAATTGACAAATTATATAAAATAATTAACATTGATTTTGAAATGGAACAATTCTCTAATTATCTTTTTCATAAATATTTCAATTTATTGACAAATTATATTTTTAATATATATTTTTGAATGTATGTTTAATTTAATATTTTTTAGGAGGATTTGGTGGAAGATAATTTATATAAAAATATTTTAAAATTAATGGAAAATTTTTCAAATTTGAATATTGATTATTTTGAATTTAAAAATAATAGTTATGAATTAAAATTAAAAAAAATTAAAGAAAAAATTATCAATAATACCCATTTAGAAAATATAGAACAGAATCAAATAGATATTCAAAAAACACCTACAACTAGAATTAAAGAAACAATTATCCCTGAACTTGATGAAATAAATATTGATGAACAATCTATCCATATAGTTAAATCTCCAATTATAGGTACTTTTTACCGGACTCCATCTCCTGATAAACCTCCTTATGTTGAATTAGGTTCAAAAGTAAAGAAAGGTGATATTCTTTGTATCATAGAAGCAATGAAGGTTATGAACAAAATTGAATCAGAAGTAAATGGGGAAATAATAGAAATACTTGTTGAAAATGGCAAGCCTGTTGAATATGGAACTAATCTTTTCAAAATTAAAAAATATGAATAGTTTTTTATTTTAATTATTATTTTTATGTTAAAGTTTATTAAAAAATTTATTATATGAGGTTTTATGTTTAATAAAATATTAATTGCAAATAGAGGAGAAATAGCAGTTAGAGTTATAAGAGCATGTAAAGAACTTGGAATCAAAACAGTTGCTGTCTATTCAACAGCAGATAAAGAATCTTTACATGTAAAATTAGCTGATGAAAAAGTTTGTATCGGAGATTTTTCTCCAAAATCAAGTTATCTTAATATAAATAATATAATTTCTGCTGCTTTACTAAAAAAAGTTGATGCCATCCATCCTGGGTATGGTTTCCTATCAGAAAATCCTGAATTTGCAGCAATATGTGAAGATGTTGGATTAAAATTCATTGGACCGAAAAGCGAAGTAATTGAAAAATTAGGGAAAAAAGATTTGGCAAAAAAAATAATGGAAGAACATAATGTACCTGTTGTTCCTGGACCTGCAAAAGGGATAACTGATCCTAATGAAGCTTTAAAAATTGCTAAAGATATTGGTTTTCCAGTAGTTATAAAAGCTGTAAGTGGTGGTGGAGGAAGAGGAATAAGATTTGTTTATAATGAAAATGATTTTATTCAAATTTTTCAAGAAGCATCACATGAAGCTGATATTTCTTTTAATGATCCATCTTTATACATTGAAAAAATGATACTTGACCCAAAACACATAGAATTTCAAATATTAGCTGATGAACGTGGAAATTGTATTCATCTTTTGGAAAGAGATTGTAGTGCACAAAGAAGAAAACAAAAAGTTATAGAAGAAACTCCTTCTGTAATGATTTCAAATGAACAAAAGAAAAATTTAGGTGCTAAAATTGTAAAAGCTTTAACTGATATAGGTTATACAAATGCAGGAACAGTAGAATTTTTATATGAAAATGGAAATTTTTATTTTATGGAGGTAAATACAAGAATTCAAGTAGAGCATCCTGTAACAGAAACTGCAACTGGAATTGATATTGTTAAAGAACAAATAAAAATAGCAGCAGGTGAAAAATTAAAAATAAAGCAACAAGATGTTAACTTAAATTTACATGCTATTGAATGTAGAATTAATGCAGAGGATCCTGAAAAAAATTTTATGCCATCAGCAGGCAAAATTGAAAATATAATTTTCCCTGGTGGAAATGGAATTAGAGTTGATACTGCCGTTTATCCAGGTTATATAATTCCCCCTTATTATGATTCTATGATAATGAAACTTATTTCATTCGGTGAATCAAGGGAAGTTGCTATTGCTAAAGCAATCAGAGCACTTCAAGAAACTTATATAGAAGGAATCAAATCAAATGTAAATTTTCTTTTAAAGATATTAACTTCCGATAAATTTCTTAAAGGAACTTATACTATAAATTTTATAGAAAAAGAATTACTAAAAAAATAAATTTATAACACTAAAATAAGGTTTTAAGGAAAATTATGGCAAAAAGTATAGAAGAATTTTTAAAAAAAATATTTGGAATAAAAACAAAGAAAATCGAAACCACAATTCCAGATAATGTTTTTATTCAATGTCCCAATTGTAAAAAAATGGTTTATAAAAAGAAAGTTGATAACAATATAGGAATTTGTCCAGAATGTGGTTATCATTTTAAAATTACTGTATCTCAATGGATTAATATACTTGTAGATAAAGATTCATTTTCTCCTCTTTTTGATGATTTAAAATCAATAAATATACTAAACTTCCCTGATTATTCTGAAAAACTAAATTCACTTTATAAAAATAAGATAAATGAAGGTATAACTTGTGGAAAAGCTAAAATAAATGGAATAAATGTTTTAATTGGGATTATGGATACTGATTTCATACTTGGATCGATGGGAGCAGTTGTTGGTGAAAGAGTAACATTACTTTTTGAAAAGGGAATTTCATTAAATTATCCTGTAATTATTTTAACAAGGTCAGGTGGAGCCAGAATGCAAGAAGGTGTTATTTCACTTATGCAAATGGCTAAAACCTCTGCTGCTGCTAAAAAATTTTCTGAAAGTGGCAATTTATATATTGTTATAATGACTGATCCAACAACAGGTGGAACAACTGCTTCTTTTGCTTCACTTGGAGACATAATTATAGCAGAACCTAAGGCTTTAATTGGTTTTGCAGGACCAAGAGTTATAGAACAAACAATTAAGCAAACATTGCCTCCTGGGTTCCAAACATCTGAATTTCTTTTAGAAAAAGGATTTGTTGATATTGTACTTCCAAGGCCAGAAATAAAAAATAAATTATATGAAATTTTAAAAATTCACAAATATTAGTTTTTTGATTTTATTATATATTATTTTTTATTTTTAATATATTAGAAAATTACAGTCTAATTTTACTTAAAATATTTGGAGATTAATTATGGATTCAATTAAAAATATAAAAAAATCATTAAATGAATTAAAAAATTTAGCTAAAAAAGAAGGGATAGATCTTTCAAAAGAAATAAATGAACTTGAAGAAAAAATAAAATTAATAAATGAATCTGAAAAAGAAAAGATTTTAAAAAGCAAATCTAAAATTTCTCCTTGGGAAAGAGTTCAAAAAGCAAGAAATCTTGAAAGACCAAAACCCCAAGACTACATTAAATCTATAATTAAAAATTTTATTGAACTTCATGGAGATAGAAGTTTTGGGGATGATAAAGCTATTATTGGAGGAATTGGATATTTAAGAGATATACCTGTTACTGCAATAGGAACTTTTAGAGGTAAAAATTTAAAAGAAAACATGGACTGCAACTTTGGTATGCCACATCCTGAAGGATATAGAAAAGCTCTAAGACTTGCTAAACAAGCTGAAAAATTTAAAAGACCTGTAATATTTTTTATTGACACACCAGGTGCATTTTGTGGGATTGATGCAGAAGAAAGAGGTATATCTGAAGCAATTGCAAAAAGTCTATATGAATTGTCAAGTTTAAAAGTTCCTGTCATATCAATTATTACAGGTGAAGGTGGATCAGGAGGAGCTTTAGCTTTAGCTGTTGCAAATCAAATTTATATGATGGAAAATGCAGTATTTTCAGTAATTTCACCAGAAGGATGTGCATCTATTCTCTTTAAGGATGCATCTAAAGCAAATATCGCTGCTGAATCTTTAAAATTAACTTCTTTTGACCTATTAGAATTAGGAATTATTGATAAAATTATTGAAGAAAATGATAACTTTGAATTATCACCTCAAAATACTTTTAAAAAACTTGAAGAAATCTTATATAATGATTTATTGGAACTTATGCTTCTAGAAGCTTCACAAATTGTATCATTAAAATATGAAAAATATAGAAAAATTGGATTTTTTGAAAAATTTGAATCTCCTTTAAATACCTTTGGAGAAAATAAAGATTCAAAGAAAAATTTAACACAAGAAATAGGCAGATTTTTTGGATTTAAATAATTTTTCTTTATTTATTCAAAAAATAATCTTTTAAAAATTATTTTTTTATTAATTTAAATTTTTTTTATATTTTAATGCTAATTTCCTTCCAAGTTCAAGAAAAATAAAAAAGATTAAAACAACTATTAATATTTTTACCATACTAATTTTTATAAAATTTCTATCTTCAATATTAAGAAATATTGAACCAATATAAGCATAAAAAATTGCCTGAATAGATGAACCAATCAATGTTGTTAAAAAAAAATCTTTTATAGAAATATTTGATAAAGCAGAAATTATATTTAAAGAATTATATGGAGTTATAAAAAATAATCTTGCCCATAAAATATAATATTTTCCGTTTTTATTTATACTGCTCATTATATTATCAAAAAGTTTTATCTTTCCTTTAAATTTCATAAAAAAATCATATAATAAAAACCTAGCAAAAATAAATGCAATCATAATATTAATAATAGAGCCAACATATGCTATTAAAGCACCTAAATAAACATTAAAGATAATCCCACTTATTATTGAAAATTGAGCAATAGGAATGTAAATAAACCCCGAAATAAAATATAAAAGTATTATTAAAATAATAGATAATAATCTATATTGTTTTACTATCTTAATTTTATTTAATAAATATTCAACATTCAGATACTCATATTTATTTAAAAAATATAAAGAAATTAAAATAATTGCAAAAAATATTATAAACTTTAAAAAATCTTTCATTAGGTTTTTAAGAATATTTTTCTATAGAAATAATTTTATATTTATTCTCATCTATATCAACTACATCACCAATTTTTTTATTTAAAAGCAAATTTCCTAAAGTTGTCTCATAAGAAATAATATTTTTTGAGAGATCAACATCCCATTTTCCTAAAATAGTATATAATATTTCCTTATTCTTATTTAAATCTAAAAGCTTAACTCTTGTTCCAATTGAAACCTTAGATAAATCAATTTTATCAAAATCAATTTCTCTAACTCTATTTAATTCATCTTGAATATTAACAGCTTCTTCATTTAGTTCTTGCAATCTTTCTCTTGCTGCAATATATTCTGCATTTTCTCTTAAATCTCCCTTTTCTTTGGCTTGCATCATTTCATTCTTAGTTCTTGGAATTTCCACTTGTAATAAATTATTTAAATATTTCTGCTTTTCCCTTATAGATTCTTTTGTAGAATAAAAAATATTTTCTTTTGTTTCCGGTTCTTCTAATATACCTAGTTCTCTTACATATTCCTTAAAATATTTTGTAAGAATTATTTTAAATTCTACAATATATTCGGGCTTCATATCTTTAATCTTAAAAAACAATTTTGGAATTCTTTTTAATATTTCTATATTATTATTTCCTCTATATAATTTTTCAAGTTCTCCATCACTAAAAAGTATTTCAATTATTGAATTATAGATTTTTCTATTTTGGACACTATTTATCTTTTGAATAAGAGCTTTATTAACACTATCAAGAAGATTAACAAGAAGTAGAATTATTTCTTCTTTCTTAACATCAAGTTCTAATGAAATATTATTAAAAATAAGATTTTTACAATACCATATAAAAAGTTCTGGATTATCTCTATAATTTTTAATAACTTCTTTAATTATTTCATTTACAGCATCTTTTTCATTTCTAACAATAAGATAATTTAATGCATATTTTGAGCCAAATTTTTTTAAATAATTCACAAAAACTTGTTCCCAGTCTTCTACATATTTTACAATATTATCAAGATATATTTTTTCAAGATATGGATCGTTTATTGAAAAATAAAATTTATTACTTGCTTTTAAATTATTAAACATTTCTTCAATTGGAAATGGAAAATTGATATTTAAATTGGGATATTGTTTTTTTAAATCTTTTAAAATAATAAAAGCAATTACAAAATTAGGTGAAACTTCTAAATCTCCACTGATAAGTTTATTTAAAAAACCAATCATAAAAGAAAAATTTTCATTATTTAAATCTCCACCTTCTTCAATATATTTTTTAATTAATTTAATTTTTTCAAAAAGATCCGAAGTTGATTTAAATTCTTCAAACAAAGAATCTTCAAAAGATATTGGGTTTGTTCTCAAGAAATACTCATTATTTTTATCATATGATTTAGAAAACAAAGGATCATTTTTTAGTAAATCTTTTGCTCTATCCCATAAATTATTCCAACTTTTTTCATCTATTATATTGTTTTTAATAAGATATTTTTTTATATCTTGAGAAGTTCCCCTTCCTCCAATTGCTTTCAAAGTTCTTTTTATTATTTCATGGGGTTTATCTTTAATTAAACTTAATAACTCTTTTTCATTTTTTCTTTTTATAACTATAAGGTCATCATTACCTAAAATAGAGAGTGACTTAATAGCCATATCAACATTCATTTGATGAGCTTTTTTTAAATCAAAATCTATAATTAAAAAATTATCTTTAATATCGGAGATATAACCTATACCAAGTTTTTGATGGTAAACATAATTTCCCTTATCAAATAAAATATATTTTTCAAAAATTTCTATTGCATCATAGAGATTTTTCCATGATTGATTCATTTGACTTCTTTTTATACAATCATCAAAATTAGAATTATTTTTATATAAATTTCTATAAGCATTTATCAATTTTTGTCTAAGTTCCATCGATTTTGGTTCTTTATTTTTTTGAGGAATAAATTTATAAATAGTTTTTATTGTTTTAACAACCAAATCCCATTTTTCTTCAAGTTCAGATTTCGCAATAAAATCTTCTCCGAGCTTGAAAGAAAGTTGAATATTTATTGATGCTATTTTTTCAAGATAATTAAAAAGATAGTCATAATTACTGTGTGTTAATTGAACAACTTTATTCCAATACAATTCAATTTCATTTAATACTTTATTTTTTATTGTTGTCTCAAGAATTTTTTTATAATAATAAAGTGCTTTATCTAAAATCTGTTTTTCTTCAAAATATTTTGCTAATCTTTTTGAATTTTTAACTTCAGAAAAATCTAATTTTGCTAGTTTTTCAAGATAAGGGATCAGTGTTTCTTCCTGTTCATTTTCATTTTCTAATAAATTAATATAATCCAATAAAATATTTTTTGAAAAACCAAATTGTAAAAATTTATCACTTAAAAATTTAACAATATTATTTTTTTTGTTTTCTTTAAATATTGAAATAAGTTTTTCACCATTTGTAAAATCATTGTATCCTGTTTTCAAAAACAACATTTGGGAAACATAAAGAGCAATTATAGAATTTGGAGAAGTTTTCAATGTATTTTCGCATATATCTAAAGCTTCATTAGCTTTATCTTCCTTCAATATTTTTTCTATTAAATCATCATATTTGTTAAAAATAGTTGTTGTAATTTCAGAAATAGATACTCTTGTCCATTTTTCTTGCTTTATTAAATCACTTAAATTTTCCAAAAGATTTACCATATCAACTCCTAAACATTAAAATTATTTTTAATTTTTTCATAAATTAAACTATCCATATTTTTTATTTTATCTAAATATTGTTCAAATTTATTTTTATCAAATTCCTGATAAAAATAGTATTCAAGTAAAATTATATAATTTTTAATTAAAACTGGTTTTAGATTTTGCTTTATTTTCCCATCATCACTATAATATGATTTTTCAATACTATTTAAATTTGTTTTTATCTTTTCAACTTCAACTTGTATTAATTCCCTTCTAACATTAAAAAAACCTTCTATAAACCCATAAACAGGAATCCAATAATTAATTTCAAATTCATTAAATCCATCTCTTTTTATTTTATCTATAATATTAAAAAAAACATCACAGGATATGTCACAAAAATCAATATCAAAATAATTTTCAAAGAAAAAAACTTCCTTAAAAATTAATCTCGATGATAAATATTCTCCCTTTAAATAATACAAATCTGCAAGATATATTAAAATTTGTGGGTCATGATTTAAGTTATATACATATTTTAATATACCTATAGATTCATCATAATTTCCCAATTCTTTATAGCACAAGGCTATTTTTAATAGCAAATCTAGGTTTTTTTCTTTGAATTCTCCTTCTTCTTTAGCTTTTATAAAAGATTCTAAAGCGCTATTATGTATAAAATAACTAATAGATTCAAGTTCAACTACTTTTAAAACATTAAATTCTCTTATATAATTACAAAAATTTTTCCATTCGTTTAATAAATACAATCCTTTTTCATATGGATCTTTTATTTTATTTATAACTTCAATTCTATTTATCCAATACTTTATAATCTTATGTTGAACAAATATAGTCTCAAAATTACTTTCTTCCTTTAAAATTTCTTCAATAACATTATAAGCTTCTTTAAAATTTCCATCTCTTAAATATTGATTAATTATTTTATTATCAGGCATCTTCTTTTTTAATTTAAATTTTACACAAATCAAAATAAACTAATTTTTAATTTTGTCAATAATTATGATTATTCTTGCTTCATAGAATATATTGAAATTTTCTTTATTACCTAACAATATTTCTATTGACCTATTTGAAAATATTATATCTGTATTAAAAACTCCAAAACTATCAAAAGCTGATACAAAATAAGGATTATCACCTAAAATATCCTTGAATTTATATAAATATTTATGATCATAAATATAAGTAACATATCCTCTTTGCAAAATAGAATCCCATTTAATATTATCAAAATTTATAAAAATTTCTCTATCTTCATTTAAAAATTTTGGTTTCAAAGAAGGTTTTAAATTCAACCCTCTTGCATCAATAACCAATCCTGTAAATTTTGTTGTATGTATAAAACTACTTTTATACTTTACCTGAACAAAATAATCTCTTTTCAAATTCAAAGCTTCATAAATTGAATAATCCCTTAGAAGAAAAGGAAGTTGAAAATTAACTCCTCTATAATCATCTTTTGATATAATATTTGATTTTTTAGAAAAATGAACATATTTGTTTATATTTATCTGTAAATCAGGATTATTTTTAACAAGATCAAGAATAATATTTTTAGAATCATATATTTGGTAAACAATTAAATTAAATAGGTTTTTAAATCCTTCTTCAATTGCTTTTTGATAAGTAATAAGTTCATTTGATGCAAAATTAAAAATATTTTTATCAAGATAAGCCCCACCATTAGATTCATAATATTTATATGTCCAATTTATTTTACCATTTGGTGTTATTTCAATAACTTCAAATATATCCTCACTCAAAAATCCATAAAATATTAAAAATATAGTTATTAGCAATAAAGTAAAAATAATTTTATATTTCATATTTATATTTTCGACAAATTTAGATTTACAAAAATATTATAAAAATAATAGAAAAAAACAATAAGTTTTGAAATAAACTTAAATTTAAAGTGTTTCAAAGAATTTATTAATTTTATTTGACTAATTTTATTAAGAGAATATATTTTTATTGAAATTAAATTAGGAGGATTCAATGAAAAAAATTTTACTTGCAACAGAAAAATCATTTGCAAAAGTTGCAGTTGATACAATAAAAAAAATCTTTTCTGATGCTAATTACGAACTTATAATTTTAGAAAACTATAAATTTAAAGAAGATTTTTTAAAAGCTGTTAAAGATGTAGATGGACTTATAGTTAGAAGCGATATAGTTGATAAAGATGTTTTAGAAAATGCAAAAAATTTAAAAATAGTTATAAGAGCTGGGGCAGGATATGATAATATTGATTTAAATGAAGCAACAAAAAGAAATGTTGTTGTGATGAATACACCTGGTCAAAATTCAAATGCTGTAGCAGAACTTGTTTTTGGGCTTTTAATTACACTTATAAGAAAAAAATATACTGGCAAATCTGGTATTGAACTTAGAGGTAAAACTTTAGGAATACATGCTTATGGAAATGTTGGAAAATATGTTAATCTTATTGCAAAAGGTTTTGGATTGCAAACTTATGCTTTTGATCCATTTGTTGAAGATTCAAAAATGATTGAAGATGGAATAAACCCTATTCATGAAGTAGAAGATCTTTATAAAACTTGTCAAATTGTTTCTTTACATTTACCAAAAACTAAAGAAACAGTTAAATCTATAAACTATAATCTTTTTAAATTAATGCCAGAAAATGCAGTTTTAATTAATACTGCAAGATCTGAAATAATTAATGAAGATGATTTATTAAAAATTATGGAAGAAAGAAAAGATTTCTACTATGGATCAGATGTTGAACCTGAAAAGAAAGCTATATTTATAGAAAAATTTTCAGATAGAGTTTTATTTACAGAAAAGAAAATGGGAGCACAAACAGAAGAAGCAAATATAAATGCTGGTATAGCAGCTGCAAAACAAATGGTAGATTTTTTTGAAAAAGGTATAACAAAATTTAAGGTAAATTAATAAATTTTAAAGATAATAAAAATTAAATTTTTGCTATTTTAATCGAAAATAAATTGATGAATAATAACTTTAATTATAAAAAATATAAAGAAAACTTTTTAATTTTATTTTTACTAATAATCTTACCAATTATATTTATTTATATTATTTTAAATAATAATAATTTTTTTATAAATATAAAAAAATATAAAATTAATGAAGAATCTAACTTTGATTATAAGAAGATTTTTATTGCTGAAGAGAATCAGTTTGAACAATTTTTAAATCAAAATAAAAATAGAATTCCCAACTTTGAAGAAGATGAAAACTTTAAAACATATTTAATTAAATGGGGAGATACATTGTTTAAAATAAAAAAGAAATTTAAACTTAATTTCTCTCAATATAAAAAATTACTAGAAATAAATAATATCAAAGATCCGAATAAAATAATAAGTGGTGAAAAAATCATTATACCAAATAAGTAATTTAATAATGATATAAAAAGATTTAATTTAAATATTATTCAAATAATGATGATATATAGACTTCAAATATATTTTTTACTGTTTCATAATTAAATTTTCTTAGCAAGTAGTTAATATAAATTAAGAATGATAAAAGTTTATAAAATCTATTTAATCCAAAATTTTTAATTTTTTCTATATCATATTTCAATCTAAATTTGTTGTAATTAATATTTAATGAATTAAAGTAGTTAAGAAGTTTGTTTTCATCTTCTTTTTCTTTTAATATAAATTCCCCTACTATAATCAGTTTTTTCACATCTTGTAATAAAAAAAAGAAAAAATTTGTAAATCCTTCTGTATTTGTTATAGTTTGAAAATATAAGGAAAAAAAATTTTCTTTTTTTCTTTTATATAAAAAATCAACAATTTGATAAACCATATAATCAGATGAAAAATAAACAAATTGTTCAACTATTTCTCTATTTATATTTTTTATCTTATTTTCTTTGCAATAAAGCTCAATATTTTTAATTATAATTCCAAGATCAACAGTATAATTTAAAAAGAGAATTGATAAATATTCCAATGATTCATTATTAATTAATATATCTTTATCTTTAAAATAATCTTTTACAAAATTATATATTATAATATTTTTAGGATAATCTATAAATAATATTTCTCGTTTCAAACTTTCATCTAAATTTTTAAAAGGATAATTCTGAGTGAAAAAAATAAATTTATCATTATTCTCTTTTATAACTTTTTTTATTATCTCATTTTTAGGATTTCCAATTATTATAAATAATCTTTTTGATTCAAAAATCGAAAAAGAGTGTATTATTTCATTTAATTTTTTTTCAAAATCATCTATATTATTAATTTTGACAATTTCATTAGAACCATCAACTTTAAGTTTGTCTTGGATCTCTTTTTCAACATAAAAGATAGAATTTTCATTAAAATTATTAAAAATTACAAAATTAGAGTTTTTTATTTTATTTAAATTTTCAAAAATGATTTTTTCTTCTATTATCATTTTTATCCTGATTTATTTAATTTTTAGATTTTTAATCACTTTCATTTAATTGAATTCCTAAAACTTTTGCTTTTTTATAAAGGCTTGTTCTATCAATTCCAAGAGATCTTGCTGTTTGAGAAACATTACCATTATATCTTTTCAATCTTGAAATTATAACCTTTTTTTCAACTTCTTTTTTAATATACTCTAAATCATTTTCTGAATCTATCAAATCATTTAAATCATAAGCTTTATCACTACCTAAAATATTTTTAACAAAATTAAAATCAAGTAATTTAGAATTTGCAAAAATATTTGCTCTCTCTATAAAATTTTTTAATTCTCTAACATTACCAGGCCATTTATAGTTTTCTAAATATTCAATTGCATCTTTAGTAAAATAATCAAACCTCAATTCATTTTTGTCTTTATATTTTTGAATAAAATAATCTATCAATAATCTTATATCACCTTTTCTTTCTCTTAATGGTGGCAAATATATTGGAATAACATTTAATCTATAATAAAGATCTTCTCTAAAATTGCCATCTTTTATCTCTTTTTCTAAATCTTTATTTGTTGCTGATATTATCCTTACATCAACTTCTATATTTTCAAGTCCTCCAATTCTTGTAAATCTTCCATCTTGAATGACTCTTAAAAGTTTTACTTGAGTTTCAAGACTCATGTCGCCTATTTCATCTAAAAACAAAGTACCTTTATTTGCAACCTCAAATTTACCTAATTTTTTCTCATAAGCATTTGTAAAACTACCTTTCTCATAACCAAAAAGTTCAGCTTCTATAAGATTATTAGGAATTGCTGCACAGTTTAGCTCAACAAAATTATAATGATACCTATCTGAATTTAAATGAATAAGCCTTGCAACCAATTCCTTTCCTGTCCCATTTTCTCCATATATTATAACTTTTGAGTCAGTTTTAGAAATAACATTTATTAATTCTTTTATTTTTTTTATTGAAGGATCATTACCAATAAATCGATCCTGTAAAAACTTCTCTTCTTTTAATTTCTTATTTTCTTCTAAAACTTTTTTAAAATTAAAGACTTTGTTTATAGTCCCTATTATATAATCATAGTTTAGAGGTTTACTTATAAAATCAAAGGCTCCTTTTTTAATTGCCAATATTGCATTATCAATAGTTGCATAACCAGTTATAATTATAACATCTATATCAGGATATTTTTCTTTGACTTTTTCAAGAATATTGATCCCATTTTCACTTTTTAAATAAATATCTAAGAAAATAAGTTTTATTTCATACAGATTTAATAGTTTAAAAACCTCATTAGAATCTTTTGCAGTTAAACAATTATATCCCTCATTTGCCAAAACTTCAGAGAAAAGCTCTCTAATATCGCTTTCATCATCAACAATTAAAATATAATCTTTGTTTTTTATAATAACCTCCCAAAATTTATAACAAAATGAACTCCTTTTTCTCTATCATAAAGAATTTCGATATTATAATTATAATTATTTAATATAGATTTTATAATATATAAACCAAGTCCACTTCCTCCACTTTTTGTAGTATAAAATGGTTCAAATACAATGTTTTTTATCTCTTTTGGAATTCCAGGGCCATTATCAATATAATCAACAATTACCTCATTTTTTTCGTTTTTTCTTATTATCATTTCAATGATTAAATCCTTTTTTTTTGATTCTACTGAGTTTATAATTAAATTAGTAAAAACAGAATTCAAATTTTGTATATTTATTTTAAGAAATATTTTTTCTTTATTATCTATAAAATTTTTTAAGTAAATTTTTATACTTTCAGATTCCCATTTTTCTTTTATCTCATTTAAATAATCATATAAATTAATTTCTTCTGTAGTTTCATGCTCTGTTAAAGAATCGATAAAATATAACTTTTCTGAAATAAACTTTATTTGATTTAAATGTTCTATTGCAAGATTTACTTTTTCTTCAAGATATGCTTTGTATTCATCATTGTAAGGATACTTTTTTAATATTAATTGGAGTGATAAATTAATAGGTGTTAAAGGATTTTTTATTTCATGAGCTATTTTATTTGTAATTTTTTTATAATAATCATATTGAGTTTTTAAATGCGCAAATGTCTTTTGTTTTAAAAGTTCTTTTTGCATATTGTTAAAACTTTCTATCAAATAATATATTTCATCTTTACTTTTTCTTGTTTTTATCAATTTATACTCATCATAAGTGAGATTTTCAAATCCTTTCAACAAGAGAGTTAAAGGTTTATTAAATCTTTCAACATAACTAATTGTTATAAAGATTTGAATAAAAATAAACGGTATAAAAAAAGATATATATAAAAGTAATTGTACAACAGGTGAGTACAATATATTATTATATTCCTTTTTTAAATAAATATTAATGTCATACAAATAATTATTTATTTTAAAAATTTCTTGTTCTTTTGGATAATAAATTAAAAAGTAATTATTATAAATAACAACATAATAATAAAAACTTTCATAATCAATAATAAAAAAATTTTCTTTATTAAAATCTGTATTTTTTAATTTATTAAAGATATTCTTTTCAACATCCTTATTAATTTTGTTTAAAATATTTAAATCATTTTTTTTAATAAAAACAATATTATCTAATATCTCTAAATCTTGTTTACTTAAAATTCTATTTTGATTTTCAGTTAGTATTTTATCTATTTCTATTTTATTATCTTTTATTGTTTTATTTTCATTTATTATATATTTATCCATTATTTTTTTTTCTTCTATTTTATTTAAGATACTTTTTATATTTTGATTTAATTTTGCTAAATAATCATAATAAACTAAATTTATACTATCTAACCTAGAATTAATAGTGTAAATATTTTTTCTTCTTTCATAATTAAAATTATAAAAATAGTTGAATGATGTAAAAAACATAAATGTAATTATTAAATTTAAAATTATATAATTTAATATCTTAAATTTAATAATGCTTCCGAAAATCCTTTTTTTATATAAATAAAAGTTTTTTAAATAAATTGTACTTAAATATGAAAATATTAATGACTCAACAATAATAGTTATATATAAAATACTTTTTTTTAAAACTATTAACCCTGAATATCTATCTATAAGATATATAAAAAAGAAACAAAAAAAGAAAAATATAAAAATTAAAATTGCAAGGAATAGAAGATCATTTTTTTTAATCATATTCAACTATATTACTTAATAAATTATCAACTCTAATATTGTAGAGGTTAAAAAATATAAGAATTAAAGAAAAAGGTGGAACAAGTTTTATTGTTTCCAAATTAAATGAAGACTTTACATAATATTTTCCCTTGCTATTTAAAGAAAAAAGTTTTTCTATTTTAATTTGGAAAAGATATTTTTCAACATTCTGAAAAGAATCAAAATAAATTGAACTATTTAAATTATATAATTTCAATTTTTTATTATTATAACTTGCTAAATTATAGTTAATTAAAACCTTTGATATTAATGAATCAGCAACTAAAAAACCTTCATTTTTTTTAAAAAGTAAAAATTCATATGTAATAGTTGCTTGATAACCATTATAAATAAGATTAATAATCTCATTGTTAATTTTTTTATCAATAAATAGGTTACAATCAATATTATTTTTATTTAAGTATATTATAAGAAAATTATTTTCTGCAAAAACAAAAAAAATAAAATTGAATAAAAGAAATAAAAATACTAAAATCTTTTTCATTAATTGTACTTTTAAAATAAATTAAATTAAAAAATCAATACAAAAAAATAAATAAATAAACAATTAAATTTAAAAATTTAAATAAATACTAAAACCATATAAATTCTTAATAAAATATGGTGTAAAAACAAAACTAAAATTCTCTTTTTCCTTTTTACTTTTTTCTATTTTCTCTTTTGCTTTATTATAAGCCATAATTGAAGAAAACACTTTTTTCCCAATATCAATTAAAAGATATGATATAATAACAAATTTACTTTCATTGCTTAAATTCTGCCAATTTATTGTTTTTATATCATCAAGATAATTTAATGGTTTTTCTGAATTTGGAAATTGTGAAAAAATAATTCCTCCTAGATAAATTTTTTGTAGAAAATCTACTAAAACAAAAATAGAACCAGTAAAATAATCTTTTATCAAAAATTGACCTACTCCTGGATAAATCCAAGATAAAAGTCCTACTATAAATGGAGAAAAATTTATTTCTTTTGAGTAATTTAGATTGTTTTTTATATTATAATTATATGCAGTATAAGCTGAGTCAATAATATTTATAACCCTAAATCCAATCCACAAAATTGATGTTAAAATAAGATCATTTATCTTTGTTTTATCAAATCCTTCAATATCACTAAAACCAAAAAAATTTAATCCTATAAGCTGATTAAAACTTAACTTAAATGTTGCAACTTTTGAAACCATAAACCAAAGAATTAAATTTTCAATTGAATAATAAATAAAACCTTTTAAAAAAGATTCTGAATATATCAAACCTAAACCTGGCATATACCAACATAATAAAGCTGCAAGTAAAGGATCTTTTCGATCTAAATTATTATTTTGTGTATCTTGATACTCTTGAGCATAAATATATGTAAAACTAAAAATTATTATAATAAAAATAATAAAATATTTTAAAAATATTCTTCTCATAAGTTTTTAACCTAATCTTTACCTTTATTTATAAATCTACTTATTCATGAAAATTATTATCAATAAATTTGTATAGAGCTTCTATAGCTTCACTTTCATCTTCACCATCAACTTTTAAAGTAATCTTTGTACCAAAAGTTAACCCCAGCATCATTATGCTCATAATTGATTTAGCATCAACTTCAATATTATCTTTAACTATCTTTATACTTGATTTAAAACTATTTGCTTTTTCTACAAAAAGTGCTGCAGGTCTTGCATGAACTCCATCTTCTAATTTAATTAGAATGTCTTTTTGAACCATAAAAACCTCGAATAATTTTAATTATAATAATAACTATTTTTATTTTATTTAAAAATAAATTCATAAAATTATTTTAATAATTCCAAAAAAATTATATAAAGAAAAATTATATTATCAATATTTTATTTATAAAATATTATTCTACTGATTTTTTTCTCTTTTCAAGTATTCTTTTAAACTTCTATCAACTTCTTGAGCTGAGTTAATACCCATTTTTTTTAACCTGTAATTCATTGCAGCAGTTTCAATTATAGTTGGAATATTTCTTCCGGGCTTTATAGGTAAAATAATTAAAGGAATTGTGATCCCCAATATTTGGATATATTTTTCATCAAGCCCAATTCTATCATAGTTTTTACCCTTAACCCACTCCTCAAGATGAACTTGCAACTCTACTCTTTTTTTCTCTCTAACAACTCCAATTCCATATAATTTAGCAATATCAATTATGCCAACACCTCTTAATTCCATGTGATATGGTGCAATTTTAGTTCCATAACCAAATAAAAAATTACCAGACATTCTCTTAATAGTAACCAAATCGTCAACAATAAGTCTATGTCCTCTATGTATTAACTCCAATGCTGTTTCTGACTTACCTATACCTGAAGCACCAGTTATCAATATACCCACACCAAACACTTCAATAAAGTCTCCATGAATAACAACAGCAGGAGCAAACTTATCTTCAAGATAAATCATTAAAAATTTTCTTAATTCTATTTCATTTATATTTGTTGTAAAGACACAAATATCTTTATCAACAGCCTTTTTAATAAAATTATCAGGCGGGATATTATTATCTGAAAAAACCATTAAAGAAACTTTTTCTGTAATTAAATTATTTAATTTATTTACATCATTTATATTCCTAGTTAAAAGATAATTAAATTCAATATTACCAAAAAACAAAACACTATGAGAATTATAACCTTCTTGAAAACCTTCCATTAAAGGAATAGGGGAAACAAGATTTTCATTGTCAATATATTTTAAAAGACCAGATGAACCGGTTAAAACTTTTATATCATTTCCTTTTAGTCCTGTATAAAAATCAACTAAAATATCCTTTATAAAAAGTTGCATAAAATTTATTTTTATTTTATTAAAAAATATTTTTCAAAAATTAAATGAAAATCATAAATAGATAACAAAATCTTTTTCTTTTTCATGTATTAATAAAACAATTCTCTCTGAGTTTTTATCAATAAAGAGTTTATGATTAAATTTATTATTATTTGATAATTCTTTATTATAATTATTTAAAATATCATCTATATTAGCTACTTCTAATTGTATATTTTCCTGAGAATTAAAATCTATTTTCCCATTATTAATATTTATATATTTTTTTAATATATTATTTTTATCAATAATCTGATAAAGAATATAATTTTCTTTTTCTTTTAATAAAAAATTTATATTTTTAACATCAAAGTTTAAACTTTCATAATTATAAAAGAAAAAATAGTTTTTATTTGTTTCTTTTTGCATAAGAAAAATAGCATCTTCAATAGCTAATGGTTTTTTATAAAGATTATCAACCATTATATATTCAACCCTTGGATCAGATAAATTTTTATCTTTAATTTTAAGTTCTATTGTTTTAAAACCTTCTACTTCTTTATGATTTGTTATTCTATCTTTATACTTATTGACATTTTTTTCTATTCTATCAATTACATCATCAATAGCTTTATACATATCATTATCTTTACCAGTAAAACATACTGTTTTACCTTTTCTAAAATCTATTATTACTTCAACTTGATTAACATATTTATCAATACTAAAATAAACTTCAATTGAATTGATAAGATTTTCATATTTATTAATTCTCTCAATTCTCTTTTCAAAATAATCTTTTAGTTCATCTGTAATTGTAAAATTTTTTGAATTATAATTAATTAACATAATACCTCCTATATTTTAATTTTTGCTTTTCTTCCTTAAATTTGCTGGCAAAATATTAAGTTCTGATCTATATTTAGCAACAGTTCTTCTTGCTATATTTATGCCATATTCTTTTAATTTTCTAGCAATTTCTTCATCTGTTAAAGTATTATTACTTTCATTTGAAATTATTTCTCTTATTTTCTCAATTATTTCATTTTTTGAATATTCTTTACTTTTTTTATTTCTTTTATCTTTAACTGTTTGAAAAAAGAATTTCAAAGGAAAAATTCCATAATCAGTTTGAATATATCTTTTTGAAATAATTCTACTTAAAGTAGAGTATGAAATCCCTATTTTATCTGCAAAACCTTTTTGAGAAATCATTTTTACATATTTTATACCCTTTTTTAAAAACTGTTGTTGATATAAAATAAAATATTCAATAAAACTTTTTAATATATTTTCTCTTAAATTTAAAGAAGTTTTTATATTTTCATATTCCTTATATTTTTCTTTTAATTCATTATTTAAATCCTTAAAGTCGATATTTATATGCTTGAGTTTAAAAAAATTATTTAATTTTATACTAAAATCTTCCACATTGTAATTTATAATTATATCTGGTACAATATACTCAGGGTTTGAATCCAACAAATTTGATAATGGATATAAATCAATTATAGATTTTAAATCTATAATTAATTTATTGATAAAATCTCTGTTGTAACCTTTTTTCTCAAGATAATTATATTTTAAATTTATAAATTCATCCCAGTAATTTTTAATAAAATTATAGTATAAATCTGAATTCTCAAAATTTGAAAGATTTAGTTGTACAAGAAAAAGTTCTTTTAAATTTGATGAACCAAGTCCTTTATTTTCAAAATTTTGTAAAATAACTTTACAATTTTCAAATTCAAAATTATCTATTTCAAGTTCTTTTAAAATTTCATCCTCATTTTTTATAAAAATACCGTTATTATTTAAATAAAATAGAAGAGAAAC
>Ga0308396_1000184_pt1 | contig 46636 bp, 45 predicted proteins | sample Hotspr2SamplePe2_FD_202359 | JGI IMG/M metagenome (GOLD analysis project Ga0308396, IMG submission 202359) | Hot spring phototrophic mat microbial communities from Mushroom Spring, Yellowstone National Park, Wyoming, United States - 20050930_Pe2 ... | reverse complement strand
CCGCGCCGGGCGCACGCCCGAGGCGAACCTGCCCCGCCCGCCTTTTCCCTCGCATCCGTCCGCCCGGACCCCTATCTCTGCCGCCGGAAGAAGCCGAATGGTTGGACCTGACGACCCTTGGGCACGCGCGCGGCTGCCCAGGAGCCACGGTTCGCCGCCATCCAGGAAGGCCCGATGCAGAGCTCCGAGATCCGCAACGTCGCCATCATCGCCCATGTCGACCATGGCAAGACCACGCTCGTGGACCAGCTCCTGCGGCAGTCGGGCGCGTTCCGGGCGAACCAGGCGGTGGCCGAACGCGCGCTTGACCGAAATGATCTCGAGCGCGAGCGCGGCATCACCATCCTCGCCAAGTGCACCTCGGTGCTGTGGCGCGGCCACCGGATCAACATCGTCGACACGCCTGGCCATGCCGATTTCGGCGGCGAGGTGGAGCGGATCCTGAACATGGTCGATGGCGCGATCGTGCTCGTCGATGCGGCGGAAGGCCCGCTGCCGCAGACGAAGTTCGTCGTCGGCAAGGCGCTCGCGCGCGGGCTTCGCCCGATCGTCGTCATCAACAAGGTGGACCGGCAGGACGCCCGCCCCGACGAGGTGCACACCGAGGTGTTCGACCTGTTCGCCGCCCTCGGAGCGGACGATGCCCAGCTCGACTTCCCGATGCTCTACGCCTCCGGCCGCCAGGGCTGGGCCGACCGGGAGCTCTCGGGGCCGCGGCGTGACCTCTCCGCCCTGTTCGAGCTGATCCTCTCCCACGTCCCGCCGCCGCGGCTCGACGCAGAGGCCAGCTTCGCGATGGTGGCGACCATCCTCGACTACGACCCGTTCCTGGGCCGCGTGCTGACCGGCAGGATCGAGCAGGGGCGGGCGCGCCTCAACATGCCGCTCAAGGTCTTGCGGCCCGACGGCACGGCGGTGGAGACCGGGCGGCTTGCGCGGCTGATGAGCTTCCGCGGCCTCGAGCGCGTTCCGGTCGAGGAGGCGGCGGCCGGCGACATCATCGCCGTCGCCGGGCTCGCCGAGGCGACGGTTCCGGACACGATCTGCGCGCCCGAGCTTGCCCTGCCGCTTCCCGCGATCCCGGTCGACCCGCCCACCCTCGCGATGACGTTCCGGATCAATGACGGCCCGCTTGCCGGGCGCGAGGGCAGGAAGGTGACCTCGCGCCAGATCCGCGAGCGGCTGTTCCGCGAGGCGGAGGGGAACATCGCCATCAAGGTGCGCGAGAGCGAGGAGTCGGAGGCCTTCGAGGTGTCGGGGCGCGGCGAGCTGCAGCTCGGCGTGCTGATCGAGACGATGCGCCGCGAGGGGTTCGAGCTCACGATCGGCCGTCCGCGCGTGATCCTCCGACGCGACGAGGCGACGGGAGAGCGCCTCGAGCCGATGGAGGAGGTGCTGATCGACGTCGATGACGCCTACGTAGGCGTGGTGGTTGAGAAGATGTCGGCGCGCAAGGGAGAGCTTCGCGACATGCGCCCCTCGGGCGGCGGCAAGACCCGGCTTGTCTTCCTGATCCCGAGCCGCGGCCTGATCGGCTACCACGGCGAGTTCCTCACCGACACGCGCGGCAGCGGCGTCATGAACCGCCTGTTCGCTGGCTACGGCCCGTGGAAGGGGCCGATCGAGGGGCGGCGCAACGGCACGCTGATCAGCAACGCCGACGGCGAGGCGGTGCACTACGCCCTCTTCTACCTGCAGGAGCGCGGGGCGCTGTTCATCGGCCCGGGCGAGAAGGTCTATGTCGGGATGATCATCGGGGAGAACGCCCGCGCCGGAGACCTCGAGGTCAACCCGCTGCGCGAGAAGAAGCTCACCAACATCCGCGCCGCCGGCAAGGACGACGCGATGCTGCTCACCCCGCCGCGGCGGATGAGCCTCGAGCAGGCGATCGCCTATATCGAGGACGACGAGCTTGTCGAGGTGACCCCAGGCGCGATCCGGCTGCGTAAGCGCTTCCTTGACCCGCACCAGCGACGGAAGATGGAGCGCCGGTCCGAGGAGGCGGCGGCCTGAGCCGCGCGGGCCCTGGCCGCGAGCCGAACGCGCAGCGCGCGTGTCGGACGCTCTCGCCGATCCGTCGCTCCGCGCGGCGGTGCGGCGCGTCGTCGCGCTCAACCTCGGGTATTTCCTGGTCAAGGTGTCGGTCGCCGCCGTGATCGGCTCGGTGGCGCTGTTCGCCGACAGCATCGACGTCCTCGAGGACGCCTCCGTCAACCTGCTGATCCTGCTCGCGCTGGGCTGGAGCGCCGTGTGGCGGGCGCGGGTTGGGCTCGCGCTCGCGGCCATCCTGCTCGTGCCGGCCATCGCCACGCTCTGGACCGCCTGGGGCAATCTGCTCGAACCGGTCGCTCCTGCCCCGGTTCTGCTCACCCTCGCAGGCCTTGGCGCGCTCGCCGTGAACCTCGCCTGCGCGCTGATGCTCGCCCGCCACCGCACGGCAGGCGGCAGCCTGACGCGGGCTGCCTTCCTCTCCGCCCGGAACGATGCGGCAGCGAATCTCGGCATGGTTCTCGTCGGGCTGGTCACGGCCTTCATCTGGCGTTCGGCCTGGCCGAACGTGATCGTGGGGCTTGCGATCGCGGCATTGAACGCGGATGCGGCGCGCGAGGTGTGGCAGGCGGCGCGTTACGAGGCACGCGCCTCGCCCTGAGGCCCTGTCGCGCGCCGCCCCGGCGTCGGCCCGCGGCGGAGTGGGCCGACGCTTCCGCGCCGTGCCGATCTGCGCCGTTGGGGAGTTGTTCATTCTCCCGCGCGATCTGTTCGGTGCCGGGAGTCGCGATCCGACGCGGCCGGCGGAACCGAGGCGTGCATGGCGCAGAGTTTCTTCCGCAGCGGTTTGGGACGGCTCGTCGTGGCGCTGATGCTGCTCGCCCTTGCCCCGGCGCTGGTCGTGCTCGCCCAGCTCGGCAGCGGCGCCCGAAGCCTCGCCGTCGAGTATGCGGCCCGGCAGCAGCAGCAGGCCGCCGAGGCGGCCGTGCGGCTGTTCGAGGAGATGCTCGACTCGGTCGCACGGACGCTCGAGAATGCCGCGGCGAGCGCCGGGGACTGGGCCGTCGGGGCGGAGTGCGTGGCGCGCGCCGCCAAGGTGGCGGCCACCCAGCCCTTCATCCAGCGCGTTCTTGTTGTTGCGGGCGACGGGCGCGTTCTCTGCACCAGCGTCGGCATCCCCGCGACGCCGGTCAGCCTCGGCGACCGGCCCTATCTGCGGCGTGCTCTCGCCTCGCCCGGCCTCGTCGTCGGCACGCCCGTGGTGGGGCGGCTGACCGGCGAGGTGGTGCTTCCGGTCGCCCACGCCGTTCCTGCAGGGCCGCCGTCCGAGGATGGGGCGAGGCTGCCGAACACTCCGGCGGTCCTGGTCGCTCCGCTCGATCTCGGCTGGTTCGCGCGTCTCGTCCACGCCATGAGCGATGAGTCGGGGGGCGAAAGCTTCGCTCTGATCGTGAGCGACAATGCCCAGGTGCTCGCCGCCCACCCGCGCATCGCCGACCTTCCGCCGGCGGATCGCCCCGCCGCCCACCCGTTCATCGAGGCGATCCTTGCGGCACCCGCCGGCTGGGCCGCTGTTGCCGATTTCGCGGGGCGCGATCGCATCGTCGGCTTCGCCCACACGCGCTCAACGGGGCTTGCGATCGCGGTCGCGACCGACCGCGCGAGCATCGTCGGGCCGATCACGCGCGAGCTCCTGATCGCGCTCGGGCTGATCGCCACCGCCGCGGCGGCCGGGGTCGGAGCGGCGCTCTGGGTCGCGCAGGCGCGCATCGGCAGGCCGCTCCTGGCGCTCGCGGAGGCGGCCAAAGCGCTGCGCGACGGCGAGGTTCCGCCGCCCCTGGCCGACCGGCCGGCGGTTCGCGAGATCGCGCTCCTGGCCCAGGCCTTCACCGGCATGGCGGCGGAGATCACCCGGCGGCAGACGGCGCTCGAGGCGGCGAAACACGAGCTCGAGGCGGCGAACCGCCATCTCTCCGAACTCGCGGAACGTGACCCGCTGACCGGGCTTGCCAATCGCCGCGCCTTCGACCGTGCGCTCGAGGCGTCGTGGAAGCGCGCGCAGCGCCAGGCCCTGCCCCTCGGCCTCCTGATCATCGACATCGACCATTTCAAGCAGTTCAACGACCGCTACGGCCATCTCGAGGGGGATGCCTGCCTGATCCGCGTCGCGCGGCAGCTCGCGTCGATCGCGCTGCGCCCGCACGACGTGGTCGCCCGTCTCGGCGGCGAGGAGTTCGCGGTCCTGTTGCCCGACACCGACCTTCCGGGAGCGGTCGCGCTCGGCGAGCGGATACGCGCGCGTCTGCACGCGCTGATGCTTTTGCATGAAGGGTCGCCGCACGGGATCGTAACGGCGAGCATCGGCGCCGCCTCGATTGTGCCGCTCGATGTCTCCGAACCGCGTGTTCTGCTCGCTGCGGCGGATCGTGCCGTCTATGCCGCCAAGGCGTCGGGGCGTGACCGTGTGGCGGCCGAAGGGCTGGCCGAGGCGGCGTGAGGGAGGGCCTCGACGCGGCCTCGGGCCGGATTTGGGGCGCGGTCCCCCGGCGCGATCCGATCAGGGCCGGACCGGAGGGTGGGGCGGCTCACCTCAGCACCGCGGGCTGGAAAAGCCCGGCGCGCCTCGATGCGAGAGGTGACCCGCCGAAGCATGCGTCACTGGCGGAGATTGGGCAGGGCGGCCTTGTCGATCGGGTGGACGCCTCGACCGGGACGGCATCCGTCGGCTGAACTCACGCCGTAGCAGGTCTTTCGCTCCCTCGGCCCCCCCCACCCTTCCCCCCGCCTCTTGCGCGTGCTTCCCTCCCCCGACCAGCCACCCAGGACCACCCCATGCCGATCAACAACCGGATCGCCGCCTTCGCCGAGGAGATGACCGCGTGGCGTCGCGACCTGCACGCCCACCCGGAGCTCGGCTTCGAGGAGCACCGCACCGCCGCCATCGTCGCCGAAAAGCTCGCCTCCTGGGGCATCACGGTGCACACCGGGCTCGCCAAGACCGGCGTCGTCGGCACGCTCAAGGTGGGCAGCTCGAGCCGTGCCGTCGCAATCCGCGCCGACATGGACGCGTTGCCGATGCGGGAGGCGAACGACATGCCGCACCGCAGCCGGTTCGAGGGGAAGATGCACGCCTGCGGGCATGACGGGCACACCGCCATGCTGCTCGGCGCCGCCCGCTACCTCGCCGAGACCAGGAACTTCGATGGCACGGTGCACTTTATCTTCCAGCCGGCAGAGGAGGGCGGAGGCGGGGGGCGCGTTATGGTCGAGGAGGGTCTGTTCGAGCTCTTCCCGGCCGATGCCGTCTACGGCGCGCACAACGACCCCACGCTTCCGGTCGGCGAGATGTATGTCGTTGCCGGGCCGAACAGCGCGGCCTCGGATCGTTTCGTGCTCCACATCGACGGTCGCGGCGGCCATGCCGCGCGCCCGCATATGACGATCGACCCGATCACGATCGGCGCCCAGATCGTGCTCGCCTGGCAGACGCTCGTCTCGCGGCGCGTCGACCCGGCCGATTCTGCGGTTCTCTCGATCACCCAGTTCCATGCCGGAACGGCCGGCAACGTGATCCCAGAGACGGCGTTCCTCAACGGCACGGTGCGCACGCTCAAGCCCGGGACGCGTGACATGCTCGAGGCACAGATGGCCGCGATCGCCCGCGCCACCGCCGAAAGCCAAGGCGCCGTGGCGCGATTCGAGTACACGCGCGGCTACCCGATCGTGTTCAACCACCCGGAGGTGACAGAGCGCGCCGCCGCCGCCGCGGCGAAACTGCTCGGCCCGTCGCGCGTGCACCGCGAGAAGCCCCTGACCATGGGCGGGGAGGACTTCGCCTACATGGCCGAGAAGGTGCCGGGCTGTTTCGTCCGCTTCGGCCAGAGGGGGCCGGACGGAACGGGCGGCGTGCCGGTGCACAACCCGAACTACGATTTCAACGATGCGATCCTGCCGATCGGGGCGAGCTTCTGGGCCACACTCGTAGAGCAGGAGCTCGCCCGAAGCTGAGCGGGTGGCGGGGGTTTGATCCGGCGCGGGCTTTTGCCTAGGGTGCAGCCCCGCGCGCCCAGGGGCTGATCGCCGGCCGAGTCGCGCCGCCGAGAGAGCGCCGTTCGAGGCCGCCCCGTGATCCTCGCCCTGCTTCCGCCCTCGCTCCGACGCCTGCCGAGGCTTCCGGCCATCCTCGCCGTCGATGCGATGGCCGCCGCCGCCGCTGCTTCCCTCGCCGCGCTCGCAGGAGCCGCCTGGGGCGGGCTCGCGCCTGGTGCCGCCGCCCTGCTCGTGCTCGCCGCCGCCGCCGCGACGGTGCTGATCCATCTCGTATTCGGCGTGCCGCGCGATTCCTGGCGTCACGGCGGCACGGCAGAGATGGCGCGCGCCGCCGCCGCCTCGGCGCTCGCCGCTCTGGCCGCCAGCCTCGCCACGGCACTCCTGTGGCCCGGCCCCGTCGCGCCCTGGGCACTCGCCTTTCTCGTGGTTCTGTTGCCCGCGACCGCCCTCGCCGCTCGCGGCCTGTATCGGCTCGCGATCCTCGGCGGCGTGCGGCGCGACCCCGACGCGCGTCCGGTCCTGCTCGCCGGCGCCGGCGACCAGGCGGAGCTCTTCCTGCGGGCGCTCGCGCGCGGCAGCGCGGTGCGGTTCCGTGTCGTCGGCGTCGTCACCGTCGATCGCTCGATGGTCGGCCAGAGGCTGCATGGCGTGCGGGTGCTTGGCACGCTCGACGAGGCCGCTTCCGTGCTCGACCGCCTCGCCGGCACGCGCGATTCGCCGACGGCGATCGCGCTCGCCGCACGCTCCGCCTCGGGTCTCGCGCTTGCCCGCTTGCGCGAGGTGGCGGAGGCGCGGGGGCTTGCGCTTCTCGAGGTGCCGCGCCCGGCCGATCTTCGCCCCTATGCGCCGCTGCGGCGGCCCGACGATACCCCGTCCGACCCGCAGGAGCTGCTCGACCGGCCCGAACGCCCGATCGACCGGGCGTTGATCGCGGCGGTGGCGCGCGGCAAGCGGGTGCTGGTGACCGGCGCCGGCGGCTCGATCGGCTCCGAGCTCGTGCGCCAGATCGCCGAAGCCCAGCCGGCGCGGCTCACGCTCGTCGACAACGGCGAGTACGCCCTTTACGCGATCGACATGGAGATCGGGGTGGCGCACCCGGGGCTCGCGCGCGAGGCGGTGATCCTCGACATCCGCGACCGCGAGCGCATCGCCGCCCTGTTCGCCGCTGTGCGCCCCGAGCTCGTGTTCCACGCCGCGGCGCTGAAGCACGTGCCGCTTGTGGAGGCGAACCCGCTCGAGGGGATCCTCACCAACGCCTACGGCACGCGGAACGTCGCCGACGCGGCGGTCGCTGTTGGCGCCGAGGCGGTGGTGCTGATCTCAACCGACAAGGCGGTGAACCCAACCTCGGTGATGGGTGCGACCAAGCGTCTTGCCGAGATGTACTGCCAGGGGCTCGATCTTCGCGCCGCGGGGGCGGCGCGGCCGACGCGGTTCGTGACGGTTCGGTTTGGAAACGTTCTCGGGTCGACCGGCTCGGTCGTGCCGCTGTTCCAGGCGCAGCTCGCGCGCGGCGGGCCGCTCACCGTCACCCACCCCGACATGATGCGCTACTTCATGACGACGCGCGAGGCGGTCGGCCTCGTCCTGATCGCCATGGCGACGGTGCTGCAAGGTGGGGCGGCAGCCGCGGCGGTGGAGCGGGGCGCGATCTTCGTGCTCGACATGGGCAAGCCCGTGCGGATCCTCGATCTCGCGCGGAAGATGATCCGGCTTGCCGGGCTGAGGCCGGAGGTGGACGTCAAGATCGTCTTCACCGGTCTGCGGCCGGGCGAGAAGCTCTACGAGGAACTGTTCCACGGCCGCGAGGAGCTGGTGCCGCTCGGCGTGCCCGGGCTTCTGGTCGCGCGGCCGCGTGTGGTCGATCTCGCGATCGTCGCCCGCGCGATCGACGAGGCGGCGGCAGAGGCGCGGGCGGGGCGGGAGAAGGCGGCGCTTGCGATCCTCTCCGTGATGGTTCCCGAATTCTCCGCCCCCGCCGCTGCGGAGTGAGCGCGGGATGCGCCTCGCCGCTGCGCTCCGGCCCGACCGGCCGCTCCTTGTGATGCTGCTTCTCGGTTTCTCGGCAGGCCTCCCTTTGCCGCTCACCGGCTTCACGCTGCGGCAATGGTTTTCGGAGGCGAATGTTCCCCTCGGCGCGATCGGGCTCACCGCGCTCATCGGCCTCGCCTACTCGCTCAAGTTCCTCTGGGCGCCGGTGCTCGACCATGCGCCGCCGCCGCTGCCGAGCCTCGGCCGACGCCGCGGCTGGCTCGCGCCGGTCCAGCTCCTGCTCGCCGCGGCGATCGCGGCGCTGGCGCTGACCGACCCTGCCCGGAACGCGACCGGGACGGTCGCGGCGGCCGTTGCGGTGGCGTTCCTCTCGGCCACGCAGGACATCACGATCGACGCCTTCCGCATCGAGAGCCTTCCGCTCGGGCGCCAGGGGCTCGGGCTCGCGGCCTATGTCTGGGGCTATCGAATCGCGCTCCTCGTCGCCAATGCGGGCGTGCTGTTCTCGGTCGAACGCGTCGGCTGGAGAGGGGCCTTCCTCGCGATGGCCTTGCTGATGTCGGTCGGGCTCGCGACGACGCTGTTCCTCGCCCGCGAGCCGCGGCCGCCCGAACGGGCAGCGCGCAGCGGCATCGGCGCCTGGCTCGCCGCCGCCGTGGTCGCGCCGGTGCGGGATTTCCTCTGCCGGCCGGGTGCGTGGCTGATCCTCGGCTTCGTCGCTCTGTTCAAGCTGGGCGAGGCGCTCGCCGGGATCATGACGGCGCCGTTCTATCGCGCGCTCGGCTTCGCGCGCGAGGAGGTCGCCGCCGTCTCGGGCGTGTTCGGGCTTCTGGCCACGCTCGCGGGCGTCACCTTGGGCGGCGTTCTCGTCGCGGGCGTCGGCACCGGGCGGGCGCTCGTCGTCACCGGGCTCGGCCAGATGCTGTCGAACCTGATGTATGTCGCGCTCGCCGAGGCCGGCCGTTCGCTTCCCCTTCTCTGGGCGCAGGTCGGCATCGAGAACGCGACCGACGGGCTCGCCGATGCCGCGTTCGTCGCCTATCTCTCCGGTCTCACGAGCACGGCCTTCACCGCCACGCAGTATGCGCTTCTCTCATCGCTCGCGTCCCTGCCGCTGCGCACCGTCGGAGGCCTGTCCGGGTATCTCGCCGAGGCGATGGGCTGGACACGCTTCTTCCTGCTCACCACCGCCGCCGCCCTGCCCGGGCTTGCGATCATGCTCGTCCTCCTGCGGCGGTTTCCGCCCGCGCAGGCGTAAGCCGCGCAGCGCTCACCCGAGCCCCGGGAGCAGCCCATCCGCCAGGCGGAACACGCTGTCGCGCCCGAGCGAAGCGGGGGTGTCGATGCCGAGCAGCGCAAGGTCGCGGTCGAGCTCTCCCCTCAGAAGCGCGATCGCGTGGCCGACCCCCTCGGCTCCGCCAACGGCCGCGGCGTAGAGCATCGGACGGCCCACGAACACGAAGCGCGCCCCGAGCGCCATCGCCTTCAAGACGTCGGTGCCGCGCCGCACCCCGCCGTCGAACAGAACCGGCATGTCGCCGGACGCCGCCACCACAGCGGGCAGCACGCGCAGCGGCGAGACCGAGCCGTCGAGCTGGCGGCCGCCGTGGTTCGAGACGATCACCGCATCCGCCCCGTGCTCGCGGGCAAGACGCGCATCCTCCGGGTGGAGGATCCCCTTCACCAAGAGCCGCCCCTTCCAGCGGCGTCGGATCAGTGCCAGATGCTCCCAGTTCAGATGGTCGCGGGCGGTGAAATCGCGCAGCACGTTCCGGGCGAGGATCGGCACGCCGCGCTCGGCGAAGCTGTTCTCGAAATGCGGCATGCCGTAGCGGGCGAGCGTGCGGAACCACGTTCCGATGAGCCAGCGCGGCTTGATCAGCCCGTCCCAGGCGAGCCGGAGCGAGGGGCGAAGCGGGGTGGAGAACCCGTTGCGCACGTTGTTCTCGCGCGAGGGCAGAACGGCCGTATCGACGGTCACGAGCAGGGTGCCGAAGCCTGCCGCCGCCACACGGTCGATCAGCTTCTCGATCCGCTCCGCCGCCCCGGGGAGATAGGCCTGGAACCAGGCCTCCGGGTTCGCGGCGATCACCTCCTCGAGCCGGATCAGCGAGGAGCCCGAGAGGACGAAGGGGATGTTCGCGGCCTTCGCGGCCTCGGCAAGCGCGATGTCGCCGCGATAGGCGACGAGCGCGGCAAGCCCCATCGGCGCGATTCCGAACGGGGCGCTCCACCTCCGCCCGAACAGCGTCGCGGCGGGGTCGCGGCGCGAGACGTCGCGCAGGATCCGCGGCACGAAGCCCCATTCGCGGAAGGCGCGGTGATTGTCCTCGAGCGAGGCGTTGCGCTCGGCCGCGCCAGCGACATAGCCGAAGATTGGCCGCGGCAGGTGCGCCCGTGCCATCGGCTCGAAATCGTCGAGGCACAGGGCGCGGACGAGACGCTTCGGCAGGCGGGTTGGCGGTGGCTTGGCGCCGGCATGCGCCGGAAGGGGTCCGTGCATCGTTCGGGTCTCCTCGCCACGCTTGTCGGGCGCCGTGCGGGCGGGCGCAAGGGGCGGTGATGCTCTCCCTGCCGCCCGAAGCCGCCGCCCTGCCGGTCGCCGCCGCCCTGCCGCGTCTTTCCGCCGCTCTCGAGGCGGGGCCGAACGCGGTTCTCGTCGCCCCACCTGGGGCGGGCAAGACCACCGTGGTGCCGCTCGCTCTCCTCGGCGCGCCGTGGCGCGGCGAGGGGCGTGTCCTCCTGCTCGAGCCGAGGCGGCTCGCCGCGCGCGCCGCGGCGCGGCGGATGGCGTCGCTCCTCGGCGAGAAGGTCGGCGCAACCGTGGGGCTGCGCACCCGGCTCGACAGCGCGGTCGGGCCCGCGACGCGGATCGAGGTGGTGACGGAGGGGCTGCTCGTCCGCCGGCTGCAGTCCGACCCGGGGCTCGAAGGCGTGGCCGCGGTGATCTTCGACGAGGTGCACGAGCGCAGCCTCGACGCCGACCTCGCTCTCGCCCTCTGCCGCGAGCTGCAGGCGGGGCTCAGGCCCGAGCTTCGCCTCGTCGCGATGAGCGCGACGCTGGACGGCGCCGCCTTCTCACGCCTGCTCGGCGACGCTCCGGTGATCGAGAGCGCGGGGCGCATGTTCCCGGTCGAGATCGTCTGGTCGGGCGCCGACCTTTCGCACCCAAGCGAGCTCGCGGAGGCCGCGTCCCGCGCGGCGCGCCGGGCGCTCGCCCTCGCCTCCGGGGACGTGCTCGTGTTCCTGCCGGGCCTTGCCGAGCTGCGCCGCACCGAGGCGCTTCTCGAGGGGGTGGAGGCGTCGGTGCACCTTCTGCACGGCGAGCTCGACCCTGGCCTGCAGGACCTCGCTCTCCGCCCCGACCCACGAGGGCGCCGGAAGATCATCCTCGCGACCTCGATCGCCGAGACCTCGCTCACCGTGGAAGGGGTGGACGCGGTGGTCGATGGCGGGTTCCGGCGCGCGCCACGGTTCGACCCCGGAACGGGGCTGACCGCGCTCGCCACGCGCCGGATCAGCCGCGCGGCGGCGGAGCAGCGGGCGGGGCGCGCCGGTCGGCTTCGCCCCGGTGTTGCGCTGAGGCTCTGGACGGAGGCGTTGCATCGCGGCCTCGCCGCACAGGAGATGCCCGAGATCCTCGAGGCCGATCTCGCCCCGCTTGCGCTCCAGCTCGCCGCCTGGGGGGCGGAGGCGTCGTCGCTCCCCTTCCTCGATCCGCCTCCCGAAGGCGCTCTCGCCGCCGCGCGGGCGCTGCTTGCGGAGCTCGGCGCGCTCGACGGGCGGGGAGCGATCACCGCCCGCGGGCGGGCGATGGCGCGGCTCTCCGCCCACCCGCGGCTTGCGGCAATGCTCGTCGCGGCGGGCGATCAGGCGGCGCTCGCGGCCGAGATCGCCGCCCTGTTCGAGGAGCGTGACCCGCTTCGCGCGGGCGGCGAGCGCTCCCCTCCTGCCGACCTCAGGCTCCGGCTCGGCCGGCTCTCGGGTGCGGCCGCGCGCGCTGCCGAGCAGCATCGCCGGCGGCTCGGCGCCGGCAGGGGAGGCCCGCTCGACCCCTCCGCCTGCGGGCGCCTCCTCGCCCTTGCCTTCCCCGACCGGGTGGCGATGGCGCGCGCGAACGATCCGGGCGGGTATCTTCTAGCCTCTGGCCGCGGCGCGCGCCTCGATGCCGCCGATCCGCTCGCGCGCGAGCCCTTCCTCGCCGTCGCCGCGCTCGACCTCTCGGGACGGGAGGCGCGCATACGCCTCGCCGCGCCGATCGCGCGCTCAGAGCTCGAGACACTGTTTCGTGACCGCATCGAGCGGTCGGACGAGATCGCCTGGGACGACCGCGCCGGGGCGGTGCGGGCGCGGCGGCGTGTTCGCCTCGGCGCGCTCGTGCTCGAGGAGGCCCCGCTTGCCGAGCCGCCCGCGGAGGCGGTCGCCGCGGCCTTGTGCGAGGGCATCCGGCGTCGGGGGCTTGCCGTTCTTCCCTGGACGGAGGCGGCGCGTCGGCTTCAGGCGCGCGCTCTCCTGATGCGCCGGGCCGAAGGCGAGTCCTGGCCCGACCTCTCCGACGCGTCGCTTGTCGACTCGCTCGGGGAATGGCTCGCGCCGCATCTCGCCGGGATGCGCACGCTCGAGGATCTCGCGCGGCTTGATCTCGCCGCGGTCCTGCGCGGGCTCCTTGGCCATCGCGCCGCGCTGCTCGATCAGGCTTTCCCCTCGCACGTGGTGCTTGCGAGCGGCGTGCGCGCGCCGGTGGATTACACGCGCGACCCGCCGGTGGTCTCAGCCCGCGCGCAGGCCTTCTACGGCCAGACGAGCTCCCCCCGCATCGGCAACGGAACGATCGCGCTCGCGGTGGAGCTTCTCTCTCCCGCCGGGCGGCCGATCGCTCTCACCCGCGACCTCGGCGCGTTCTGGAAGGGGGCGTGGGCGGAGGTGCGCAAGGAGATGCGCGGCCGCTACCCCAAGCACGCCTGGCCCGAGGATCCCTCTAGCGGCTTCTGAGGAGCCAGACCGCGACCAGGGCTGCGGGCAGGCCGAGCGCGACCCAGGCAGGCCCCCAGCCCAAGCCCGCGCCGACCAGAGCGCCGAACAGCGGCGGTAGGGCGATCTGCCCGATCTGGGCGAAGGCGAGCACGGCTCCCGTCACCGCTCCGGCGCGCCCGGGCGGGGAGAGGCGGGCAAGCTCGGCGAGCATCAGCCCGTGCCAGGCCATCGCCGTCGCCGCACCGGCGATCGATGCGGCGAAGACGAGCCACCACGAGCTCGTGGGCGCAAGCGGCGCGAGCGCGGCGAAGGAGAGGCAGGTTCCGAACGCGATGATCGCGAGCAGCACCCGCGCGGGGAACCGCGCCCCCGCAGCGCCCCAGAGGATTCGCGCCGGGATCGCAACAAGGCTCGCGAGGCTGAACAGCGCGCCGGCAGAGCCGAGCGTCCAGCCGAGCCGCTCGACCAGGAACACGACGAGAAAGGTCTGGAGCACGAACTGCAGGCCGACGAGGACCACGAACGCCATCGCGAGCACGCGGATCGCGCCGAGCCGGCGCACGGTCGCAAGCGTATCGAGCACGCCCGCCAGCCCGATCAGCGCCCCCGGATCGCGGTCGGAGTCGAAGCGGGCCCGGAACGGCTCGAGCGCGAGACAGAGGCCGAGGCAGAGGAGCGCCGAGACGACGAGCGCGCCGCGCCAGCCGAACAGGGCGGCAAGCCCCGGGCCGAGCAGGCCCGTCATGGCCACACCGACGGGAACCCCCGTCTGCTTGATCGAGAACAGAAGCGGCTGCTGCCGCGGCGGGACGACGCGCGCGAGCAGGTGCGAGGAGGCGGGGGTGGCGATGGTGCTGCCGAGCCCGACCGGAATGGCGCCGAGCGCGACGAGGGCGACACCTGCCGGTGCTGCCATGGCAAGCCCCGCGGCGGCGATGGCGAGCGCGACCTGGGCGACGCGCAGCGCGCCGTAGCGGGCGAGGAAGCCCCCCACCCCGAGCGTGCCGACGAGCGCGGCGGCGGCGGCGAGAGCGGCGTAGAGCCCGGCGAGCGAGGGATCGACGCCGAGATCGGGCGCCATCGCCGGGGCGAGCACGGGAACGAGGCCGCGCGTGAAGGTCGCGAAGGCCTGCTGAACCAGCATGGCCAGCGTGGCGGTGAGCGCGAGCGACAGGGCCTGGCTCCGGCAGCGGTGGGGCCTCTAGCCTTGGGCCGGAGCGCGGCTTCGGGCAAGCTTCCCGACCTCGCCGCGCCGCGCGCACGAGGTGGCGACGGCGGGCCCCGTCCGTGCAAGGATTAAGGACGGGCCGGCGTCGGCGCCGGAGGGAGGACGGTCGGGCCGGAGGTCGGGTTCGGCATGCGGATTCTTCTGGTCGAGGACGACAAGGACGTCGCCCGCTTCATCACCAAGGGCCTCAAGGAGTCGGGGCATACCGTCGATCACGCCGACCAGGGGCGGGACGGGCTGTTCCTCGCCGCCTCGGAAAACTACGACGTGATCGTCCTCGACCGGATGCTTCCCGGAGGGATGGACGGGCTGAGGCTGCTCGAGACGCTCCGCGCGACCGGCGCGAAGGTTCCGGTCCTGTTCCTTTCCGCCCTCGCCCAGGTCGACGAGCGCGTGAAGGGGCTCAAGGCCGGCGGCGACGACTATCTCACCAAGCCCTTCGCCTTCACCGAGCTCCTCGCCCGCGTCGAGGCGCTCGGCCGGCGCGGCCGGTCGGAGGCGCCGGTGACACGGCTTTCGGTCGCCGATCTCGAGATGGACCTGCTCGCGCGCACGGTGAAGCGCGCCGGCAGGACGATCGAGCTGCAGCCGAGGGAGTTCCGCCTGCTCGAGTTCCTGATGCGTCATGCGGGCCAGGTGGTGACGCGCACGATGCTGCTCGAGGCGGTGTGGGACTACCATTTCGACCCGCAGACGAACGTGATCGATGTGCACGTCTCGCGGCTGCGGCAGAAGATCGATCGCGGCTTCGCCTTCCCGCTGATCCATACGGTGCGCAACGCCGGCTACATTCTGCGCGCCGAGCCGTGAGCCGGCGATGGCGCGCGCCTCTCCCCTGCCGCCCGGCCTGCCGGAGCGCCCCGTCGTCAAGCTCCTGCGCTCCACGGGCTTCAAGCTCGCCGCCCTGCATGCCGCGCTGCTCGTCGCCTCGGCGCTCGCCCTCGGCGGCTTCTTCTGGTGGAGCACCGCGGGCTACCTCAACCGGCAGACCGACCAGGCGATCCGCGCCGATGTGCTGATCCTTTCGGCGCGTTGGCGTGCCGGGGAATGGGCGGGGCTCGCGCGCGCGATCGAGCAGCGCCTCGCGGAGGACGCCGAGGACGAGGAGATCTATCTCCTGGCCGACCGGGCGGGGCGGATCGTCGCCGGCAATCTCGATCGCTGGCCGCCGGAGGCGACCGCCGAGGACGCCTGGTACGAGCTGCCGCTCGTGCGCGCGGGCCAGCCGACCGTGGGGAGGATCTACACGCTCGCCCTGCCCGACGGCATGCGGCTGATCGCGGGGCGGGACGTGAAGCAGAAGCTCGAGCTGCGCGAGCTCGTCGCCGATGCGGTTCTCTACGGCAGCGCGCTCGCGGTTCTGCTTGGCGGGATCGGCGGCGTGCTCGTGCGCCGGCTTCTGCAATCGCGGCTCGCGCCGGTGGCGGTGACGGCACGCGCGATCGGCCAGGGCGATCTCAGCCACCGCGTGCCGCTCTCGGGAGCGGATGACGACTTCGACCGGCTGGCCGAGACGCTGAATGCGATGCTCGATCGGATCGGCGTGCTCATGGACGGCGTGCGCGAGGTGTCGAACGCGATCGCGCACGATCTGCGCACGCCGCTCGCGCGGCTGCGCGGCCGGCTCGAGGAGAGCCTCGGCGCCGGCGACCCGGCGAGCCTGCGCGCCGCGGTCGAGCGCGGCATCGTCGAGCTCGACGGGATCATCGGCGTGTTCCAGGCGCTCTTGCGGATCGCCGAGATCGAGGCGGGGGCGCGCCGGTCCGCCTTCGCCGCCTTCGACGCCGCCACCGTTCTCGCGGACGCGGCCGATCTCTACGGCGCGGCGGCGGACGAGCGGGCAATCGCCTTCGCGGTCGAGCTGCCGCGCTCGCTGCCACTCGTGGGCGACCGCGACATGCTGCTCCAGGCGGCGGCGAACCTGCTCGACAACGCCATCAAGTTCACCCCGGCGGGAGGGAGGGTGACGCTCGCGGCGGAGCGTCGCGGGGCGGAGGTGAGAGTGGTCGTCTCGGACACCGGTCCCGGCATCCCGGAGCCGGAGCGTGCCCGCGTGGTGGAGCGGTTCTACCGCGCCGAGGCGAGCCGCGGCACCCCCGGCTCGGGGCTCGGCCTCGCGCTCGTGCAGGCGGTGGCGCAGCTCCATGGCGGGTCGCTCCTGCTCGAGGACGCCTGCCCCGGCCTGCGCGCGACCATGGTTCTGCCGGCGCCGGAACCGCCCTTCGTGGCGGAGCGTGTCCCCTCGGCTCCCGTGTCGGAGTCGAGGCCGGCGGCACGCGCCGCCTGATCGCGGGGGGTGACGAAAAAAGGGGGCGGGAGGCTTGCGCTTCCCGCCCCGAGGCTTCACGCGCCTGACCGGGGGGGGATCGGCGCGCGCGCCGGCGGGACCGTGCCGGCGACATCCGGGAGAGACGAGGATCGGCACCGCGCCGTTCCTCACTGGGCAACATACCCGCGAATGATTAATCATAGGTTGCACAACCGAACAAGGCGATTCGCGGAGGCGATTCGCGGAAAGGTTGTATCCCTCCGATGTGCTCACGACAATGTGATCGCCAGGTGCCGCGGGGTGTGATCATCCGGCAGCGGTTCTGGACCGGGTGACAGCGGTCAGCCGCACGGGGGAAGGATGGACCTCTCGCCTGCCGAAACGCCGCGCGGGCCGCTCGCCGGCCTGCGCGTGCTCGAACTCGGCCACTACATCGCCGGGCCGTTCTGCACGCGCATCCTCGCCGATCTTGGCGCCGAGGTGGTGAAGCTCGAGCCGCCCGGCGGCGACCCGTTCCGGGGCTGGGGCGCGTCGGTCGGGGGCAACTCGGTCTGGTGGTCGATCCATGGCCGGAACAAGCTGTGCGCCGAGGTCGATCTCAAGCGGGCGGAGGGACGGGAGGCGGTGCGCCGGCTCGCTGCCCGGGCGGACGTGCTGGTCGAGAATTTCCGGCCCGGCACGCTGGAGCGCCTCGGCCTTGGGCCCGAGGCGTTGCGCGCGCTCAACCCGCGGCTCGTGATCGCGCGGATCTCGGGCTTCGGCCAGGACGGCCCCTATCGCGACAAGCCCGCCTTCGGCGCGATCGGCGAGGCGATGGGGGGATTGCGCCACCTCACCGGCCACCCGCCCGGGGCGAGCGACCTGCCGCCGCCGCGCTGCGGCGTCTCGATCGCCGACGACCTCGCCGGCCTCTATGCCGCGATCGGCCTGCTCGCCGCCTGCTGGCGGCGGGACGGCCGAGGCACGGGCGAGGGGGCGGTGCTCGACGTGAGCCTCGTCGAGAGCGTGTTCTCGCTGATGGAGGGGATGCTGCCCGAATACGGCCTGTTCGGCCGGGTGCGCCACCCGGCCGGGGCGGCGATCCCCACCGCTGCGCCGACCAACACCTACCCCACGGCGGATGGCGGCTGGATCGTGATCGCCGGCAACTCCGACCCGATCTTCCGCCGGCTGATGGCATTGATCGGCCGAGACGACCTCGCCGCGGACCCGCGTCTTGCCACCAATGCCGGACGCTGCGCCCACGTGGCCGAGCTCGATGCCGCGATCGCGGCGTGGACGCGGCGTCATGACGCGCTCGCGGCCGAGCGTCTGCTCGAGCAGGCCGAGGTGCCGGCCTGCCGCCTCTACACCATCCGCGATTGCGCCGAGGACCCGCATTTCCGCGCCCGACGCGCTGTCCAGGAGGTCGAGGACCCGCTGCTCGGCCGCGTGCTGCACCCGGGGCCCGCGGTGCACGTCTCCGGCCATCCGCCGGAGACGGTCGTGGGCTGGACGGGACCGGCCGTCGGCGCACACAACGCTCTCGTTCTCGAGACGCTCGCCGGGCTCGACGCGGAGGCGGCGCGCGCGGCTCGGGGCGAGGAGCGAGGGGAGGAGGTGGTGCGATGACCGATCACGTGACCATCGTCGAGGTGGCGCCGCGCGACGGGCTGCAGGCCGCCTGCGGCGTCGTGCCGACCGCGGACAAGATCGCGCTCGTTCGCGCGCTTGCCGGGGCCGGCCTCGTCGAGATCGAGGCCACGAGCTTCGTCTCGCCGAAGGCGGTTCCCCAGCTCGCCGACGCGGCGGAGGTGCTCGCCGCCGCCAATGCCATCCCGGGGATCATCCCCTCCGTTCTCGTGCCGAACCGGAAGGGGGTCGAGCGCGCGCTCGCCGCCGGGGCGCGCAAGCTCGGCCTCGTGATGAGCGCGACCGAGGGGCACAACCGCGCGAACCTCAACCGCTCGGTCGAGGAGAGCTTCGCCGAGCTTGCCGATATCGTCGCCGGCCTGCCGGCGGAGGGGCCGGCGCTGCGCTGGAGCTTCTCCTGCGCGTTCCACTGCCCGTTCGAGGGCGTGGTGCCGCGCGAGCGCGTGCTCGCGCTGATCGAGCGCGTGGTCGCGCTCCGCCCCGGCCTCACCATCGGGCTTGCCGACACCACCGGCAACGCCGCGCCGAGCGAGGTCCGCGCCCTGTTCGGCGAGGCGATCGCCCGGTTCGGCGAGAGCGCCCGCTTCGCCTTCCACGGCCACGACACCTACAATCTCGGCATCGCCAACGTCACCGCCGCGTTCGAGGCAGGGGTGCGGGTGATCGATGCCGCCGCCGGAGGGATCGGCGGCTGCCCCTTCGCTCCGGGCGCTTCGGGCAATGTCGCGACCGAGGATGTCGTGTGGCTGTTCCGGCGCCTCGGGGTCGAGACGGGAGTCGTCTGGCCGAAGCTGCTCGAGGCGGCGGATCTCGCCGCGCGTCTTGCTGGTGACGGCGCGGCGTCGGGCCATCTGCGCCATGTGAGGGCCGCCCGGGAAGCGGCGTGAGCCGCCGCTTGCCGCGGCTCGGCCTGGCCCGCCACCACGCCGTCGGAGCCGATGCTGCAGAGACGCCGTCTCCTTCTGCTTCTTTCGGCCGCGGGCTGCGCCCAGCGCCCGCGCGAGCCGTCCGAGGCCGCCGCCGCGCCGCTTCCCGCCGGCATCTCCTGCGTTCCCTTCGCGCGCGCGCTGTCCGGGATCGCGCTTGCGGGGGATGCGCATCTGTGGTGGCACGCGGCGGCGCCGCGCTACCGGCGCGGCACGGTTCCGGTGCCCGGAGCGGTGCTCGTGTTCCGGCGCAGCGCGCGCCTCCCGCAGGGGCATCTCGCCGTGGTCGTGCGCACCGTCGGCCCGCGCGAGATCCGCGTCACCCATGCCAACTGGGCAAGCGGCAGCGCGCGCGGGCAGGTGGCCGAGGACCAGAGCGTGGTCGATGTCTCGCCGCGGAACGACTGGTCTTCGGTGCGTGTCTGGCACCCCGCCTCGGGGACGCTCGGGGTCACGGTGTTCCCGGCCTGGGGCTTCATCCTCCCGCCACGCCCCGCAGACCCGGCGGAGCTCGCCGCCCGCGTTCCCGTCGCGGCGCGGCTTGCGGCCGGAACGCTGTGACGGGCTGCTTTCCCCTAGCAAGCGCGCGGAGCCGCCCTATATCCGCCGCAGTCAGGTCTGCCGGGTTTTCAGGATGGCAAAGAAAAGGGGAGAGGGCGGCGCCGCCGGGCGGGGCGCCGCCAAGGGCAAGGTGTCTCGCGCGAAGGTCCGCGAGGTGGTGACGGCGATCGCCGCAGAGGTGATCGCCGAGACGGCGCAGCGCCTGCGCAGGCAGCCCCGGCGTGAGGCGCTGCCGCTTCGGATGAGCACCCGCACGCAGTCGGCCCGAAAGCCCAGCTGAGCACGTCTCAGGCGCCGTCCGGCTCGTCCGCCTCCTCGGCGACATGGTCAACCATGTCGGTGAGCATCGAACGGATGTGGTCGTCGCCCACGACGTAGAACACCTGCCGTCCCTGCCGGTCGGCCTGGAGCAGGCGAGCGGCGCGCAACAGCCTCAGATGATGGCTCACAAGACTTGCCGACAGCCCGAGCCCCTGCGCCATCTCCGTCACCGCCACCGGCTTGGTCAGGCAGGCGAGGATGATCCGGAGCCGGGTCGGGTCGCTCATCAGGCGGAACATCTCGGCGAGCTCGACGATCTCGTCCTCGCCCACGCCGCGCGTGCGGCCCTCCCGCTGACCCGTCCGACCGTTCGCTGCCACGGCCCCAAGGCTCACAGCAAACCGAGCCGAACGCAAGCGGGGCCTTGTGCGCGGCCGCAGGCACGGCCATATCTCGTTGCGAAGAGCTAACGTCTTTCAAGGTATTGACGAGGTGTAGAGATGAACAGCTGTTCAAGCGTCCAACGCCGCTCCCTGCTGGCCGGCGCCGCCGCGCTGCTCGCCTCGCCCGGCGTCGCGCGGGCGCAGTCCGAGCGCGCCGGCCCGCCGCGGGTGCTCTCAACCACCGCCATGATCGGCGACCTCGTCCGCGAGATCGGCGGGGACCGGGTGCGGGCCGAGACGCTGCTCGGCGAGGGGGTCGATCCCCACACCTACAAGCCGACGCGGGCCGACATCGCCCGCCTCTCCGCCGCCGATGCCGTGTTCTACAACGGGTTGCTGCTCGAGGGGCAGATGACGGACGTGTTTGTCCGCCTCGCCCGCGGCGGCAAGCCCGTCTTCGCCGTCACCGAGCTGCTCGCCGCCGACCATCTGCTGCAGGAGGATGACGGCAAGGACGACCCGCATGTCTGGATGGACGTCACCCTCTGGGCCAAGGCGGCGGAGCGCATCCGCGACGCGCTCGCGCGCCTCCGCCCGGCCGACGCCGGCACGTTCCGCCGCTACCACAACGACCTTGCCCGGCGCCTCGAGTCGCTCGACGCCTATGTGATGCGGGTGATCGGCTCGATCCCTGAGCACGCCCGGGTGCTCGTCACCGCCCATGACGCCTTCGGCTATTTCTCCCGCCGCTACGGCATCGCCATCGAGGGCATCCAGGGCCTCTCGACCCAGGGCGAGGCCGGGCTTCGCCGCATCCAGGACCTGGTCGAGCTCCTGGTCTCCCGCCGCATCCCCGCGGTGTTCGTCGAGACCTCGGTGAACGACCGCAACGTCCGCGCGCTGGTCGAGGGCGCTGCCGCGCGGGGCCACCGCGTCGCCATCGGCGGCGCGCTCTTCTCCGACGCGATGGGCGCGCCCGGCACCTACGAGGGCACCTATATCGGGATGATGGACCACAACGCCACCGTGATCGCCCGCGCGCTGGGCGGCACGGCGCCGGCGAGGGGCATGAGCGGGCGGCTCGCGGGATGAGCACCCCCGCCTCCCTCCCGGTTCCCGCCCTCTCGGTTCGGCACCTGACGGTGGCCTACCGTGACGCCCCGGTGTTGTGGGAGGTGAGCTGGGCGACGCCGCCCTCCGGCCTCGTCGCCGTGATCGGGCCGAATGGCGCGGGCAAGTCCACGCTGATCAAGGCCTGCCTCGACCTCGTTCCTCGGATCTCGGGCGAGGTGCGCATCTTCGGCCAGCCGCTCGCCGCGGTGCGCCGCAGGGTCGGCTATCTGCCGCAGCGCGCCTCTGTCGACTGGGACTTCCCCGCGACCGCCCTCGACGTGGTGGCGATGGGCTGCTACCCGCGCGCGGGCTGGCTCCGCCCCCTCGGCCGGCGCGAGCGCGAGGCGGCGCGGGCGGCGCTGGCCGAGGTCGGGCTCGCCGACTTCGCCGAACGCCAGATCGGCCAGCTTTCGGGCGGGCAGCAACAGCGCGTGTTCCTCGCCCGCGCCCTTGCTCTCAAGGCCGATCTCTACTTCATGGACGAGCCCTTCGCCGGCGTGGATGCCGCGACCGAGAAGGCGATCGTCGCGGTGCTGCGCCGGCTTGCGGACTCGGGGCGCACGGTGATCGTCGTCCATCACGACCTCGCCACCGCGCCGCACTATTTCGACCACGTGCTCCTGCTCAACCTCCGCGCCATCGCCTCGGGGCCGATGCGCCAGGCCTTCACACCCGAGAACCTCGCCCTCGCCTATGGCGGGCGGCTGTCGCTTCTCGACCAGGCGGTCGCGGCGGCGGCGGGCGCTCCGGGCGCCGCGCCGAGGGCCTGACGGCACGCCATGGTCGCGGCCGACGATTTCCTCGCCGCGCTCGGCCTCGGGCTCGGCCACAACGCCACCGTGGTCGTGCTTGGCTGCGCCGCGTTCGGGCTCGCCGCCGGTCTCGTCGGCTGCTTCGTGCTCCTGCGCGGCCGGGCGCTGATCGCCGATGTCGCCGCGCACGCCACCCTGCCCGGGGTCGCCGCCGCCTTCATCGGGGCGACTCTCGCCGGCGCCGATCCGCGCAACCTGTGGCTCCTGATGGCAGGTGGGGCGGCATCGGCCGCGCTGGGCACGCTCGCGGTGCGCGCCGCCACGGCGACAGGGCGGGTGCGCGACGATGCGGCGATGGCGCTCGTGCTCTCGGCGGGCTTTGGCCTCGGCGTGGTGCTGATGTCGGTGGTGCAGTCGCGTCCCACCGGTGGCCAGGCGGGGCTTGCGCACTTCATCCTCGGCCAGGCGGCCGGCATGGCCGAGGCGGAAGCGAGGGCGCTCGGCATGCTCGCCGCCGGCGCGGTGGCGATGGTGCTTCTGCTGTTCAATCCGCTGCGCACGCTCTGTTTCGACGAGGCCTTCGCCGCCGCCACCGGGCTTCCGGTTCGCCTGCTCGATCTCGCTCTGATGGCGCTGATGCTGCTCGTCGCCGTGGCGGGCCTGCGCGCGGTCGGGCTGATCCTCGTCGTCGCGCTGATGGTGATCCCGGCGGTGACGGCGCGCCTCGTGACCGATCGGCTCGGGGTGATGGCCGCGCTCGCCTCGCTGTTCGGCGCGGTCTCCGGCTGGGTGGGTGCCGCTCTCTCCGCCGCCGCGCCGGGTCTGCCGACCGGGGCGGTCGTCACCCTCGTCGCCTGCGCCCTGTTCGTCGCCGCACTTCTGCTCTCGCCCGGGCGCGGCGTGCTCGCCGCGCTCCTCCGCCATGCCCGGCTGTCTTGGCGCATCGCGCGCGACCACTTCCTCCGCGGCGCCTGGGAGGAGCTTGAGCGCCAGCGCCTCGGACCGGACGGCGCCTTCGCCGCAGCGGCGGTGGCCGAGGCCTGGGGCTGGGGCCCGGCGCGCCTCGCCCTGGTGACCTGCGCCGCCCGCGCCGCCGGCCTTCTCACGGCCGCAGGGGAGCCCGGGTTCCTGCGGCTCACGGAGGAGGGCACCGCGCTCGCCCGGGGGGTCGTGCGCCGCCACAGGGTGTGGGAGATCTACCTCACCCGCGCCGGCGGGGTGCGCGCCTTCGCCGCCCATCGCGGCGCCGACCTGATCGAGCACACGCTTCCCCCCGAGGTGGAGGCGGAGGTCGAAGCCTGGCTTGCCGCGGCCGACCCGGCGCTCGCGCGGGAGCCCGTGCCGCCGCCGGTCGAGGGGTCTCTGGGCCACGGAGCGCGGGCATGACGCTTGCCGAGTTCTTCCAGCTCGACCTCGTGCCGATGCTCGCCGCCCTGCTCACCTGCGTCACCTGCGGCCTGCTCGGCACGCTTCTTTTGCTCACCCGCAACAGCATGATGGGCGATGCGATCAGCCACGCCGTGCTTCCCGGCATCGCCGCGGGCTTCTGGCTCACCGGCACCCGGGCCGCCCTGCCGATGGTGGCGGGAGCGATCGCCGCCGCCGTGCTCGCGGTGGCGTTGATCGGCCTGATCCGTCGGCTGGCGCGGCTCGAGGCCGGAGCGGCGATGGGGGTGGTCTTCTCGGGCCTGTTCGCCCTCGGCCTGTTGATGCTCGTCTGGTCCGGCGCCGAGCGGGTCGATCTCGACCTCGACTGCGTCCTGTTCGGCATCCTCGAGACCCTCGTCTGGCCCGAGGCGACCGGGTTCGGAAGCCTCCTCGACGCTGAGGCGCTCGCCGCTCTGCCGCCCGAGCTCATGCTGCTTGCGGCGATCTTCGCCGTCACGCTGCTCGTGCTCGCCCTGTTGTGGAAGGAGCTTCGGCTTGCCGCCTTCGACCCCGGTTTCGGCAGGGTGATCGGGTTCGACCCGCGGCCCGTCCGCGCGCTTCTGATGCTTCTGATCGCCGCTGCCTGCGTGGCGTCGTTCTGGGCGGTGGGGTCGATCCTGGTGATCGCCGCGCTGATCGGCCCGGCGGCGATCGCCCGTCTCCTGACCGACCGCTATGCGATGACGTTCGTGCTTGCCGCCGCCGCGGGTGCGGGCATCGCGCTGGCCGGCTATGGAGCGGCCGCGCTCCTGCCTGCCGCTCTCGGCGCCGCGCAGGGGTTCAACGCGGCCGGAATGATTGCGGTGATGGCGGGGCTCGGTTTCGCTCTCGCCGCCGCCGTCTCGCCGTTCCGCGCCTCCGCCTTCAGGCGGCGTCGCGCGGCAGCGTCACGAGGGTGAACAGGCCGAAGGGCGGGCAGGGCTCGAAACGCGCCGCCGCGATCTGTCCAGGCGTGAGCACGCTCTCCATCGCAAAATCCGGGTGCCAGCCGAGGATCCGGCTGAGAGGGGCCATCGCCCGCTCGATGCCGCGGCGCAGACCCGGCGGGGCGAGGAAGTGGTTCACCATCAGGATCGTTCCGCCGGGGCGGACCACGCGGCGCATCTCCGCCATCAGCCGGCGCGGGTTCGGCACGACGGAGGCGACGAACATCGCCACCGCCGCATCGAAACTGGCCTCTGGAAAGGTCATCGCCTCGGCGTCCATCTCGTGGAGCCCCTCGATGGTGGCGGCGACACCCGCGCGCACGCGACGCTCCGCGACCGCGAGCATCTCGGGGCTGAGATCGATTCCCGTGACGCGCTTGCCGGCCGCGTAATGCGGCAGGGCAAGCCCGGTGCCCACCCCGACCTCGAGGATTCGCTCGGCCGGAAGAGCGTTGATCGCCGCCAGCGCGCGCATCCGCCCCGGCTTCGACACGAGGCCGAACACGCTGTCGTAGACGCCGGCCCAGCGCCGGTATGCGGCGCGGACCGAGGCGGCGTCGAGCGGGCGCGCCGGGGCCGCCGGCGCCTGGCCGCCGGCCCTGCCGCCCTCGCGCTGGTCGATCGTGGCTGGCATGGTGCGCATGCGCCTACTCCCGCGCGCGCCCGGGCGCAATGCCCCTTCCGGTCACGCCTGCTTGGCCGCGCCCCGCGTCTCGGCCCAGAGCACGAACAGCCCGCCCGCGGCGACGACGACCGCGCCGGCCACCGCCACAGCGTCGGGGAGTTCGCCGAACAGAAGAAAGCCCGCGAGTGTGGCCCAGACCATCTGTGTATAGGCGAAGGGCGCGAGCACCGAGGCCTGCGCCCGCTGATACGCGAGGATCAGCAGGAAATGCCCAACCCCGCCGAGCATGCCAAGCAGAGCGAGAAGCGCCCACCCGCCCGCACTCGGCCACACCCAGACGAACGGCACGACGAGGCTGGTGACACCCGTCGCCGCGACGCCGGTGTGGAAGATCGTGGTGAAGGCGTCGTCGATCCCCGCAAGCCGGCGCGTCAGGACCGAATAGACGGCGAACACGGCCGCGGTCACGAGCACGAACAGGGCGGCCGGATGCGTCACCCCGGCACCCGGCCGCAGGATGATCAGCACGCCCGCGAAGCCGACGAGGATCCCCGTCCAGCGCTGCCAGCCGACGCGCTCCTTGAGCATCCGCGCGGCGAGCAGCGTCACGATCAGCGGCGAGACGAAGCCGATCGCCACGCATTCGGCGAGCGGCACGTGCACGAGCGCGGCGGTGAAGAACAGGTTCGCCGCGGCGAGACAGAGCGAGCGCACGACCTGAAGCCGCGCCGCGCCGGTGCGCGGCGGCAGACGCCGGCCCATCAGACGCAGCGCTGCCGAGACGATCAGCATGTGGAACAGGAACCGCGCCCAGAGCACCTGCAGCACCGGCAGGGACTGGACCGAGGCCTTGATCGCGCTGTCCATCAGAACGAACAGGAACAAGGCCCCGAGCATCAAGGCGATGCCAAGCACCGGCCGATCGGCCGGCTTGACGGTCATCGCCCGGCCTGCCGTTGGCCGGCCGGGCGGTCAGCGTCGCTCAGGCGGCGTCCTCGCGCCGGTCGGGCTTGGCGCGGACATAAGCGAGCGCGGCATGCTCCTCGCAGTAGGGCTTCCCGGGGAGCGCCGGTGCCGAGCAGAAGCGGAAGCCAGGCTTGCCCGGTTCGCCGATCGGCCAGCAGCAGGTGGCGCTTCCCGTCCGCAGCGGCGCGGGCCGCGGCGTCGGCTCGACGCGGCTCGGGGCGACTGCCGGCGGCCGCTGCCCGACCGGGCCGGGTAGCACGGGCAGGATCGGCACCGGCCGCGGCATCGCTGGCCTCGGCGCAGGGCGCGGCGCGCGCGGCACCGCTGGCGCCCCGGGGCTGCGCCGGATCGGCGAGGGGCGCGCGGCGAGATTGAGCCGGTGCGCCTTGCCGACCACGGCGTTCTTTGAGATGCCCATCCGCCGGCCGATCTCGGCCGTCGAGTGCCCCTCCGCCCAGAGCCGGCGAAGGGTTGCGATCGCCTCCTCGGTCCACTCCATCGCTTGGGCTCCCATCCAGCCGCCCTCTACCACATACGGTATCAGATCGGCACAGGACCCCACAACCGGTAGTAATCGCCTCCCGGCGAGAAAGTTGTGGACAACTCCCGCCCACGCGGACGGGCGCCGCTAGAGAAGGTCCTTGCGGAGCATCCCGTGCACGCCCTTGATGCCGTTGACCGTCTGCGTGACGTGGAAATCGACCGCGAGCGAGCAGAGCTGGTAGGCGTCGAGCGGCGCGAGGTTCGACCGTGAAGCGATGAAGGCGATCATCTCGCGCAGGGCCTGTTTCATCGCGAGGTCGAGGTCCTCGTTCAGCCCTATCGAGATGTAGTGGGTCGGCGTCTCGGCACGGGGGAAGGAGAGCAGGGGCGCGCTGCCCTGCTTCTTGTGCAGGATGAAGGTGAGGGTGCCGTCGAGGCACATCTCGAGGGCGGTGAGGCACACCTCGCCGTCGCCCTGCACGCCGTGGCCGTCGCCGACCGAGAACTTTGCCCCAGACACCCAGACCGGCAGGAACAGGGTCGATCCGGCGACGAGCTCCTTGTTGTCGAGATTGCCCGCATGCTCGCGCGGGGGATTTGAGGCGATCCGCCCGTACGCGGGCGGCGGGGCCACCCCCATCACCCCGAAGAAGGGGCGGAGCGGGAGTTCGGTTCCCCAGGGCAGCCGGCAGGTGTTGCGCGCGCGGTCGACCGGGATGTGGAGAACGCGGCTGAGCGGGAAGTCCTCCGGCAGGGTTCCCGAGAGCGGACGGACCAGGCAGAACCCCCAGTCCGCGCCTGGGCGGATCGCCTCGATCCGAACCTCGAGCATGTCGCCCGGCTCGGCGCCCTCGATCGCGATCGGCCCGGTGAGGATGTGCGCGCCGAGCTCCGGCGCGAGCGTCTCGTTGATCGCCGCGAGCGCCGGCGGGATCGCGAGCCCGCTTTCGGGCGGCGGCAGAGCCGCGTCACGCCCCGAGACGCAGCTGACATCGACCGTATCGCCGGAGGCGATGGTCAGCACCGGCTGCAGGGACGAGTCGAAGTAGCCCCAGTGAACGGTCTCGGGCGAGGCGTCGAGGCGGTGGCGTGGCATGGCGTCTCCGGCGTCGAGGCGTGGCGCATGCTGCCGCATCGCAGCAAGCACCTCCGGCCCCGTCAAGCCGCCGGAGCCGTCCCGGACGCGACCCCTGGGCGGCAGGGTGGCGACTTGACGCCCCGCTCGCCTGGGCGCGAAATCCCCCCGCCATGCGCCGCCCCGGAGGACGGCCCTGGCCCAGATGGGGAAGCCGTGCCGCACCTTTCGCTGCACTCGCCGTTCGGCGAACTCACCGTCTTCGAGGAGGGCGGCTCCATCATCGCGCTCGAATGGGGCCGCGGCGCCGGCAGCGGCGAGCGGACGCCGGTGCTGGTCGAGGCGAAGCGGCAGCTCGAAGCCTATTTCGACGATCCCCGCACGTGCTTCGACCTGCCGCTCGCGCCGGCGGGAACGCCGTTCCAGCGCCGCGTCTGGGAGGCGATGCGCGCCATTCCCCCGGGCCAGACGATGCGCTACGGGGAGATCGCCGCCCGCCTCGGCAGCTCCGCCCGCGCCGTCGGCGCCGCCTGCGGTGCGAACCCGATCCCGATCATCATCCCCTGCCATCGTGTCGTCGGCAGCGCCTCTCTCGGCGGCTACTCGGGCGGTGCGGGGCTCGACACGAAACGCCACCTGCTCGCCCTCGAGCAGGTCCTCCCGCCTGCCTGACCGGCCGGCCTGACCGCGAAACGAGAGAACGACCACAACCTGCACCGGGAGCCTGCGATGAATCACGCCATCCGAATCCACGAGCACGGCGGCCCCGAGGTTCTGCGCTGGGAGGAGGTGCCGATGCCCTCGCCCGGCCCCGGCGAGGCGCTCGTCAAGCATGCGGCCGTCGGCCTCAACTACATCGACATCTATTTCCGCACCGGCCTCTACAAGCCGCCCGCCCTGCCCGCGACCATCGGCATGGAGGGGGCCGGCACGGTCGAGGCGGTGGGCGAGGGCGTGACCGACCTCAAGCCGGGCGACCGTGTCGCCTACGCCACCGCCCCGATCGGCGCCTACGCCCAGTACCGCACGCTGAAGGCCGACCGTCTCGTCAAGCTGCCCGACGCGATCGGGTTCGAGATGGCGGCGGCGATGATGCTCCAGGGCATGACGGCCGAGTATTTGCTGCGCCGGACCTTCAAGGTTCAGCCGGGCCAGACCATCCTGATCCACGCTGCCGCCGGTGGGGTCGGGCTGATCATGTGCCAGTGGGCGAAGCATCTCGGCGCGACGGTGATCGGCACCGTGAGCTCGGACGAGAAGGCGGCGCTCGCTAAGGCGCATGGCTGCGACCACCCGATCGTCTACACGCGCGAGGACTTCCAGGCGCGGGTGAAGGAGATCACCGGCGGCAAGATGCTGCCTGTCGTCTATGACAGCGTCGGGCGCGAGACCTTCATGAAGTCGCTCGACTGTCTCGCCCCGCTCGGCCTGATGGTGTCCTTCGGCAACGCCTCCGGTGCCGTGCCGCCGTTCGAGATCGGCCTGCTCGCGGCGAAGGGGTCGCTGTTCCTCACCCGCCCAACGCTCGCGAGCTACACTGCCAAGCGCGAGGACCTCGCCGCCTCCGCCGCCGCCCTGTTTGAGGTCGTGCAAAAAGGAGCGGTGAAGATCGAGGTGAACCAGCGCTTCCCGCTCAAGGACGCGGCGGAGGCGCACCGCGCCCTCGAGGGGCGGCGCACCACCGGCTCGACGGTCCTCATCCCCTGAGGCGATGGCGCGCGCGATCCCCGTCGACGCGGTCGAGGAGCGGAGCGGCTCGGCCTACCCCGAGCCGTTCCGCGCGAGCGTGGCGGGGCGGCACGTGCGCCGGCTCGGCGACGCCTTGGGCCTCGGCCAGTTCGGGGTGAACCTCGTCCGCCTCTCTCCTGGTGCGGCGAGCGCGCTCCGCCACGCCCACAGCGCCGAGGACGAGTTCGTGCTCGTTCTCGAGGGGGTGCTCACCCTGGTCACCGATGACGGGGAGCAGGAGGTCGTCCCCGGCATGGCCGTCGGCGTCCCGGCAGGGACCGGCGATGCGCACCACCTCGTAAACCAGAGCGATTCGGAGGGGCTGTTCCTCGTCGTCGGCACGCGGGCGACGGAGCGCGACGTCGTCACCTATCCGGACGACGATCTCCGTGCCGAGCCTGGCCCGGACGGCGGGAGACGCTTCACCCGAGCGGACGGAACGCCCTGGTAGGGAAGCCCGAGCTTCTCTTCCGCGACGAGGCGGTGCTCGTGATCGACAAGCCCGCGGGCCTCCCCACGCATCCCGGCCCGCGCGCCCGAGCCTCGGTGGAGGACTGGCTCGAGGAGTTCCGTTTCGGCAAGCGCCGCCGGCCGGAGCCGGCGCACCGGCTCGACACCGACACGGCCGGCTGCCTCGTGTTGGGCCGAACGCGCCCGGCGCTTGCCGCGCTCGGGCGGCTGTTCGCTGAGGGCCGGATCGGCAGGACCTACTGGGCGGTCGTTCGCGGCGGGCCCGAAGCGGAGGCGGGGGAGATCGCGCTGCCGCTTGCGAAGGTGAGCACGCGCGCGGGCGGGTGGCGGGTTCTGCCCGACCCGCGCGGCCAGCGGGCGGTGACGGCCTGGCGCGTGCTCGGCCGCGGTGGGGGGATCACTTGGCTCGCGCTCGCGCCGCGCACGGGCAGGACGCACCAGCTCCGCGTCCATTGTGCCGCGTCGGGCTTCCCGATCCTCGGCGACCGGCTGCATGGCGCGGCGGCTGAGGAGGGACTGCAGCTTCTCGCGCGGAGCGTGACGATCCCGGGCTGGGCCGGGCGCCAGACGATCACGGTCGAGGCGCCCGTGCCGGCGCACATGGTGGAGGCGCTCTCGGCCTGCGGCTGGAAGGGGTAAGGTGGCGCCCGCCCGCGCGGCGCGGTGCCGCCGCTGCCGCGGTTGCTTGGCCGCTGCGCGTCGTTCCAGACCGCACGTCGCGTGGGAGCCCCGCGCCCTGCGATCCAGGGCGCGGGGCTTTCGGTCACGTCAGTTCGGCACGCAGTTTCCGAGCGGCGTTCACCAGGTTGAACATCGCGGGCTTGACCTCACTCCAGCTGCGTGTCTTGAGGCCGCAATCGGGGTTCACCCACAGCCGCTCGACGGGAATACGATTGGTCGCGCGGCGCAACAGCGCAGCCATCTCCTCGGCCGTGGGAACGCGGGGCGAATGGATGTCCCACACGCCCGGCCCGATCTCGTTCGGGTAGTCGAAGTCCAGAAAGGCCTCAAGCAGCTCCATGTTGCTGCGCGCGGTCTCGATCGAGATCACGTCGGCGTCCATCGCCGCGATATCGGCGATGATGTCGTTGAACTCGCTGTAGCACATGTGGGTGTGGATCTGAGTGTCGTCGCGCACCACGCTCGAGGCGAGGCGGAAGCAGGCGACGGCCCAGCGGAGATAGTCGGCACGGTCCGCCATGCGCAGCGGCAGCCCCTCCCGGAAGGCCGGCTCGTCGATTTGGATGATCGGGATGCCGGCGGCCTCGAGGTCAGCCACCTCGTCGCGGAGCGCGAGCGCGATCTGCCGGCAAATGGTTTCGCGCGGGATGTCGGTGCGCGCGAAGGACCATTGCAGCATTGTCACGGGCCCGGTCAGCATGCCCTTCATCGGCCTGTCCGTCAGCGACTGCGCGTAGGTCGACCAGCGGACGGTCATCGGGGCGGGGCGCGAGACGTCCGCCCAGATGATCGGCGGGGCGACGCAGCGGCTGCCGTAGGATTGCACCCAGCCGTGCTTCGTGAAAGCGAAGCCAGAGAGTTGTTCGCCGAAGTACTTCACCATGTCGTTGCGCTCGAACTCGCCATGGACCGGTACGTCCACACCGATCTCCTCCTGCCAGCGCACCGCGTCGGCGATCAGGCGTTTGATCTCGGCCTCGTAACCTTCCTGGTCGAGTTCGCCGCGGGCGAGGCGTGCGCGCAGCGCCCGGACCTCGGTCGTCTGGGGGAAGGAGCCGATGGACGTCACCGGCAGCTTCGGTAGGCGGAGCCGCGCGGCCTGCGCGATGGCGCGCACCGGATAGGCGCTGGCCCGTCGCTCCATCTCCGGCGTGATGGCAGCGAGGCGCGCAGCGACCGCCGGATCGTGCAGCCGGGCATCCTGGCGGGCCTCGGCGAGCACCCGGTCGCTCTCCTCGAACGCGGCCGCGACGGCCTGCTCGCCCTCGTCCACGGCGCGCGCCAGGATGGCGACCTCCTTCAGCTTCTCGTTGGCGAAGGCGAGGCGGCGCTTCAGCGCTGGGTCGAGCGTGGTCTCCATCGCGACGCTGTGCGGCACGTGAAGCAGCGAGCAAGAGGGCGCGACCATCAGCCGCCTGCCGAAGCCCGCCGCCTCGGCGGCGCGGAGCTGCGCGAGCGCCCGGCGCAGGTCGGTGCGCCAGACATTGCGGCCGTCCACGACGCCAAGAGAGAGCCAGCGATCCTTCGGGAGTGCATCCAGCACGTCGTCGAGCTGCCAGGGCGCGCGGACGAGATCCACATGCAAGCCAGCGACCGGCAGCGAGGTAGCCAGCGCGAGATTGTCGCGCAGGCCCTCGAAATAGGTGGTCAGCAGCAGGTTCAGCCCCGGCGCGGCATCCGCAAGCGCACGAAAGCCGGTGCGATAGGCCTCCGCAGCGCCGGGCGGGAGGTCCATGACGAGGCAGGGTTCGTCGATCTGTACCCAGGCGGCGCCGGCTTCGGCGATGCCGCGCAACCCCTCAGCGTAGGCCGGCAGCAGGGCGGGCAGAAGCTCGAGCGGGCGCGATCCGTCCTCGGTCTTGGACAAGAGGAGGAACGAGACCGGGCCAAGCAGAACGGGGCGCGTGCGCGTGCCATGCGCCACCCCGTCGGCATAAGCCTCGGCCCAGCGGTTGTGCAGCAGGCGAAAGCGCATTCGCGCCGAGAGGCGCGGCACGAGGTAGTGGTAGTTGGTGTCGAACCACTTCGTCATCTCGAGCGCCGTGGCCGTGCTGGGGATGCCCGCCTCCCGCTCCGCCGCGGTGCCGCGCGCACCGCGCGCGAGCGCGAAGATCGTTGCGAGCCCGGCGGGCCCGTGGCCCGACCAGCCATAGCCCTCGGGGATGGCGGCGAAGGCGCAGGCAGTCTCGAGCACGTGGTCGTAGAGAGCGAAATCGCCCGAGGGGATATGGCTGATGCCGCTGCCCTGCTGGACCGCGCGCGCGCCGGCGCGCAGCGCGGTTACGGTAGCGAGCAGGTCGGCTTCGGTGGACTTGCCGGCCCAGAAGGCTTCGAGGGCGGTCTTGAGTTCGCGGCGTGGCCCGATGCGCGGGTAGCCGAGATTGCTGGCGATCGTCATCGCAGTCGGTCTCCGTCGCCCGGTGCACCCAGCCCGGTCGAAAGGGTGGCGCGCTCCCGCAGTAACGGGCTGCACGGCGTCGGCAGGTCTCCTGGCTCGCGGGTGCTGGGCTCGCGCCCGTCATCGCCGGTCCGGTCTTCCCGTGCCGTGGCACAGTGACGCCTCCGACGGAGGCTTGGACCGGCGACTTCCCGCCGACAGTTGCTGGGGCAGCGTCCGACTTGGGGGCATTCCCCGTACGGACTTCCCTCTTCGCCCGCTCGCGCGGGACCGACGCCTCATAAAGTTATCCTTATATCTTTTATCGATCAAGTGCCGCGGTCGAGCAAAGGCGAAGCCCCTCGCAGCGCACGCTCTTCCGCCAGCCGAACACCCGTCCGGCTGGGCAGCCGCCAGGCGACGCCAGCCGAAGCCGGAATCCCCGTTCCCTCGACAGCCCCTGAGGCGTGGCCGCCAGAGGACGCGCGGGCAAGCCCGGCCGCGACCGCCCGCGCGGACAACTCGCTCGACAGGCGAGATGCGATGCGCGAAGCCTGGCCGCGCCTCACCGCGTCGCCCCCTTTGCAGCGCGGCGGCTTTGCCGCGGTTCCGTGGTCAGCGAGGCACCGGCAGCGCTCGCAGCCGCAGGGGTTACGCTCTGCCGGCCGGCGTCAGCCGACGCTGCGAACGATCGCCCGCCACGCTTCGGAGTGGGGGATCGGTCAGTTCGGTCCGGTCGGGCGTGGCGAACAGATAGTCGCCATCGCCGCGGAAGCCGTCGTCCCACGCCGGCTCGCCGAGGCGCCGGCCGCGATAGCCGAGCGGCGCCAGAAGCGACCAGATCGCGTCCGGGGTCTCGCCCGCGCGCGCGAGCGAGGCTGAGGAAATCTCGAGCAACAGGACCGGGCGGAAGCGCTCGAGCAGGCGCCGCGCTCCCCGGAGCGCGTGCACCTCGAACCCCTCGATGTCGCATTTGACCAGATCGATGCGCGCGAGCCGAAAGCGGTCCGCGATCGCGTCCAGCGTCTCCACCGCAACGGCGTCCGACCGGTGCGCCGCGCGGTCGACCCGCCGCGCGAAGCTCGCCAAGCCGAACCCGACGGCACCGGACGGCTTGATCGGGGTCAGAAGCGTGGCCGTTCCCGGAGCGTCCGAGACACCGACCGGCACGATCTCGACCTGACGGAGCCGCCGCAGCGCGACCACGAGGTGCAGGATCCCAAGCGCGTAGGGGGATGGCTCGATGGCGAGGATCCGGCCGCGCGGAGCAAGCCGCGCAAAGAGCTTGGTGAACTGGCCGGCATGGGCGCCGACATCGAGGATGACGGCATCGGAGGCGACGACCGGCCGCAGCAGCGGCAGAAGATCGCGATGGTGCTGTTGCGTCACCGCCTTGACGATGTGTGCGACACGGTCGAGCCGGCCGCGCAGGGTCGGACGGATCACGACCCGGCCTGAAGGCGGACGGCCGCGGCACAGGCGACGTCGGTCGGCGCGCCGGCCCCGGCGGGCAGGTCGCCCCACGTCCGTTGCACCCGGTAGCGCGCCGGGCCGAGCGCGACGATCAGGCTCTCCTCTAGCATCATCCCCTCCCGCCAGGTCAGCCTGGCGTGATCAGATCTTCGGTGCGCCGCAGGCGGCGGTCGCGCCACGCGGTGGCGGCGAGCGAGGCGATCATGAGCACGACAATCACGAGCGCCGCCGGGTGCTCGAGGATCTCAGCCGGGTCGCCTCCCGAGAGCTGCCAAGCGCGCAGGAGCGCGGTCTCGATCAGCTGCCCGAGCAGGAGCCCGACGACGACCGCGGCGACCGGGTAGCCCGCCGAGGACATCAGCCAGCCGAGCACGGCGAAGACGAACAACGTCACGGGCCCGGCGATCGAGCCCTCGATCGCGAAGGCGCCCATGGTCGCGAGCACGAGCACGCAGGCGATGAGGACGCGGAGCGGCAGCCGCATGATCGCGCTTGCCGCGAACACGAAGCCGGTGCCGACGACGAGCAGGAGCAGGGCTTGGGCGAAGTTCGACAGGATGATGGCGTAGACGAGGTCGCGGTTCTGGTCCATGAACCGAGGCCCCCCCACCACGTTGTGCATCGCGAAGGCGGCGAGCAGGATCGCCGTCGCCCCGCCGCCCGGGATGCCGAGGGCGAGCATCGTCGCCATCGCCCCGCCCTCGGAGGAGGAGTTCGCGCTCTCCGACGCGATCACGCCTTCTGGGTTGCCCTTGCCGAAACTGTCCCGGTCCTCGGACACGCGCCGCGCCTCGGCATAGGAGAGCAGGTTCGAGATTGAGGACCCCACCCCCGGGGTGGCGCCGACGAGCGCGCCGATGATCGACCCGCGCAGGAGCGTCTTCGGGTGCCGCAGCGCCAGCGCCCCGCCGGCGAGGATGCGCGCGAGGCTGATCCTGCGGTCCTCCTTCGCCTCGACGAGGAAGCGCGTGTTCACGAGCGCGAAGAGCTGGCTCGCCGCGAGCAGGCCCACCATGGCCGGGATGGTGGGCACGCCGTCGAGCAGCCCGGGGATGCCCGCGGTGCCGCGCAGATAGCCCGCGGTGTTCATGCCGACGGTTCCGATCAGGATGCCGATCGCTGCGGCGAACAGCCCGCGCGCGAGCGACGACCCGCCGAGCGAGCCGAGCAGAGCCAGGCCCCAGATCGCGATCGCCGCCATCTCGAATGGCCCGATCTTGAGCACGAGCTCAGCGATCGGCTGCACGAGCACGAACAGCACGGCACAGCTTCCGAGCACGCCGAGGCAGGAGGCGACGAGGGCGAGGCCGAGCGCCTCGTTGTGCCGGCCCTGCCGCGCCATCGGGTAGCCGTCGAAGGTGGTCGCCACCGCCGAGGAGGTGCCGGGGATGTTCATCAGCACCGCCGGCACCGAGCCGCCGAAGCCCGCGCCGGTGTAGACCGAGGCGAGGAAGATGATCGCCGGCAAAACCTCCATGTCGAGCGTCGCCGGCAGCACAAGCGCCATCGCCCTCGAGACGGAGATGCCCGGCATGGCGCCGAACACGAGGCCGATCAGGAGGCCCGGAACGACCCAGATCCAGGCCTCGAGCGAGCCCGCGAGCAGCGTGACAGCCGAGCCGGCGGCGTCGAGGTCGATCATCGCGGCCTCAGAGCACGGCCGTCGGGAACGGGTAGGGGATCAGGGCGCGGAAGCCGAGGATCACCGCCGCGGCGAAGGCGAGCGGGAACAGCACGAGCCAGAGCGGCCGGCGCTCGCCGCCGACGAACAGCCCCGCGGCGACGAACAGAGCCATCGCGACGTCGTAGCCGATGCGCTCGAGCGCGAGGATGAAGAGGCCGAACGCCGCCACCATCGCGAGCGTGCGCAGCCGGCCGGCCCGATCGCCCGCGGCCGCTGGCGCGGCGTCCGCTCCCCGGCGGAGGCAGCCCGCCGCGATCACCGCCCACAGCACGAGGACGAGGATCGCCGTCGGCTGGACGAGCAGGAGGTTGTTGACGGAGAGCGAGACCGAGCGGGCATCGATCAGGTAGGCGAGCGCGAGGGCGGCGAGTGCCGTGACGAGGGCGAGCTCGCCCCAGGCGATCCGGCGCAGCCTGCCTTCCCTGTCTGCCCCCTGCAACGACGCCCCCGCGCGAGGCCGCGTCAGGCGCCCTTGAGGAGATCGGCGTAGTTCTGCATCAGCGCGGCGCTGCGCAGATAGGCGGCGTTCGAGGCCTCCGGCCCGTACCAGGTGGTGGCGAGCTGCTGCCCCTTCAGCGCGGCGAGGCACTCGGGGTCCTTCGTCGTGCGCTCGATCACCTGCTCGAGGAAACGGTAGCGTTCGGGCGCGCGCTCGCGGAAGCGTCGCGTCACCACGAAGCCGCGCTGCGAGCCGTCGACGAACTCGGGCGCGAAGCCGTTCGCCTTTGCGTAGTCGGTGATCAGCCTCGCCTCCTCGAAGCCTTCCACCTTCTCGTCGGCGAAGACGAGCAGAGGACGGATCCGATCCGTCACCGGCAGGAAGCCCTCGCCGCCGACGAGGCCGATATCGACATGCCCGCCCATCGTCGCGGTCCGCGCCGGGCCGCCGCCGTCATAGGTGACGATACGCATCCGCGACCGGTCGATTCCGGAGGCCTGCATCAGGAGGGCGAGGTTCACGAGGTCGGCCGAGGCGGGCTGGATGCCGACGCTGAGGCTGCGCGGGTCGCGCCGCAGCTGCGCGATCGCCTCCTCGATCGTCGCGATCGGCTTCGTCGTCGCGGTGGCGACGAGCGTGGCGTCGCGCGAGGGCAGGTTAATCATCCAGAAGTCTTCGGCCGTGTAGGGGGCGTTTCGGGTGATGATCGAGAGCGGAATGAACGGCCCGGCCGAGTGCACCATCACCATCTAGCCGTCGTCCGGCTGCTGCAGGTCGTACATGTTGCCGAGCATCGTTCCGCCGCCGGGGCGATTCTGGACCACCACGGGCTGGCCGAAATGCTTCTGCAGGAACGGCGCGATCGCGCGCGCGTAGCGGTCGTTGTAGCCGCCCGTGGCGAAGGGCACGAGGATGGTCAGCGGGCGGTCGGGATAGGCCTGGGCGCGGAGGACCCGCGGGGCGGCGAGCGATGCCGCAGTCGCGGCGATGAGCAGCCTCCGGCGCCGGAGCGTCCTCCGTGGTGCGGCCATGCGCGTTCCTCCCCCATCTTGGCCCAGGGCTTGAGTTCCCTCTCGCGCCATCCTCAAGCCGCTCGAGTGTCAACCGTCAACGCGCGGGGCCGTGCAGCCTAGCGCGTGCGCGAGGCTGGGCTTCGTCCGCGGTGCTCTCATGTCTGATGTGTTGACCGTTGACAGGCTAAGGGTTGGCGTCGAGCGTCCTGCTCCTGGCGCGGCGGTGGCCGGCCTCCGCGCTGGGTCGGGATGCCGGCATCGGCGTGCTCGTCACCCGGCCTGCCGCTCCGACGGGCGGTTCGGTGATCGCGAGGGAGGGGGGAATGGATCTCGGGTTTGCAGATCGGCGCGTGCTCGTGGCCGGCGCCTCGGCCGGAATCGGGCTTGCCACCGCGCGGCTCCTCGCCTCGGAACGCGCGCGCGTGGCGATGGCGTCGCGGAGCGTGCCTGCGCTCGCCACGGCGGCGGAGGCGATCGCCCGCGAGACTGGCAACGCACCCGTGCCGCTCGCCGCCGACCTCACGGTCGCGGGCGAGGCGGATCGCCTCGTCACCGCAACGATCGCTGCGCTCAGTGGCCTCGATTCGCTGATCGACTGCGTCGGCGGCTCGGTCCGGTCCGCCTTCGAGGCGCTCTCCGACGAGGACTGGCTCGCCAACTACACCTTCAACGTGCTCTCCGCCGTGCGGCTGGTGCGCGCCGCCCTGCCGGCTCTTCGCAAGGCACCGACCCGGCGATCGTGATCCTCGGCGCCGCCTCGGGCCGGCAGCCGCACCCGCACCAGATCGTGTCGAACGTGCACAAGGCGGGGCTGCTCGGCCTCGTCAAGACGCTCGCGGGCGAGCTCGCGCCTGAGGGGATACGGGTCAACGCCGTGGCACCCGGCCGGACGCTGACGCGGCTGTGGACCGAGCGTGCCGAACGGCTAGCGGCGGAGCGCGGCGTGCCGGCTGACGCGATCATCGCCGAGTTCGCGCGCGAGATCCCGCTCGGCCGCTTCGGCACGCCCGAGGAGGTGGCGACGATGGTGGTGTGGCTCGCCTCGCCGCGTGCCGCCTACGTCACCGGCCAGACCGTCAATGTCGATGGCGGCATCGCCAAGGGGCTGCCCTGAGCCTCGCGGCCCGCGAACGGACGGGAACGCCGTCCGCACGGAGCATCGGCAGCGCCGTGGCGCCGCTTCGGGACGTCAGCCGAACGCGGTCGGCCGCAGGCGGCGCGGGCGGGCCTGTCGCGGCCGCCCGACCTCAGCCGGCCCCCGTCGCCGCCACCGCGTCGAGGAAGCGGCGACGGCCGGCGACGATGTGCTCCTCGCCGACGCGCCGCGCCGCCTCGACATCGCCGCGGCGGATCGCGTCCAGGATCGCCGCGTGCTCGGCGTTGCTCTCGGCCATGTTGCGCGGGTTGAACAGGCTGCGCCGCCGGCAGAGATGGCTCTCCTTGACGAGCGCGTCATACATCGCCTTGGCGCGCGCATTGCCCGCGAACTGCATCAGCCGGTCGTGGAACTCGAGGTTGATCGCATAGTAGAGCGCCTGGTCGCCGTCTGCCGCGGCGCGCTCCATCCGCTCCACGAGGGCGGCGAGCTCCGCCCGCTGCTCGGCGGTCGAGGCGGCGGCGAGGCGGGCGCAGGCGAAGCCGGTGATCAGCCCGCGCATCTCGTAGATCTCGAGCGCCTGCTCGACCGACACCTCGCGCACATAGACGCCGCGGTTCACGCGCGCCTCGACGAGCCCCGCGCGCTCGAGCCCGCGCAGGGCCTCGCGCACCGGCCCGCGGCTCACCCGAAGCCGCTGCGCGACGTGCTGCTCGTTGATCCGCTCCCCGGGCTTGATCTCGCCCGCGAGGATCAGGCGTTCGAGCTCGCGCTGCACCAGGGTGGTGAGCGACTGGGTGCGGACGATGTCGATCGGTCCGGCCGGGACCGGTGGCGTGTCGAGCATGCGCTGCGATGTGCCATCTGCCGGCGCCTCACGCAAACTGTTGACAGTTTACAGGTGCGGACAACGGTGCTACACGCATCGCAGAAACCAAGCGGGGCGTCCAGCATGTCACTCCCTCTGGCCTCGGAAGCGCTCGCCGGCCTTCGCGTTCTCGATCTCACGCGCGTCCGCTCCGGCCCGACCTGCGTCCGCCAGCTCGCCGACTGGGGGGCGGACGTGATCAAGATCGAGATGCCCGAGGGTCTCGAGGCGGGCGACCAGCTGGGCGGCCCGCGCCACGGACCCGACTTCCAGAACCTGCACCGCAACAAGCGCTCGATCACGCTGAACCTGAAGGCGCCGGAGGGGGTGGCGATCCTCAAGCGTCTGGTCGAGCGGGCCGACGTTCTGGTCGAGAACTTTCGCCCCGACGTCAAGTTCCGCCTCGGCATCGACTACGCGAGCCTCGCCGCGATCAACCCGTGCCTCATCTACGCCTCGATCTCCGGCTTCGGCCAGGACGGCCCATATGCGGAACGACCCGGCTTCGACCAGATCGCCCAGGGGATGGGGGGGCTGATGAGCATCACCGGCCTGCCCGGCCAGGGGCCGGTGCGCGCCGGCATCCCGATCGCCGATCTCTGCGCCGGCATCTTCTGCGCCCAAGGGATCCTGCTCGCTCTCATCGAGCGGCAGAGGAGCGGCAAGGGCCAGTGGGTTCAGACCTCGCTCCTGCAGGCCCAGGTGTTCATGCTCGATTTCCAGGCCGCCCGCTTCCTCGTCGACGGCGAGGTGCCGAAACAGGCCGGCAACAACCACCCGACCTCGATCCCGACCGGCGTCTACCCGACCGCCGACGGCCACATCAACGTCGCCGTCGCGGGCGGCAAGATCTGGGAGCGGTTCTGCAAGGCGCTCGGGCGCGAGGACTGGATCACCACTCCGGCCTACGCCACGGCAGCGGAACGGTCGCGCAACCGCGACGCGCTCAACGCCGAGATCGGCGCGGTGCTGAAGACGAACACCTCGGCGCACTGGGTCGCGGCTCTGAACGAGGCCGGGGTGCCGGCAGGCCCGATCTACAACATCGCCGAGGTGTTCGCCGACCCGCAGGTGAAGCATCTCGGCCTCGCCGCGCCGGTGACGAGCCCGGTGCGCGGCAAGATCAACCTGGTCGCGCAGCCGATCCTGCTCTCCCGCACGCCCTCGCGCCTCGCCGCGCCGCCGCCCGAGCTCGGCGAGCACACGGAAGAGGTGCTCGCCGAACTCGGCTACGACGCCGGCGCCGTGGCCGACCTCCGCTCCCGGCAGATCGTCTGAGGACCGCAACGATGCCCGATGGCCTGAGGCTCACCACCGACAAGATGCTCGCCGCCAAGGCGGGCGGCATCGGCACCATGACCTTCAACAACCCGGAGCGGCGCAACGCCGTTTCGATGGAGATGTGGGAGGCGGCCGAGGCGATCCTCGCCGACTTCCGCGACGACCCCGAGGTGCGCGTCGTCGTCATCACCGGCGCCGGCGGCAAGGCCTTCGTCTCGGGGGCCGACATCTCGAAGTTCGAGAGCGAGCGGGCGAGCGAGGAGGCGGTGCGCGCCTATAACGCGCAGACCGAGCGCGTCTACGCCATGCTCCACGGCTTCCCCAAGCCGACGATCGCCGAGATCCATGGCGCCTGCGTCGGCGGCGGTACCGCTCTCGCCGTCTGCTGTGACCTGCGCTTCTGCGCCGAGGACAGCCGCTTCGGCATTCCGGCCGCGAAGCTCGGCCTCGGCTACGGCTACAGCGGCATGAAGCGTCTCGTCGACGTGATCGGCCCCGCCTTCGCCAAGGAGATGCTGTTCACCGCCCGGCTCTTCTCGGCCGAGGAGGCGCGGGCGATGGGCCTCGTCAACCGCGTGCTGCCTGATGCCGAGCTCGGCCCCTGCGTGGCCGAGTGCGCGGCGACGATCGTCGCGAACGCGCCGCTCACGGTCAGGGCCGCGAAGGCCGTCATCAACGAGGTGCTGAAGGACGAGAGCGCGCGCGATCGCGCCGCTGTCGACGCGCTGGTCGCCGCCTGCTTCGCCTCGGAGGACTACATCGAGGGCCGCCGCGCCTTCCTCGAGAAGCGCAAGCCGGTGTTCAAGGGGCGCTGACAAAACCACCGCCACGGGCGAAGCCCGAGGGGTGGAGAGGGAGGAAACGATGTTCACACGACGCTCACTCGCGGTCGCGGCCGCCGCCGTGCCGCTCGCCGCCCCTCGGGTACTTGCGCAGACGCGTTATCCCCTTCCCTCCGTCACCCTCGTGACCCATTCCTCGCCGGGAGGCGGCAGCGACGTTTTCTTGCGCGAGCTCATCAAGCACCTCACCCCTGTGATGGGCGTCTCGTTCGCGGTCGAGAACGTTCGCGGCGGGTCGGGAGCCACCGCGGTCGCACGGGTCGCGCGCGCGCAGCCGAACGGCGGCATGGTCTACGCGACCACGCCGACCTACATCCAGACGACGCTTCTGTCGCGCCCCGAGTTCGGCTACGACAGCCTCAACCCGCTCTCGATCGTCTTCCTCGACCCGCAGCTCATCTACACCCGCGTCCAGTCGCCTTTCCAGACGCTCGCCGAGGCGATGGACGCCGCGCGCGCAAGCCCGGGCCGGCAGCGCTGGGGCGCGGCGAACCCGGCCTCGCTCGAGCGGATCGCGCTTGAGCGTCTCAACCGGCTGGTCGGCGCGCGGGCGGCGGTGGTGCCGCACGAGGGCGGCGGCGACCTGATGATCAACGTGCTGAACGGCACGCTCGACCTCGGCATCGGGGAGATCCAGGAGATCAATGCCCAGGACGAGGCGGGCCGGATCCGCCTGCTCGGCGTGCTGACCGAGAGCCGGCTCGAGACGACCCCCTCGCTCGCGACCGCGCGCGAGCAGGGCATCGACCTCGTCGTCACCAAGTTCCGCGGCCTAGCCGGGCCGAAGGGCATGGCGGACGAGATCGCCGAGCTCTGGGCGGGCGCGCTGCGCACCGTGCTCGACAGCCCCGCTTATCGCGCCGTCTACGCCAAGGAGAGCCTCGTGCCGACGCCGCTTCTCCTGCCCCGGGCGGCGGCGCGCGAGTTCACCACCCGTGTGGCCACCGAGACCGCCTCCTCGCTGCGCGAGCTCGGCGTGGTGCGATGAGCCGCGCGGCCGACCTCGCGCTCGGCGCCTCAGCCCTCGCTCTCGCCGGCGGCTATGCCGCGATGGCCTCGGCGCTTCCGGTGAGCCTGCTGTCCGATTCGGTCGGCCCCGGCGGCGTGCCGCTGATGATCGCCGGGCTGATGGCGAGCGCGGGGGCTGTGCTGATGCTGCGGGCCGCCCTCGTCGCCCCTGGCGCGGCCAGCGAGCGGCCTCATCACCGCCGCACCGCCGGCCTCGCGGGCCTCGTTGCGCTCTACGTGCTCGCCGTGCCCCTGCTCGGCTACCCGCCCGCGCTCGGCCTGCTCGGCGCCGCCGTCGCCTGGTTCGCTGGGGCGCGCGGGGTCTCGCCCGCCCTGTTCGCGGCCGGCCTCGCCGGCGTCTTCTGGCTGATGTTCGTCGTCGTGCTCGGAATCCCGTTCCCGGTCGGCTCCCTGTTCGGCGGCCTCTGAGGCGGCCTGACACTCCTCTCCGCTGATGGTCTCGTGACCATCCTGTTCGCCTTCGCCGGCTGTCTCTGGGGGATCCTCGGCGGCGCGCTCCCCGGACTCTCGCCCTCGATCGCGATGGCGCTGCTCCTGCCCTTCACCTACGGGATGGAGCCTGTCCCGGCGATCGTGCTGCTCGCCTCCGTCTATGTCGGGGCGGAGTATGGCGGCTCGATCCGGGCAATCCTGATCCGAACGCCGGGAACGAACGCCTCCGCCGCGATCGCGCTCGACGGGTTCGAGATGGCGCGGCAGGGCCGCGGCGGCGAGGCACTCGGCATCTCGCTCGTCTCCGGCCTCGTCGGCGGGCTGTTCGGCCTCGCGGTGCTCGTGCTCGCGACCGAGCCGCTGGCGCGGCTCGCGCTCGCCTTCACGCCGGCGGCCTATTTCGCCCTCGCCGTGCTCGGCCTCTCCGTCATCGCCTCGCTCGCCGGCGGCTCGCTGACCAAGGGGCTGATCGGCGCCGGGCTCGGGCTGATGATCTCGACCGTCGGCACCGATCCCGTCTCCGGCGTCCCGCGCTTCACCTTCGCGACGCCTGAGCTCCTCGGCTGCATCCGGCCGATCCTCGTGATGGTCGGCCTGTTCGCGGTGGCGGAGATGCTGGTGCAGATCGGCGAGCCGGCCTGGGCGAGAGCCGAGGCGCGCGACACGCGGCTGACGCTTCCGGGCCTCTCGATGATGCGGAGGCTCCTGCTCGCGCAGGCGATCGGCTGCGGCATTGGCACCGTCGAGGGGGTGACGCCCGGCGCGGGCGGCACGATCGCGGCGTTCATGGCCTATAACGAGGCGCGCCGCAGGTCGAAGGAGCCGGAAGCCTTCGGCAAGGGGGCGCCCGAGGGCGTGGCGGCGCCGGAGGCGGCGAACAATGTCGTCACCGCCACCGCTCTCGTGCCGCTTCTCTCGCTCGGCATCCCCGGCTCCAACTCGGCAGCGGTCCTGCTCGGCGGCTTCTTGGTGCACGGTCTGACGCCAGGGCCGCTGCTGTTCGAGAAGGCGCCCAAGGTCGTGTGGGGACTCTATGGCGGCCTGCTCGCGGCGAACATCGCCATGCTTCTGCTCGGCCTCGTGATCCTCACCCCCGCGCTCTGGCTCGTGAACCGGCCGAAGCCCTACCTGCTCGCCGCCATCCTCTGCCTGATCGTGTCGGGCGTGTACGCGATCGAGCAGAGCCTGTTTGATGTCGGCCTCGTGCTCGGCTTCGGCGTTCTCGGCTACCTGCTTCGGCTTGCGGGCGTGCCGGTCCTGCCGCTCGTTCTCGGCGTCGTGCTCGGCTTCATGCTCGAGAGCAACTACCGCCGCAGCCTCGTCATCTCCGGCGGCGACCACGCCGTGTTCGTCGAGGACCCGGTGGCGGCCACCCTGCTCGCGGCCGCGGCAGCGCTCACCCTTTGGTCGCTTTGGTCCGAGTTCAGGAGGAAGACATGACGATCGCCGAACGGCTTGCGGCGGCGGCGGGCGCGGCGCGGCCGACGGAGGCGATGCGCGAGACCGCCGAGCGGCTCGTGCTCGACATCGCCGGCCTTTGCGTCGGAGCCCGGCGGGAGCGTTATGTCGCGGCGGTGCTCGACAGCGCCGAGGGCGCAGGCGCTTCGACCGTGATCGGCCACCCCCGCGCTCTCACCGCCCTCGATGCCGCCCTCGTCAACGGCACGGCGGCGCATGGCGAGGACTATGACGACACCCTCGAGGGCGGCCCGGTGCATGCGGGGGCGGTGGTGGTTCGCGCCGTTCTTGCGATTGCGGAACGTTTCGGGCTCTCTGGGGCGGATGGCTTCGCCGGCATCGCCGTCGGCGCGGAGGCGACGTGCCGGCTCTCAACGGTGGTGCCGAAGGCGGTGCGCAAGGCCGGCTTCCACCCGACCTCCGTGTTCGGCGCGATCGGCGCCGCCCTCGGGGCGGGCGTGGCGCTCCGGCTCCCCGCTGCGGCGCTTGCGCACGCGCTCGGCATCGCCGGCTCCTTCGCCTCCGGCATCATCGAGTATCTCGCCGACGGGTCGTGGACGAAGCGCGTCCACGCCGGCTGGGCGGCGCAGGCGGGGGTGCGCGCAGCACTGCTCGCACGCGGCGGCTTCGTCGGGCCGCTCACCGTGTTCGAGGGCAGGCACGGGCTGTTCAACGGCTCCGCGCACACGACCGAGGGAGACTGGGGCGCACTGCTCGACGGCTTCGGCGAGCGCTGGGTTGCCGAGACGATCGCGTTCAAGCCCTATGCCTGCGGCACCATGATCCACCCCTACATCGACTGCGCCCGACGCCTCGCCGCGCGCGGCATCGCCCCGGGGCGGATCGTCTCCATCACCTGCGAGATGGCGGAGGGGATCCTGCACAGGCTGTGGGAGCCGCTCGCGCTCAAGCGTGCGGTGCCGAACGCCTATGCGGCGAAGTTCTCGGTTCCCTACGGCATCGCCGCGGGCTTCCTGCTCGACGGCGCCTATCTCGACGCCTTCACCGAGGAGCGTGTGGCCGATGCGCGGCTGCGTGCGCTCGCGGCCAAGGTGTCCTACGTGGTCGACCCCGCGAACCCCTACCCGCGCGCCTTCACCGGGCATGTGCGGCAAGAGCTCGACGACGGATCGGTCGTCGAGGAGAGGCAGCCGCATTTCCGCGGCGGCGCCTCCGAGCCGCTCACGCGCGAGGAGCTGGAGGCGAAGTGCGTCGCGAACTGTCGCCACGGCGGCTGGAGCGAGGACGAGGCGCGCGCCGTGCTCTCCCTCGCCCGGTCCGTGTTCGACGCGCCGCGCGTCGGTCTCTCCTCCCGTCGTCACTAAACCGGAACGACTATGACGCGCGAGCTCGAAGGGCGCGTCGCCCTCGTCACCGGAGCGGGCCGGAACATCGGCGCGGCGATCGCGCGCGACCTCGCCGACGCAGGGGCGGCGGTGGTGGTGAACGCGCGCCGGAACGCCGCCGAGGCCGAGGCGGTGGCCGCGGCGATCCGCTCGGCCGGGGGGCGCGCCGCCGTCGCGCTCGGCGACGTGGCCGACCCGGAAGCCGCCGCGGCGATGGTGCGCACCGCTCTCGAGGCCTTCGGCAGGCTCGACATCCTCGTCAACAACGCAGCGATCCGGCGCGAGGTCGCCTTCGAGGAGATGGACTTCGCCGCCTGGCGCGCGGTGCTCGACGTCTGCCTCGACGGCGCCTTCCACGTCACCAAGGCGGCGCTCGCCGCGCTCAAGGGCTCCGGCGCGGGAACGATCGTCAACATCGGCGGGCTCACCGGCCACACGGGGGCGCCGCACCGCGCGCATGTCGTCACCGCCAAGGCGGGGCTTGCGGGCTTCACCCGCGCGCTCGCGCATGACCTCGCGAGCTACGGCATCACCGTCAATCTTGTCGTTCCGGGAATGATCGCCACCGCCCGGGGCCCGGGCGGGTCGGCCACGCCTGGGGCGCCCGGGCATCGCGCCGGGCGGAAGACGCTCGTCGGCCGCGAGGGCACGCCGGAGGAGGTGGCCGCCGCCGTGCGCTATCTCTGCGGCCCCGGTGCGCGCTACGTCACCGGCCAGGCGATCCACGTCAACGGCGGGGCCTTCCTCGGCGGCTGAGGCGGCGATGCTCGAGCCGTGGCAGTGGG
>Ga0308396_1000182_pt1 | contig 47065 bp, 51 predicted proteins | sample Hotspr2SamplePe2_FD_202359 | JGI IMG/M metagenome (GOLD analysis project Ga0308396, IMG submission 202359) | Hot spring phototrophic mat microbial communities from Mushroom Spring, Yellowstone National Park, Wyoming, United States - 20050930_Pe2 ... | reverse complement strand
TGGTTATATTTCTGAGTATCACAGTTTTGGTGAGACAGACGAACAAGCAGGTGAGTATGCAGAGGATCTTGCCGCTTTAATGCTTTCAACGATTCAAGGAATAGAATTTGCCCAAGATACAACATGGGATCAGAAAGAAGAAATATGGAAGATGAGCGGAAAGATTGTTAAAACTATGAACATCACTCAATCAGCAATAGGTGTAAGCGGAATGTGGACCACTGTTGTTGCAGCAGCAGTATTTGTTTTTTAAATTATTTTAATGAAAAATAAATCTTTCCTTCTGCCAAATAAAAATCAGTTTGTTTTACCCAATAAACTTTCACCAAAAGAGTGCAAGTTTATAATTGTTCCATTGCCATATGAACAGACAACATCTTATGGACATGGGACAAAAAAAGGACCAAAATCTATTCTTGAGGCTTCTTATCAACTTGAGTTGTGGGATGAGGAGTTAAAGTATGAGATATATAAGGTTGGTATTTTTACAGCAGATGATTTTAAGTATACAAGAGATGAAAAAGAGTTTTTTGAAAATATTAGTCCTTATGTTTTAAGGTTAATAAATGAGTTTGAATGTGTTCCAATTTTTCTTGGAGGGGAGCATAGCATAACGCAGGGACTTATTCCACCTTTTGAGAAAAAGTATAAAAATTTTTCTATACTTCATTTTGATGCTCATGCTGATTTAAGGGATAGTTATCAAGGAACTAAACATAGCCATGCATCAGCTTTATATCCTGCTTCTCTTAGTTCAAAAATTGTTCAAATAGGAATAAGAAGTGTTGCATCTGAAGAAAAACATCTTATAAATAAAGGCAATGTTAAAACATTTTTAATGCATGAAAACCTTGATATAAAAAAACTTATTCGAAATGTAGTTAATGAACTTGATGAGAATGTTTATCTAACGATAGATGTTGATGGATTTGATCCTTCAGTTATGCCTGCAACAGGTACACCTCAGCCTGGTGGATTTATGTGGTATGATGCAATTTCAGTATTTAGGGAAGTAATATACAAGAAAAATGTTGTTGGTTTTGATGTTGTTGAGGTTTGCCCTTTGAAAAATTACCATATAACAGAGTTTAATGCTGCTAAACTAATCTACAAACTTATAGGGTATATATCAAAAAAAAGAGGATACATTAAGTAAGAAATTGAGCAGATATCTTGCCAAGTGCAGTTTTAATTTTATTCTCTTAAAAAGTTAGTATTACTTAAAACATTATCCAATGCGCATGCTTACAAATTTTAATTTATTTTGTAAAATAAATTTGGAGGTATTTTTATGAAAGCACTTGTAAAAAAATTTAGAGAAAAAGGTATTGGGCTTGATAATGTTGCAGAGCCGGTATGTGGTGATAATGAAGTAAAAATAAAAATAAGAAAGACAGCAATATGTGGGACTGATATACATATTTACAAATGGGATGATTGGGCATCTAAAACAATACCAGTTCCAATGATAGTAGGACACGAGTTTGTTGGAGAAATAGTTGAGGTTGGTAAAAATGTTAAGGGATTTAAGATTGGACAGCGTGTAAGTGGAGAGGGACATATAACTTGTGGATATTGCAGAAACTGTAGAGCTGGAAAAAGACATCTTTGTATAAATACAAAAGGTATTGGTGTAAACATCCCAGGTGCTTTTGCTGAGTATCTTGTAATACCACAAGAAAATGTTTTTCCTTTGAGCGATAATATAAGTGATGATGATGCAAGTATATTTGATCCTCTTGGTAATGCTGTGCATACTATTCTTTCTTTTGATGTTGTTGGTGAGGATGTTTTAATAACAGGAGCAGGTCCTATAGGCATAATGGGAGCTTTAATTGCACAGCATATTGGTGCAAGACATGTAGTTATAACAGATATAAATGATTATCGTCTTGAACTTGCAAAAAAGTGTGGTGTGAAAAATGTTGTTGATGTAAGAAAAGAAAAATTAAGTGATGTTATGAAGAACTTAAAAATGACAGAGGGTTTTGATGTTGGTTATGAGATGAGCGGAAGTCCATCTGCTTTTAATGATATGCTTGAGGTTTTGAGAATGGGTGCAAAAATAGGAATACTTGGAATACTGCCTGATTCTACGCAAATACCATGGAGCAAGGTAATATTTAAAGCCTTTATTATGAAGTTTATATATGGAAGAGAGATGTTTGAAACATGGTATAAGATGTCAGCAATGATTGAAAGCGGACTTAATATAAAACCTGTTATAACTCATAGATTTAAGATTGATAATTATAAAGAAGCATTTGAGATAATGGCAAGTGGAAATTCAGGAAAGGTGATACTTGAGTGGGAATAAGAAGGTAAGAAGTAAATAAGTGAAAAAGTAAAAGGTAAGAAATAAAAAAGAAAAATTACCATCTCTCGCTATTTAAAAAGAGGAAAATAAAAAAAGGTGGATTTTGGAAGAAGGTGAGATGTGAAAACTAAGAAAAAATATTTGTTAGCAGTAGTATTTCTCTTTAGTTTGAATTCTTGTAATGTATTAAAAGAAAAGATAGGAGATTATTATTTTAATAAAGCAAAAAAGATTGCTGCAAAAGAAGAGGTTAGTGAGAAAGAAATCGATAATTTTTATGAATATCTAATAAAAGCACTTGATTATAAGAATGAACTTTCTGGAAGCATTGAACTTGTTGATAATGTTACATCTCAAAGTCTTAGAGCAGGTTATGTTAAAGCATATGAAAACCAATTAAAATTTTTAAAGAAGTATATTGAAAAAAATCCAAAACAGTTTGATGCTTATGTTGAAATAATAAACATATATTCTATTAAGGGAGATCTTTACAATCTTTCAAAAATTGATGAAGAAGTAAAAAAGATGTCTTTAAATGATAAAAATTTTAAGGCATTATCATTTATAATAGAAACAAATATTCTTTATTGGAGTGCTGCTTATGGGGAACTTTCTTTAAATTCAAACTATGATGATGTAGTTGGATGGCTTAGGAAATACTGTGAGTATGCAAAAAATCTTTTTGAAATAAAATATCTTTATGATAATAAGTTTTTTAATGATATAAATTCGTCTTTAAAATATTATTTTGATAATATAATTTCTGATTTTAAAAGTAAGGAAAATGAAATAAAATATAACTGTCAAGTATATGAGAAGATCAAAAAAAGCGATGATTTCCAAAAAATTGTTAAATATACAATTAGTGGGAATTCATATCTTTCTAAAAAAGAATACTCAAATGCTTTAATATACTATAAAGCTGCGCTTGCTATTGATGAAAACTTTTCATATACAAAAAAATCTTTAATTGAAGCTGAATTTCAAAATCATCTTTCTCTTTCTTTAATGAAGAGGGATAAGAAAGATCTTGAAAATTTTGTGTACGATAGAATTACTGACATTGATGATTTAATATCAAATAAAAATATTGTTTTTCCTTTTTTAAATGGTGATAAGTTTCTTTCTCAATTGTATTCCCTTAAAGCTGCTATGTTAAAAGTTTTAGTTGAATCAGATTTAAATGAAAAGAAAAAAGAGAAGTTCAAATATGAATTAAAAAGATGTGTTATGGAAGCCTTAAAATATGATCCTAAAAATCAGCTTGCAAAAGAACTTTTGGATAGAATAAATTAAAATGTTTTTTTTCTTTTTTATTTTTAATTTAATTTGCAATGCTAATGATGATAAAATAAATATTACTCTCTATAAGAATTATAATCAGACAAAAACTTTTATTAGTTATTCATTTAGATTTTCATCTTTTTCTGATGTTATAGATGTTTATCTTATTCCTTTAAGATTTTATAATACATTTGATTCTATGGATTTTAAAAATTTTTTTGTTATAAAGTATTATGGTTTTACTGCATATCCATTTAGATATTTTGCATATAAAAATTCTTCTAAAATAAACTCTGGGAATGAATCTTATTCTAATATTAATGGCTATTCTAAGTTAAAACTCTTTGATATTTTTGATATAAGGGAGGGAATTGATTACTATTTTTTTGATATTTTTATGAGGAAAGTTTCTAAGGATTGGGATAATATATCAAATGCAAATAAAAAAAGATTTATTTCTGATTTAAAACTTCTAAATTTACAGTTTTAAAAAATAATATAATATTTTCTATAAGGAGCTATTTGTTATGAAAGGAATAATACTTGCTGGTGGAAGTGGAACAAGACTTTATCCAATAACTAATATAATTTCAAAGCAGTTGCTTCCTGTGTATGATAAACCAATGATTTATTATCCTCTTTCTGTTCTTCTGCTTGCTGAAATTAGAGATATTCTTATTATTTCAACTCCAAAGGATATATCAAGATTTGAGGAACTTCTTGGTGATGGGAGTTTCATAGGAACAAATATATCATATAAAGTTCAGGATGAACCGCGAGGGATTGCAGAGGCATTTATAATAGGAAAGGATTTTATTGGAAATGATGGTGTTGTTTTAATACTTGGTGATAACATATTTTATGGAAATGGAATAGGCGATCTTTTAAATAATGCAAAAAATAATCTTAAACATAATTTTGCAACAGTTTTTGGGTATTATGTAAGTGATCCTCAAAGGTATGGGGTTGTTGAGTTTGATAAAAACGGAGATGTCGTTTCAATAGAGGAAAAACCAAAACAGCCAAAAAGTAATTTTGCTGTTGTGGGGCTTTATTTCTATCCAAGTGATGTTGTAAAAATTGCGGCAAATCTAAAGCCTTCTTGGCGTGGAGAGCTTGAGATAACAGATGTTAATAAAGAATATCTTTTTCAAAAAAGATTAAAAGTTGAGATTATGGGTAGAGGATATGCTTGGCTTGATACTGGAACACATGAAAGTTTAATAGAAGCATCAATTTTTATTCAAACGATAGAAAAAAGACAAGGTTTAAAAATTGGATGTATAGAAGAGATATCTTATAGAAAAGGATATATATCTAAGGAAAAACTAATTGAGCTTTCAAAAAAATATAAAAATTCTTATGGTAAGTATCTTTTGAGGATTTCATCGGAGAAGTAAAATGCCTTTTGAGTTTGAAAGACTTGAGATTAGGGATGTCATTCTCATAAAACCTAAAATTTTTAATGATAAAAGAGGATTTTTCCTTGAATCATATAAAAAATCAGATTTTGAAAATTTTGGAATAAAGGATGTGTTTGTTCAAGATAATCATTCTAAATCTATAAAATTAGTTATAAGAGGACTTCATTTTCAAAAACCTCCTTATGAACAATCAAAACTTGTAAGGTGTGTATCTGGAAAGATATTTGATGTTGCAGTAGATTTAAGGAAAAATTCCCCAACATATAAAAAATGGGTTGGTGTTGAACTTTCAGATGAAAATAATTTTATTCTCTATATCCCGCACGGGTTTGCTCATGGTTTTTGCGTTTTAAGTGATGAGGCACATGTAGTTTATAAATGTGATTGTGAATATATGCCATTTTATGATGCTGGAATAAGATGGGATGATCCAGAAATAAATATAAAGTGGCCGATTACAAATCCATTAGTTTCTGATAAGGATAAAAATCTTCCTTATTTGAAAGAGGTTTATTTATGAAAAATGTATTGGTTACAGGTGGAGCGGGTTTTATTGGTTCAAATTTTATAAAATATTTATTTGAAAAAACGGATTTTAAAGGGAAGATAATAAATTATGATAAACTTACATATGCTGGAAATCCTCAAAATTTATTAGATATAGAAAATAAATACCGAGATAGATATTTTTTTGTAAGAGGTGATATTTGTGATTTTGAACTTGTCTTAAAAACATTAAATGATTTTGATATAGATACCATTGTCCATTTTGCTGCTGAAACTCATGTTGATAGATCTATACTTCTTCCCTATGATTTTATAAAAACTAATGTTGAAGGAACATTTATTCTTCTTGAAGCGGTTTTAAAAAAGTTTAAAGAAGGAAAGAAAATAAGATTTCATCATATTAGTACTGATGAAGTTTATGGAAGTCTTGGAGAAAGTGGGTATTTTTATGAGACTACACCTTATGCCCCAAGAAGCCCTTATTCAGCATCTAAGGCGGCAAGCGATCACCTTGTAAGAGCATATCATCATACTTATGGGATTGATGTTACGATTTCAAATTGTTCAAATAATTATGGACCATATCAGTTTCCTGAAAAACTAATACCTCTTGTAATATTAAATGCTATAAGAGGAAAGGATATACCGGTATATGGTGATGGGAAAAATGTAAGGGATTGGCTCTATGTTGAAGATCATGCTGATGCAATTTATCAAATAATAAATAAATCAGATTCAGGAAATACATATAATATTGGTGGGGAGTGTGAAAAAACAAATATTGAGGTTGTTGAAAAAATATGTGAGATTCTTGAAACACTTTATCCTTCATCGCAAAATAAAAACCTTGGGGTAAAAAAATATAAGGATCTTATAAAATTTGTAAAAGATAGACCAGGTCATGATAGAAGATATGCTATAAACTGCGATAAAATAAAAAAAGAAATTGGATGGAAAAAAAGATATGATTTTGATGAAGGATTAATTATAACTGTTAAATGGTATCTTGAAAATACTAAATGGGTTGAAAGTGTTATAAGTGGTGAGTATCTGAAGTGGATTGAAAAGAATTATAGCAATAGATAGAATTAATAAAAAGTAAAGGAGTTTTATATGAAAAAAGCATTGATTACTGGTGTAAGAGGGCAGGATGGAGCATATCTTAGTAAATTACTTTTAGAAAAAGGATATAAGGTTTATGGGGCTGATAGAAGGAGTGGGGATTCAAGTTTATGGAGATTAAAAGAACTTGGGATAGACAAAAAAATTCACCATATATATATGGATTTACTTGAGTATTCAAATGTTGTTGAGGTTATAAAAGAGATAAAGCCTGATGAACTTTATAATCTTGCAGCACAAAGTTTTGTGGCTGCTTCATTTAAACAACCACTTTTGACTGCAGAAATTGATGCTCTTGGCGTTTTAAGAATTCTTGAAGCAGTTCGTCTTTTTTCTCCAAAGACAAAAGTTTATCAAGCATCAACAAGTGAGATGTTTGGAAAAGTTCAATCAATTCCACAAAATGAAAAAACACCTTTTTATCCAAGAAGTCCTTACGCTGTTTCAAAACTTTTTGCTCATTGGATTTGTGTAAACTATAGAGAATCTTATGATCTTTTTGTATGTTCTGGTATACTTTTCAATCATGAGTCACCACTTAGAGGTATTGAGTTTGTAACAAGAAAAGTATCATATACCGTTGCAAGAATATATAATGGATTTGATGAAAAAATTGTAGTTGGAAATCTTGATTCAAAAAGGGATTGGGGTTATGCAGAAGAGTATGTTTATGGGATGTGGTTAATGCTTCAACAAAAAAAAGCAGATGATTATGTTCTTGCAACAGGAGAGACACATACTGTAAGAGAGTTTATAGAAAAAGCATTTGAAACGGTTGGAATTGATATCGTATGGAAAGGAAAAGGGGTTGATGAAAAGGGATATGATAAAAAAACTGGGAAGGTGCTTGTTGAAGTTTCGAAAGAGTTTTATAGACCTGCTGAGGTAGATTTACTTCTTGGTGATCCATCAAAAGCAGAAAAAGAACTTGGTTGGAAGGCAAAAACTAAATTTCAAGAACTTGTTAAAATGATGGTTAGTGCTGATATAGAGAGAATTAAGAAAGAAAAAGTGGAGTTTGATTTATATTAAGGGAGCTTTTATGATTGTTTTCATACTTGCAGGTGGTAGCGGAACAAGGCTTTGGCCTCTTTCAAGAGATAATTTTCCAAAGCAGTTTATTAAAATTGGAAATGAAAATCTTCTTGTAAAGACTTATAAAAGATTTTTAAAATTAACTGATAAAAAAAATATATACATAGTTACGAATGAGAAGTATAAGTTTTATGTTATAAATGACCTTTCAGAAATAAATAATGAGGTTGAAAAAAATATAATACTTGAGCCGGTTGGAAGAAATACAACTGGAGCAATAATCTTAGGAATTAAGTTTTTAGTTGAAAAGAAAAAAGAAAATCCTAAATCACTTATTTTTGTAACTCCATCAGATCATATAATAACTGATGAAGCTTCTTTTTTAAATTTGTGTAGAAATGCTAGAAAAATTGCTTTAAATCATATAGTTACATTTGGGATAAAACCAACTACTCCTCATACAGGTTATGGTTATATAAAGAGAGGGAAAAAACTTGATGGGAATATATATTTGATTGAAAAATTTACTGAAAAACCTGATTATAAAACTGCACTTACTTATCTTGAAAGCGGAAAATACTTTTGGAACTCAGGGATGTTTTTCTTTTCAATAGATGTTATGCTTGAAGAGTTAAAAAAATATGAAAAAGAAGTTTATTCTTTTTACAAATTTAAATTTGATAAGTTTATTGAAAACTTTTCTAAACTGAAAAATATTTCCATAGATTATTCAGTTATGGAGAAAACAAAGAAAGGAGCGGTTGTTTGTGGAGATTTTGGATGGTCTGATGTTGGTGGATGGGAATCTTTTTATGAGATTATGCCTAAGGATGATTTTGGAAATGTTGCCCAAGGAAATGTAATTTTAAAAGATATTAAAAATTCAATGATATACTCAAACACAAACAGACTTATTACAGGAATAAATTTATCAGATCTTATTATAATTGATACTCATGATGCGCTTCTTGTTATGAAAAAAGGAAGTGGTGAGATTGTAAAAGATATTGTTAAGGAAATAAAAGAAAAAAATCATAAAGAGGCTTTTGAGCATATAACTGTTTATAGACCTTGGGGAAGTTATACTGTTCTTGAAGAAGGCCCAAGATATAAGATAAAAAGAATTTTTGTAAAACCAGGTCATAAATTAAGTGAACAGATGCATTATCATAGGAGTGAACACTGGGTTGTTATAAAAGGAACAGCAAGGGTTGTGATGGACGGTAAAGAATATATCATCCATGAAAATGAAAGTATATATGTTGGGAAATCAACAAAACACCAGCTTGAAAATCCAGGGAAGGTAGATCTTGAACTGATTGAGGTTCAAAACGGTGAATATGTTGGAGAGGATGATATAGTGAGATTTAATGATATATACGGAAGAAGATGAAGTATTTAATAACAGGTGCCAGAGGACAGTTAGCGAGGGAGTTTATCAGTAAGTTGGAAGGAAAAAATGTTTATTCTTTTGATAGAGAAAAACTTGATATATCTGATGAAAAGAATTTACGAGAAGCAATAGATTATGTAAAACCTAATATTTTCATTAACTGTGCAGCTTATAACAATGTAGATCTTGCGGAAAGTGAAAAAGAAAAATCTTTTAGTATAAATTCGTCTGCTCTTAAAAATATTGCTCTTTTTTCATATAAATACAAAACAAAGATAATACATTTCTCAACGGATTATGTCTTTGATGGAAGTAGGACTGAACTTTATAGGGAAAGCGATATTCCAAATCCAATAAATACCTATGGAAGAAGTAAACTTGAAGGTGAAAAAAATCTCAAAAATAATTATGAAAATTATATTATTTTTAGGGTGAGTTGGGTTTATGGTGAGGGTAAGCAAAATTTTATATACAAACTTATGAACTGGGCGAAAAATCATAGGAAATTAAGAATATCCACAGATGAGATTTCAATTCCAAACAGCACTTCATTTATAGTTAATATTGTATTGAAGGCAATTGATAATGATTTAAAAGGGCTTTGGCATCTTGCTTCATTTGGATATGTATCAAGATATGAGTGGGCAAAGAAGGTTTTTGAAATACTTAAAATTGATATTGAGATAGAGAAAGCAAAACAAAATGACTTTAATTTACCTGCCAAAAGACCGCCTTTTTCTGCTATGAGTAATGATAATATAAGAAATGTTTTAGGGGTTGATATAAAAAGATGGGATGAGTATCTTTATGATTTTTTAAAATCAAGAAAGGAGATTTTTTTATGATACTTATTGTTGGAGGTGCTGGATATATTGGATCTTCTGTAAATAAACTTTTAAACAAGATGGGTTATAAAACAATTGTTTTTGATAATCTTTCAAATGGGCATATTGAGTTTGTGAAATGGGGAAAGTTTTATAAAGGAGATCTTGGAAATATCTACGATATAGAAAAGGTTTTTATGGAAAATAAAATGAATTGTGTTATGCATTTCTCTGCTTATGCTTATGTTGGCGAATCAGTTACTAATCCTCAAAAATATTATAAAAATAATGTTTCAAATACAATAAATCTTTTAGATGTGATGCTTAAGTATGGTGTAAAAAAATTTATATTTTCTTCTACGTGTGCTATTTATGGAATACCTATTCAAATCCCTATACCTGAAGATCATCTCCAAAATCCAGTAAATCCGTATGGGAAGACAAAATTTATGGTAGAAGAGATACTTAAGGATTATGATAAGGCATATGATCTTAAGTATGTAAGTTTTAGATATTTTAACGCAAGTGGAGCAGATCCTGAGTGTGAGATTGGTGAGTGGCATTATCCTGAGACACATCTTATACCTCTTTCGATATACAACGCTCTTGGAATAACAGAAAACATAACTGTTTTTGGAACAGATTATCCAACTCCTGATGGAACTTGTATAAGGGATTATATTCATGTAAATGATATAGCAAAAGCACATATACTTGGTTTTGAGTATTTAATGAGTAAGAATAAAAGTGATTTTTTTAATCTTGGAAATGGTAATGGATTTTCAGTTAAAGAAATACTTGATATAGTTTCAATGATAAGCGGAAAAAAACTTAATATTGTTTATGGAAAAAGAAGAGAAGGTGATCCACCTATTCTTGTTGGAAGTTCAAAAAAAGCATATGAGATTTTAGGTTGGAAACCTGAGTTTGATAATATCTCTGATATAATTGAGACAGCATATAGATGGCATCTAAAAAATATGGATAAAATAAAAGTTTAAAATGAATGTATTATTTATAGTTTTCAAAGGAATAGGTGATGTTATTCTTACAACGCCGGCTGTAAGAATTCTTAAAAATAAATACCCGCAAGCAGATATATTTTTTCTTACAAGAAGATTTGCTGCACCAATACTTAAAAACAATCCCTATATAAAAAAGGTTTTCATAAGAGAAGATAATTGTATTAAAGATATCTTTTTAAAGATTGATGTTTCAATTGATTATATGCTTTCATCAACTTCACTTTTTTATACCCTTATTTCTGGAAGCAAAAAAAGAATTACGTTTTATAGAAAGCATAATTTTCTTTATAATTATAGAATTGAAACTGATTTTTCTGGATATGTTGTAATCAAAAGGCTTTATTTATTAAAGCCACTTGGAATAGATCCAGATAAATTTAATTATGATGAGATAAAACCGGAGATTTTTCTTGATGAGGAAAGTATTAATGATGCCCAAAAAAAACTATCTGAAAGTGGTGTTTATAGAGATGATAAAATTATTACTTTTGATATAACAAGTCGAAGGACTTATAGACAGCTTGAAGGATATAAGTTTATCTATATTGCAGATAAAATTTCAGAACTTGGTTTTAAAACAGTATTTATTTCTGCTTCATCTGAAGTTGAGTATGTTGAAAATACAATAAAAAATTATAGTAGGAAAAAGCATTTTTTTATTAAAAATACATCCCTGCTTGAGGCAGCAGCAATAATTTCTATGGCTAAACTTCATATAGGAACATCATCAGCACCAATGCATATGGCGGTCTCATTTAATGTGCCAACATTTACGGTGTATAGTCATTATACAGATCCAATTTCCTGGACACCTCCATTTGGAAAAAATGATTATGTTTATGGAGAGTTTAAAAAACTTAAAGAGGATGAGATTTATCTGAAAATTTTTGAGTTTATGAAGAAAATAAAAATTATATAATTTAGTTTATGAGTATATCTAACATTAAAATTTCATTTGCTATTATAGGGCATAACGAAGCGGGGTTTTTATCTGATTGTTTTGAAAGCATAAAAGATATTGCTTATGAAATTGTTTATGTTGATTGTGAAAGTAAAGATGAAAGCGTTGAGATTGCAAAAAAATTTAATGCAAAGATTTTCTTTAAAAAAAATGATTTTAACTTAAATGTAAATAAACAGTTTGCAATAGATAATTGCACTGGCAATTGGATTTTCTATATTGATCCTGATGAGAGACTTACAGATGAACTTAAAAGCGAGATTCTTGATGTTTTAAAAAATACTAATTGTAGTGGCTTTCTTATACCAAGGAAAAATTTTTATTTTAATAAACATCTCAGATATGGGGGAAAATATCCAGATAAACAATTAAGGCTGTTTAAAAATAAATACGGTTTTTTTGAATGCAGATCCATACATGAAAGAATAACAGTGAGAGGAAAAATATGCGAGATGAAAAATCCTTTCATCCATATAGTTGTTAGGGATATGAGGCATCTTATAACAAAAATGGACTCTTATAGGATAAGAACATCAGAGGAATACAAAAGACTTGGAAAAAGTGTGCATGGGATAGTTTTTAAAAGTATTAGAAGGTTTTTTGTAAACTATTTTTTAAAATTTGGTTTCCTTGATGGTCTTGTTGGATTTTTTGTTGCTCTTATAGATCTTTTTAATGGAATTGGAACATATTTTGAAATCAAATGCAAGGGAATAAAATAAATTTTGTATAATATTATTAGATTTAAAAGTTCTCTTACCTCTCACCTTTTACTTTCTCACTTTTTACTTCTTACTTCTCACTTCTCACTTTTTTGCCCGGTTGGCGCAGTTGGTTAGCGCGTTCCTTTGACATGGGAAAGGTCGTAGGTTCGAATCCTACACCGGGCACCATATTTTACCAATGAAAAAACTATCCAAATAAAAATCTGACATAAATGCTATAATATAAATGTTAAGGATCTTGTTATGGATGAAAAAATACTTAAGATAAGACACTCCCTTTCTCATATTCTTGCACTTGCTGTTAAGAGAATCTATAAAAATGTAAAACTTGGAATAGGTCCTGCTATAGATAATGGTTTTTATTATGATTTTGATTTTATTGATAGGAAAATTGAAGAGGATGAACTAAAAAAAATAGAAGATGAGATGAGGAAAATAATTGATGAAAATCAGGATTTTATAAGAGAAGAGTGGGATAAAAATAAAGCAATTGAGTATTTTCAAAAAATTGGTGAGGATTTTAAAATAGAACTTATAAATGAAATACCAGATGAAAAAGTAAGCATATATAAAAATGGTGAGTTTCTTGATCTTTGCAAAGGTCCGCATATTTCAAACACATCTGAACTAAAAAATGTTGGATTTAATCTTTCATCCATTGCAGGAGCATACTGGAGAGGAAGCGAGAGAAATAAAATGCTTACAAGGATATATGGTTTTGCCTTTGAAACAAAAGAAAAACTTAATGAGTATTTAAAATTTTTAGAAGAAACTTCTAAAAGGGATCATAGAGTTATTGCAAAGCAAATGGATTTGTATAGTACAAATGAAAATGTTGGTGCTGGGCTTATATTATGGCATCCAAATGGTGCAATAATAAGATATGAGATAGAAAATTATTGGAGGGAGGAGCATTTAAAAAATGGTTATAAATTTATATATACTCCACATATAGGAAGAGAAAACTTATGGAAGATATCAGGTCATCTTGAATTTTATAAAAATGCTATGTATTCTCCAATTTCGATTGATGATATAAATTATTATGTAAAACCAATGAACTGTCCCTTTCATATTCAAATCTATAAATCAAAAACAAGATCTTATAGAGATCTTCCTTTAAGATGGGCTGAACTTGGAACAGTTTATAGATTTGAAAAAGCAGGTGTTTTGCATGGTCTTTTAAGAGTAAGAGGTTTTACACAGGATGATGCTCATATAATTTGTACTCCATCACAACTTGAAAATGAGATTATTGAGGTTATAAAGTTTAGTTTGAATATTTGGAAAACATTTGGCTTTGATGATATAAAAGCATATGTATCTACAAAACCTACTGATGCTATAGGAGATTTAAAGATGTGGGAGACTGCTCAAAGTATCCTTATTAAGGCAATAGATGAGTCTGGATTAAAGTATGAAATAGATGAAGGTGGTGGTGCGTTTTATGGTCCAAAGATTGATTTAAAAATAAAAGATGCAATTGGAAGAGAATGGCAGACAACAACGATACAATTTGATTTTAATTTGCCAGAGCGTTTTGAAATGGAATTTTCAGATAATGATGGCAAATTAAAAAGGCCTTATATGATTCATAGAGCACTTTTGGGATCTCTTGAGAGATTTTTTGGAATTCTTATAGAACATTATGCAGGGCTTTTCCCAACATGGCTTAGTCCCATTCAAGTTTATGTATTAAATATAACAAGTAGAGAAGAAGATTATGCAAAAAATGTTTATGCTAAACTTATTAAAAATGGAATAAGAGCAGAAATTGATCTTTCAAAAGAGCCAATATCAGGAAAGATAAGATCTGCTGCAAATTATAAACCACCATATCTTATAATAATAGGTGATAAAGAAAAACAAAATAATTCAATTTCTTTAAAACTTAGAGGAAATAGAAATCTTTATAATATAAAACTTGATGAATTTATTGATAAATTGAAGTTGGAAATTTCATCAAGATCAAATAAGCTTTCATACTAAATTCCTATTTATAATTAGGACTTTTAGCACTTTTATTTTTGTTTTTTTTATATAAAATATAAAATGTGTATATTTTTCATTTTAAAAAAGAAAGGTGAAATTATGAAAAGAATAATTGGATTAATTTATTTTTTGACTCTATCATCTTTATCAATTTATGCCGAAGATTTACCACTTCCAAATTGGCTTGATCCCTCAAGGGAGCATAAAAAAATTGATAAAATAGAAATTCCAAAAACTAAAGTTCCTCCACCTTCTGATTTTAGAATTCCTGCAGAGTATGAACCAGTTTCTGCTGTTGTTGTTTCATATACTGGCTATACCTCCATGATTAGGGAGATTGCAAAAGCGGTTACAAATTATGGTAATGCATATATTTGGGTTATGTCTGGTCCTACTTCAATGAGTGGTGTGCCAAAAGAAAAATATGTTAACTTCTCAATACCAATAGATACTGTGTGGATGAGAGATTATGGCCCTTTTGGCCTTTCAAAAAAAATGGAAAGTATAGCAATTGTAGATACGGTTTATAGACATTATCAGTATCGTGTAAATGATGATAATGTTCCAAAAAAGATTGGTCAAGTTCAGAATATTCCTGTATATCCTACTTATTTAATATTAGATGGTGGTAATTTTATGGTTGATAGTTATGGAAATCTTTTTATGACTGAAAGAACATATATTTGGAACGCTAACAAATCAAAAGATGAGGTTAATTCAATACTTAAAAATTATTTCAAGGTTAAAAATATATATACTTTTGAGTATGCCGGATATCCTAATGAACCTCTTGATGGAACTGGGCATATTGATATGTTTATGAAACTTTTAAATGATGATACCGTTCTTATAGCGAAAACCGATAAAGAACCTTTTAAATCAACATTTGATAAAGCAGCAAAATTTTTTGAAGGAAGAGAAGCACCTAATGGTAAAAAATATACAGTGCTTAGAGTCAATGGATATTATGATAATTATGTTTGGTATACATACACTAATTCACTTATAGTAAATGGATATGTTTTGATGCCAATTTATTCAAAATATTCTTCCTCTAATATAGAAGCACAAAAATTATATGAACAGGCAGGGCTTAAAGTTATTACTATAAATTCAGATAATTCAATTACTGCTGGTGGTTCAATTCACTGTGTAACACAGAGTATACCAGATATAGGTAAAATATTAAAAAGAGAAATTAAAAAAGATCTTTCAAAAGAATTAGAAAAAAAAGATTTAACACCTAATGAGTCTTTAATTAAAAATTTTGAAAGCTTTGTAAATAAATAATATTTCAGAGTTTACCGAAATTAGAAATTACATAATTGTGGATTAAAGTAGTGAATAATTATAAGGTATTTCTATTTAAAACTAATATTTTTGCTGGAATAAAAAATTTTTGGTAAATTCACTAGCATGTGATTTGATTTAATGAGCAGGTAGATAAATTCTAAATGATGCACCATTAGTATCTTTTCTATTTGAACCATATATATAGCCACCGTGATTTTTAATTATTCCATATACGCTTGATAATCCAAGTCCTGTCCCTTTACCTTTTGGTTTTGTTGTGTAAAATGGTTCAAACATATGTTTTTCTGCTTCTTTGCTAATTCCTTTTCCATTATCAAGAACTTCAATAACAACATACTCACCTTCATGATATGGTTCTATAAGTTCTGTGTTTGAAAAATAATTATATGTTTTTATTATTATTTCACCGTTTCCTTCTATTGCATCCTTTGCATTTGAGGTAATATTTAAAAGTGCTTGTTTTATTTGTTGTTCATCTATATAGACGGTTTTTATGTCCTCTGATAAATTATATGTAAGTTTTATGTTTGCAGTTATTTGTGATTGAATTAATGGTTTTAACTCTTCAAGTAAAAGATTTATGTTTACTGGTTTTACTGATGGTTCATTTTTTCGCGCAAATATTAATAATTGTTTTATCGTATTTGCTTGATTTTTAGCGCTTTTATGTATTTCATTTATAAGTGTGGAGTAAACTGTATTTTTCTTAAACTCATCTTTTATTAATTCAAGTGATCCGATAATTACAGTTAAAAAGTTGTTAAAATCATGTGCAAGTTCTCCTATCATTAAAGCAATTGATTCAAGTTTTTGTGTTTCTATAAGTTTTGATTCAAACTCTATTAATTTGGATATATCTTCTTCTCTTGCAACAAAGTATTTAATTTCTTCATTAATCTTTATTGGTTGGATGCTTAATATACATTGATATTCTGTTCCATCTTTTCGTTTATTTATTATCCTTGTAGTATAATGTTTTCCCTTGCTAATTGTGTCCCATAATCTTTTATAAAAATCTTTGTTGTGTTTCCCACTTTTAAAAATAGATGGTGTTTTCCCAATAATTTCATCGTAAGTATATTTTGTGTTTTCTAACAATGCTTTGTTAAAATATATTATTTTTGAATTTTTATCCGTTATAAAATATGGTACTGGAACTTCATCTATTGCAGTTTTTAAAATTCTACAAATTTCTTCCATAATAACATTATAGATAATTTGATTTTTTTTTCAAATTTTGATATCATATATTTACTATGTATGCTATAATTAAAACAGGTGGAAAACAGTACTGGGTAGTCCCAGGAGAGATTTTACAAGTTGAAAAAATTAACGCCAAAGTGGGTGAGGATATAGAATTTAAAGCGCTTTGGTCAGCAGGTGAAAATGCTAAGATTTCTAATAATGCAAAGGTTATTGCAACTGTTTTAAGGCATCTTAAGGGTGATAAAATAATAGTTTTTAAGAAGAAAACTAAAAAAGCTTACGAAAAAGCAAAAGGCCATAGACAGCAACTTACAGAGATAAAAATAAAGGATATAATTTTAGGATGATTAAGGAGTAGATTATGGCTCATACTAAATCTCAAGGTTCATCATCTAATGGAAGGGATAGTAATCCGAAGTACCTTGGTGTAAAAAGGTATGGAGGAGAGAAAGTTAAAGCTGGAGAAATTATTGTAAGACAAAGAGGAACAAAGTTTCTTCCGGGAGTAAATGTTGGAATGGGAAAAGACCATACAATTTTTGCAAGGATTGATGGTATTGTAAAGTTTGAATTTGCCAAAAAAGATAAACAGCAAGTAAGCGTATATCCTTCAAATAACTAACATTATTTTCAAAAAACCCCCTTTTAGAAAAATAAAAAAGGGGGTTTTTATTTTATTAATTTTATGGAAAAAGAATTTTTAGATAAAATTAAATTGTATCTTAAAGCTGGTGATGGTGGAAATGGATGTGTTTCTTTTAGAAGAGAAAAATTTGTTCCTTTAGGTGGTCCTGATGGAGGAAATGGGGGGAAGGGTGGTGATATTTATATAGTTGCATCAAAAGATATAAATAATTTTATTCATCTTTCTTTTAAACCGCATATAAGGGCAGAAGATGGGGAAGATGGTAAGGGTTCTAATATGGATGGTAAATCTGCTAATGATACTTTTATATATGTTCCTTGTGGAACAGTTGTAAAGGATGAAAATGAGAATTTTATATGTGAACTTTTAAAAGATGGAGAAAAGTTTTTAATTGCAAAAGGTGGAAGAGGGGGAAGGGGAAATTCTTCTTTTAAATCATCAGTAAATCAAGCTCCTGATTTTAGGGAGATGGGAGAAAAAGGTGAAGAGAAGACAATAATACTTGAGTTAAAATTGATTGCAGATGTTGGACTTGTTGGTTTTCCAAATGCTGGAAAATCAACTTTTTTATCAAGAGTAACAAAAGCAACACCAAAGATTGCTGATTATCCATTTACAACACTTTCACCAAATATAGGAGTTTGTTTTCATAAAGGTAAGAGTTTTATTATAGCTGATATCCCAGGTCTTATAGAGGGAGCATCAAAAGGTAAGGGGCTTGGACATGAATTTTTAAGGCATATATCAAGAACAAAGATTTTGCTTCATTTAGTTGATCCTTATGGTTTTTATGATATTGATCCATTAAATGGTATAAAGATTATAGAAAATGAACTTAAAGAGTACTCTACTACACTTTCAAAGAAAAAAAAGATTATCGTTATAAATAAAGCAGATCTAACAGGATCTGATGAGGTTTATCTTAAAATTAAAAAGAAATATAAAAATAGAAAAGTGTTCTTAGTTTCTTCTGTAACTGGACAAGGAATCCAAGAACTTCTTGATTATTTAGTTTCAATAATTGATAAAATAAGTTTAGAAGATGAAAAAGAAAATTTAAATGAAAGAAAAGTTAAAGTTATAAAAGTTGAAAAGGCTTTTAGTGTTGAGAAAAAGAATGGTAAGTTTTATATTTATGGTAAAAAAATTGAAAATTTATGTGCAAGAACTGATACATCAAATGAAAATGCTCTTAGAAGATTCTTTAATATACTTAAAAAGATAGGAGTTGTTAAAGAGCTTTTTAAAAATGGAATAAAAGATGGGGATACAGTTGTTATAGGTAATTTTGAATTTGAGTGGAAAGATGAATAAATTTTATAAAAGTTTACTTTTTAGAAATTGTTATTCAAGTAATCTTTTATAAGTTTGCTTCTTGATGGATGTCTTAGTTTTCTTATTGCTTTTGCCTCAATTTGCCTAACCCTTTCTCTTGTAACTCTAAATATTCTTCCAACTTCCTCAAGCGTTCTTGAATAACCAGTATCTATTCCAAATCTAAGTTTAAGTATTTTTGCCTCTCTTTCAGTTAGTGTAGAGAGTATTTTATTTACTTCTCTTTTTCTTAAAATATCTACTACTGAATTTGAGGGAGGAATATTGCTTTTATCTTCAATGAAATCCTCAAGTGATGAATCTTCGTCTTCACCTATTGGAGTTGCAAGTGATACTGGATCTTGCATAATTTTTAGTGCTGTTTTAACCTTTTCAGGTGAAATCCTTAAGGCTTTTGCATATTCCATAATATTAGGATCTCTTCCGTATTCTTGTCTATATTTTTTTACAACTTTCATAAGTTTTGAAGCAAGTTCTTTCATATGAACAGGTATTCTAATTATTTTGGATTGATCTGCTATAGCTCTATTTATTGATTGTCTTATCCACCATGTAGCATATGTTGAAAATTTAAATCCTCTTTTATACTCAAATTTTTCAACTGCTTTCATTAAACCAAGTCCACCTTCTTGAATAAGATCAGGTAATTCAAGGCTTGAATTAACATGTTTTTTTGCAATTGATACAACAAGCCTTAAGTTTGCTTTTATAAGTTTAAGTTTATCCTGAAGGATTTGGTCTTCAAGAAATAGAATTCTATCATTTAATGCTAAAAACTCATCAATATTTTGGGGAACACTTTTTATTAAAAATTCTTCTTTTTGTTTTAAATTTTTTATGTTTTGTATTGCTGCTTCTACTTCTTTTATAGTAAAGTTATGGATTTCTTTAAATTCATCTTTTGTCATTTTGCCAGATAGGTATTTTTCATAGTCAGTTATTAACTTATCTAAATCTCCATATACATTTTTATATCTTTCAAGTTCATTTCTTACTTCTTTTATTTTTGATGCAGTCATCTTTATTTTATTAGTCATTCTTTTTATTTTTTCTTGGTTTAAATTGAGATCTAATATTTTTTTTACTATTTGATCTCTTTTTGCTTCGATTTTTTCCTGAATTTTTATCTTCTTTTTCTCTGAAATTTTTGAGGCAAGTTTTTTATTTAGTTTTTCAATTTCTTTTTCAATTTTTGTAATTTCTTTTACTGTTTTTTTAATTTTTTTCTGCATTGCTTTTAATTCTCTTTCTGTTTTTCTTCCTCTTGGCATTAGTTCTTTTGTGGTCATTTCTTCTTGTTCTATTAGTGTTTGCCAGTCCTTTAGTTCTTTCAATGCAAGAGGGCATTTCAAAACAAGAAGTTTTAGTTCTTTTTCTCTTTCTTTAATATTTCTTGCAAGTGTTATTTCTTCTTCTCTTGAAAGAAGGGGGGTTTTTCCCATCTCTGAAAGATACATTTTTATTGAGTTTGAAACATCTTGTGGATAATTTGTTGTCCACTCATCTCCATGAAAATCTTTCTCGCTTGATTTTCTCTTTTCTTTTTCTCTTATTTCTATTCCAAGTTCTTCAAGAGTTGACATAAAATTATCAACTTCTTCAGGGGTCATAGATGTAGATGCCATTGATTTGCTTATCTCCTCAAGTGTTAGATATCCATATTCTTTTCCTATCTCTATTAATTCTTTTAAGTGTTTTTGTGATGACATACTGATCTCCTTTAATTTTCAAGATTTTTAAATTCTTTTGAAATTTCATCAATTTTTTTAAAATCCTCGTTTGATAGGTTCTTAATATTTTTTTTCATTTCTTTTAATTGCTTTTTTAAATATTGTTTTTTAATCGTTATAAGTGTTTCTATTAAGTTTTGAGGATTTATTATCTCTTCATCCTTGTTTGAACCAACAAGTATCTTTGTTATTTTTTGGGAGTAATTTGGAAATTTTTCAACTATTAGATCATATATTTTGGTATTTTCATCTATTTGATTATTTTTTAAAAATCCGAATATATCTTTTGCAAAATCTGATGAAAGATAATCAATAGAAAAATTTGAGACGAATTCTAATTTTAAGTATTTTGGATTTTTTAATAGAATTTCTATTAGATTTGTCTCAATTATGGGATCTCTATCTGTTTCTTTTTTTAATTCATAGTTTATTTTTTCTGTTTTTTTAAATGAGTATCTTTGAATAAGGTTTTCTGGAATGTTTAAAGATTCAGATGCTTTTTTTATCCACTCATGTTTTATTATTTCATTTCTTTGTTTTGATATTGATTGTGATATAAACTCAACAATTTTTAATTTTTCATTTGGGGAAAATGTTGTCTTTTTTTCTTTTATTAATGAAATTTTAAATTCTATTACATCTTTTGCATTATTTATAAGATTTAGCATTTCATCTATTCCATTTTTTATAATATACTCATCAGGATCTAAATTTTGAGGAAGAAGTACTATTCTTGGATAAACACCTGCTTCAATAAAGGCATCTGCTGCCTTTATGCTTGCAAGTATCCCTCCTCTATCTGAGTCAAATATTATTATAACCTCGTCTGCATAGTTTGAAAGAATTCTTGCTTGTTCAATAGTTAATGATGTCCCAAGGGGGGAAACAGTATTGTTTAGCCTATATTGATGAAGTATTACTGTATCAATATATCCTTCAACAATTATTGCTTTTTTTTCTTTCTTTATATATGGAAGCGCATTATAAAGTCCAAATATTACTTTTCCTTTTGAAAAAACAGGTGTTTGAGATGAGTTTAAATATTTGGGATCTTCATTGTCAATTGTTCTTCCACCAAATCCTATTATATCACCATTTATGGATCTTATTGGAAACATTATTCTATTTCTAAAAACATCCATTATTCTTCCTGATGACTGCATAACAATTTGCGATTTTAGTAAAAGTTCTTTAGAATATTTTTTAGAAAGTTCATTAAAGATTTCATAGTATGAATCAGGAGCATACCCTATGTTAAATAAATCTATTGTTGAATCCTTTATATTTCTTTTGCTAAGAAATTCTCTTGCTTTTTTTCCATCTGATGATTTTAAGTATTTAGAGTAAAGTATTGCTGCATCAAAGTTTATATTTTTTATATCTGCTTTTTCTTTTTCTTCTTCACTCATTTGCTCAACATCATCTAAAGTTATATTTAACCCAGCTTTTGTCGAAAGTTTTTTAATTGCTTCTTTATATGTTATATTTTCATACATCATAATGAACTTTATCAAATCTCCACCTGCATGACATCCAAAGCAATGAAATAATTGTTTTTCTCGAGAAACAGTAAATGACGGTGTCCTTTCACTATGAAAAGGACACAAACCTACATAATTTTTCCCTCTTTTTTTAAGAGATACATATTCTGATATAAAATCTACTATATCAATTTTATCCTTTATTAAAGTTATAATTTCACTTAATTTCATAAAGAAAAGAAAAAAGGCTTACAACAAGCCCTTTTTCTTTTTAAAACCCAATTATTTTTATGATTCACTTATTTTTTGCGTTTAACTTTCTGAGTTTTCTTTTGAGTTCTTGTCTTCTAATCTTTTTTTCAAGACTTGGGGAAATGTAGAATTCCCTCTTTTTTATCTCTTTAAGTATTGCATTTTTTTCGCATTCGTGTTTGAATCTCTTTATTGCCTCTTCTGGTGATTCATTATCTCTTACTCTTATGTATACCAAGTTAATCACCTCCTTTTACTTATCCTGGTGGCCACATAAATCTTCTGCCACTTAAAAAATGAAAATGGATATGAAATACACTTTGCCCTGCTTTTTTACCACAGTTATTAACAAGTCTGAAATCTGTTATGTTATTATCTATAGCAATTTTTTTTGCAACAAGATGTATTTTACCAATAACATTAGCATCTTCTTCTTTTAACTCAAGAATATTTTCTATATGTTTTTTTGGAATTATAAGTATATGTGTTGGTGCTTGGGGGTTTAAATCATTAAAAGCAATGATTTCATCATCTTCATAAATTTTTCTTGCCTTTACCTCACCATTTACGATTTTGCAAAAAATGCAATCCATATATTAATTATTATACCATTTTTTAAATTTCGGATAAAGGCATTATTTTTTCACCAAAACTACCAGGATTATATTTAAGAGGATTTTTGGATTTTGGATTTCTTTTAATTCTTATTGCTTTTATACCTGCTTTTTTTGCCTGAATTATTCCTTCATCTGAATTTGCAAAAAATAGAATATATCCTTTTTTTTTAAGTATCTCATATTTTTCATTCTGATTTTCAACTATATATATTTCATCTGCAAATGAAATACTTTTTATTTTTAAATCATTTTCTTTATCGACTATTATATCTATTTTTATACCTGCAAATTTCATAAAAAATGCAACCATAGATGATAATATCTTTGTTCTTTCTTCAGTTACTTCTCCTGTTTCTTTTTTAGCAAGGAATTTTATTCCATCCGAGTATTCAAATGCAATTCTAAAATTACATATGTTTGTAGTGGTATATATAATAGCCCATATTGCAAAAAGATGGGAAAATATTTTAAATCGATTAAACCACTTAGCAATAAACTCTTTTGTATTATCAATTATTTTCATTTTTTATGCCGTAATTTCTAAGATACCATATCATTGTATCAAGAACATTTACATCTATAATTGAGAATTCTTTTATATGCTTTAAAATTTCTTTGTTGTTTTTAAGGCAATTTTCATTTATGAGTATGTTATATGTTTTGCTCTTTGTAAATTTCATATTTTTTATATCGTTTTCCTTAATTTCTTTTTCTTGGTATATTAAAGGATTGATTTTAAATATATACGAAAAAAAATCATATATTTTATCACCTTTTACTTTAAGGTATACAAGTTTTTCATCATAATCTGATATAACTGAATATGCATCTCTTATTTTAATATCTCCTTTCTTTATCTCATTTTTAACTATATCACCGCAAACAATTGCAAAATCAGACTTTATTCTTTTTTTTATACTCTTTGACAAATAAGTGAGTGTTTGTATATTGGTTAGATTAATCTTTGATGTTGTTATTTTTTTGTTAAAGTATGTTAATGTTTTTGTTTTAAGTTCATCCAAAATAGGAGTTTTTATAGAATTTTTTTTATCAATTTTTAGGTTTTCTTTTTTAATTTTATTTAAAAAATTAAATTTTTTATATATATAGATACTTGCATTTTCTAAAGGTATAATCCTTGTCTCACTTAGAGTTATATCTCTTGATATATCGGTTATTATAATATCTGGTTTTTTGTTAAGTTTTGATAAAAACTCGGAAAATACTTTTTTTTCTTCTTTTAAGGTAGTTTCATTTTTATTATATACATTTATTACGACAATTCTAAAATCTGCTTTTTGTAGAAAAATTTTGTTAAGTTCGTATATAGGATTTTCAATCCTATAACTCTTTAAATAATCGCCAGCAAGAAGTTTTTCTGGATTTAAGATAAGCGATGTAAAAAGTATTGTTTTTGCATCTATTTCTTTTTTTATATATTTTTTAAACTGATATTTTGGGTCTTTTGTAAGATATATATTTGCAGAAATAATAGAGTATTTTTCTCCATATAATTTAAGTATATCCGGTTTTATACTTATAAGATCATCTTTTGTCAAAAATATAGCGTCAGCATAACACTCATTTGAAAATGTTAAAACATCAACTCCTTTATTATATATATTTTCAACTATATTGCTTTCTATAATTCCATTGAAAATTCTAATCTCATTTTTGTTTTTTGTCTCACAAAGAATAGAATTTTTATCTTCCCATAAAAATTTGGCGGGTTTGTGATAAAGAGATATTTTTGTTATTTCTTTATCTAAATTGTTACATCCAAAAGAAAAAATAAATAATAACAAAAACCAAAGGTTTTTCATTCAATTTTTATAAATCTTTGAGTATCTGGCTTTTTTATCTCCTTTTGATTTTTTATCCATTCTATTAATGCATCTCTTACGAGTATCATTGTGTCTTCTTTTGATATGGCGTTATTAAATGCTCTCCCACCACTTCCACCATTTACAAGATAATTATTTGTAGCAATAGTATATTCTTTTTCTAGGTCTATTGGTTTCCCATCTTTTTCAATAATTATATTAGAAACCTTATCATTTTCTACTTTATATTTGACAACTATTCCGGATATATACATTGATGTTCTGTCAGGTTTTAAATTATCCATTATAAGTTCGTATATATCCTTTCCTTTCATTTTTAATTTAACTATTGTATTTTCAAAAGGCATTACTTGGTAAACATCTCTTAGTTTTATTTTTCCTTTATTGATAACATTTCTAACTCCACCAGCGTTTTGGAATGCTATATCAGCATTAACTTTTATCCTTGTAACATCCGTTAAAAGATTTCCTATAGGGTTATCGAGCGTCTGAGATTCAAAGTTTATATCTTCTATTGCGTTTCCTATTTCAATATCCATAAGTTTTGCAGTTTGGGATGAAATCTCTTCACCTATCTTTTTTATATTTTCATCTTCTCCTATTTCATTGGTCCACAATGGAATAAGTTCACATTTTACATTTTTTATCTTTTTTGTTTTATCATCAAAATCTATGGTAAGTTTTGTTGTATGGGTTAGCCCCCAGTAGCTTTCGCAAATAAGCGTATTTGTAATTGGATCTTTCCAACCGTATATTAAACCTGTATGATTGTGTCCTCCAAGAACTGCGGTTGCTTTTTTTGCTGCTCTTGCTATTTCTATTGTTGAGTGTTTTGAATGATTTTCAAATGTATAAGTTGATACATCAATAATTTTTTGTGAAAGTGATCCATCTATACCCACATGTGCAAGTATTATGATTGCATCTGGATTTTGTTTTTCAATTTCTTTAATATATTTTTCTGTTTCAGTTGCTTCATTTCCAAATTTTAAGTGTTTTACATTTGAAGGAAGTGTTGATGTTTTTGTGTGTTCGCCAGCAATTCCAAGTATTGCAATTTTTTTACCATTTACTTCTTTTAAAATCCATGGTTTTAAGTAATCTACATTTTTTAAATCTTTTTGATAATAAACATTTGCACCAAGAAATGGGAACTTTGCTTTATTTATCAGATTTTTGAGATTTTCTTCACCAAAATCATAATCATGATTTCCAACAAGAGCCGCATCGTAACCAATAGCATTCATGTAGTTAATAGTTGCCATTCCTTTTGTTATATTTCCTTCTGGTGTTCCTTGAAACATATCTCCTGAGTCAAGTATTATTTTAGGATTTTTATCTTTTTGTATAAGAGAAGCAAGTGCTGCAAATCCACCTATCGTCTGAGTTGAGCTTTCCTTGTATTTGGCTTGCCTTGAAAAATACATTCCATGAACATCAGATGTGTGATAAATAGAAATTTCCTCTGAATTTAGAAAGGAAGATATAAAAAATACAATTAGTGTTAATATTTTTTTCATAACATCCTCATTTTTATATAATATCATTTTTTTTAAAAAAATAAAAAATCCCCTTTCTCTTTGAGGTAAAGAAAAAGGGGATTTGAAATAGATATTATCTCTTTGAGAACTGGAATCTCTTTCTTGCTTTTGGTTTTCCAGGTTTCTTTCTTTCGACCATTCTTGGATCTCTTGTAAGGAATCCTGCCTTCTTCATTGAATGATGAAAACTTTCTCCGAGTTTTGCTATTGCTCTTGCAATTCCATGTCTAATTGCACCCGCTTGTGAAGATAAACCTCCACCTTTAACATAAACATCACAATCAAATTTTTGATCTTTAACATAGTCAAAGGGAGAAAGAACTGTTACTTTAAGTCTCGGGCGGTTTCCAAAATATTCATCAATAGTTTTATTATTTATTTTTACGTTTCCATTTCCGCCAGGTATTAAGAATACCTTTGCTGTAGATGTTTTTCTTCTTCCGGTTGCAAGTATCTTTTCCATATTACTTCACCTCTTTTTCTGCAGTTGGGATTTTTATATCTATATTTTCATCCTTATACAACCTAAGTCTTTTTAAAAATCTTGATCTCAATTTATTTGGGTCAAGCATTCTTTTCACAGCAAGATATACTACTTTTCTTGAGTCCTTTGCCATCATATCTTTAAATGATGTTATTTTTGCACCCTTTGCATATCCAGAATGTGAAAAATAATACTTTTCTTCTTCTTTATTTCCGGTTAATTTTATGTGATCTGTATTTTTAACAACCACATAATCACCGCAATCCATATGTGGTGTATAGTAGGGTTTGTTTTTACCCATAAGCAAAGTTGCTATTTTTGAAGCTACTCTGCCGAGAATTTGATTTTTAGCATCTATAACATGCCATTTTCTGTTTTTTTGAACAAATTCTTTTGTTGGTAAAGTTGTTTTTGTTGCCATAGATAAAAGTATAGCAAATTTTTAAAAAAGAAACAAATTTTATTATAATATTTTAAAGGTTTATTGTTTAAAAAGGGAGACCTAATGCGCTTCTTACCTTTCACTTTTCACTTTCTAACTTTTTTACTTTTCACTCTCACCTCTTTCTTTTCTTTATTTTGCGCTCATAGCTCAATGGATAGAGCAACGGCCTGCGAAGCCGTAGATTCGGGTTCAATTCCCGATGAGCGCAATACTACTGCCTAATAAAAGTGAGAAAAATGAGAATTGTGAGAAGTGAGATTTGTTAAAATTTTAAACTATTGATGAAAAATTTTTGTGGTTATTAATTTTTTTTATATAATAATCTATTAAGGAGTAGAAATGAATAATGGAAAAATTACAAAAAACGATGTAATTAAAATTATTGATGAGAACAATATAAAATTTATTAAGCTTTGTTTTGTAGATATACTTGGACAATTAAAATCTTTTACTATCACAAGAAAAGAGCTTGAGCATGCACTAAATGAAGGAATGGGATTTGATGGCTCATCAATTGAGGGTTTTGCAAGAATATATGAATCAGATCTTCTTTTAATGCCAGATCCAAATACTTTTAAAATACTTCCGGAAAGTTTTGATGGAAATAAAACTGCAATAATATTTGGTGATATTCTTACACCAGAAGGGAAAAATTATGAAGGAGATACAAGATATATTCTTAAGAAAAATCTTGAGTATATGAAAAATATGGGTTATGATGATTTTATGGTTGGACCTGAACTTGAGTATTTTTATTTTAAAAATTCAACTAAACCGGATATAATTGATGATGGAGGATATTTTGATTCTGTTCCTGTTGATGAGTCAAGCGATCTAAGAAAAAAGACAATAGAGGTTTTAGATGAGATGGGTATAGATGTTGAGTATTCTCACCATGAAGTTGCTCCAAGTCAGCATGAGATTGATTTAAGGTATGACAATGCTCTTGATATGGCTGATAAAGTTATAATTTATAAACTTGTAGTAAAACAAGTTGCTTCTAAAAATGGTGTTTATGCTACATTTATGCCAAAACCGTTAAGTGGTGTAAATGGAAGTGGAATGCATGTTCATCAATCACTTTTTAAAAATGGAAAAAATATGTTTTTTGATGAAAAGGATGAGTATTTCCTATCAGGCGATGCAAAACATTATATAGCAGGAATTATGAATCATGTAAGAGAAATATGTATTGTTACAAATCAATGGGTAAATTCTTACAAAAGGCTTGTTCCAGGTTATGAGGCACCAGTATATATTGCTTGGGCAAGAAGAAATAGATCGGTTCTTATAAGAGTTCCGCAGGTAAAACTTGGGAAGGAAAAGTCTACCAGAATTGAGGCAAGATTTCCAGATCCAGGTGCAAATCCATATCTTGCCTTTGCAATCATGCTTAGAGCAGGTCTTTTAGGAATAAAAAATAAATATCCATTGAAACCACCAGTTGAAGCAGATGTTTATGAGATGAGTGAGATTGAGAGAAAAGCAAATAAAATAGATACCCTTTGTGGCTCGTTAATTGAGGCAATTGAAGAGTTTTCAAAATCATCTCTTGCAAAAGAAGCACTTGGTGAGCATGTTTTTAATAAACTAATAGAAAATAAAAAAATTGAGTGGGATATGTATAGAACAAGAGTAACCGACTACGAGATAGAAAGATATTTTTCAGTGCTTTAATGGAAATTATATTAAAAGCAACGTTTGTTTCTTTTTTATCCGGAATGGCTACTATGATCGGGGCAATTCCGGTATTTTTTTTAAAAAGAAAATTAAGCCATAAAGCCTATTCTGCAATGCTTGGTGTTTCAGGCGGAATAATGCTTGGCGCGACTTTTTTTAGTTTGATACTTGAGTCGATAAAAAGATCGAATCCTTATGTGGCAGTTGGCGGAGTTCTCTCCGGTGCTGTTTTTATAGAATTGATATCCAGATACATTCCGCACGAGCATTTTTTTAAGGGGAAAGAAGGTCCGGATGTAAACCTTAAAAGAATATTTCTTTTTATGCTTGCAATAATTATACATAATTTCCCAGAAGGTATGAGCGTTAGAGTTGGCTGGGCTTTAGACGATAGAGCCAAGTCTATCTCGCTTGCTTTAGGTATTGGAATACAGAATATTCCCGAGGGTTCAGCTATAGCGCTTCCGCTTCTTGCTCTTGGTTATTCCAAGTGGTATTGCGTTTTCATAACTTTTTTAAGCGCTTTGGTTGAACCTGTTGGCGGTTTAATAGGAATAAGCGTTGTAACTTTCTTTAATGGTTTTCTTCCTTATGTTCTTGCTTTTGCGGGGGGATGTATGCTTTATGTTATAAGCGGGGAGATGATCCCTGAGTCGCATGAAAAAGGATACGGTAAAATTGCCACATGGTGGCTTGTCGTGGGTTTTGTTATAATGATGTTTTTGGATTCTTCGTTTTAATTTTATATAATTATATTTGAAGTAAAGTAGATAAGGAGGTTATTATGGCATCAAAAGAGTTAATGGAGTTAATAAATCAATCAATAGCAAGAGAGATTCAAGTATCTATTCAGTATATGTGGCAGCATGTTCTTTGGAAAGGAGTTGAAGGATACAGCGTTAAAGATGAGTTTAAAAAAATTGCAATCGATGAAATGAAACATGCAGAAATTATGGCAGAAAGATTAAATTATCTTGGTGGAGTTCCAACAACAAAACCAACGCCTATATTTGTTGGAAATACACTTAAAGAGATGCTTGAACAGGATAAAAAAGACGAAGAAGGAGCTATAGAATTATATAAGAAAGTTATAGAAGTAGCACTTAAAGAAAATGATTATGTAACCGCAGATATTTTCAAAAAAATTCTTGCAGATGAAGAAAAACATCATGATGTTTTTTCTTCGCTTTTAGAGAAATAAAAACTTTTTTTGAAAACAAGATAAAATAATAAAGGGGCAGAGAAAATCTGCCCCTTTTATTTTTACTAAGTAATTTTGTTTTTTACTTATTCCATTGGCTCAAAGTCTGATTTCCCAACACCACACACAGGACAGACCCAGTTATCTGGTATTTTTTCAAATGGTGTGTTTGGGGGGATATTTGAATCTGGATCTCCAACAGCTGGATCATATATGTATCCACAAACTTTACAAACATATTTTTTCATAATACCTCCTTATTTTGTATTTTTCCAAAGTCCATGAAGATTGCAATATTCTCTTGCTTCAACTTTTTCTGCTTTAACACAAAACTCTGCTTCTGGTTTGTCTCCTGGTTTTAAGAACTTTCTATAACTAACTCCATCTGCTATTAATTCAATCCATTCTATATAATGCTTTTCTTCCATTGGATGTAGAACTGAACCAACTATTACCTTATACCCATTTGGAGTTTTTTCAATTACCGGTACATGTTTTTCTTTTGACCCATCTGATGTATTTTCGTTAAACAACTTCATTTCTTTTTCACAGCAGATAAGGGCACCTGCACCGGTGTGAAGTACTTCTACTATGTTTCCGCACACTTCACACTTGTATATCCCTTTTTGAACAGTCATAATTTACCTCCTTTATTATTAATTTTATAAATTTCCTTGAATAACATTTTTGAGAGCATTTATCGCATCATCATAATTTGGTTCATTTGAAACCTCTTTTACAAGCTGAATGTATTTTATCTTAAAGTTTTTATCAATTATAAATATACATCTTGCAAGTAACCTTAGATCTTTTATTAGAACACCATATGATTTCCCAAATTCCGCTTTTAGATAATCAGAATACGTTTTTACTCTATTAATTTGATTTTGGCCACACCATCTTTTTTGTGCAAATGGTAGATCCATACTTATTGTTACTATCTCAACATCATTAGAGAGTTTTTGAGCATGTTCATTAAATTTTTTTGTTTCAAGATCGCATACTGGTGTGTCAAGCGATGGGACTGATGAGATTAAAACAATTTTATCTTTATAAGTTCTATAAAACTTAATTGGAGTTAAATCATTTGCAATTACTTTAAAATCAGGAGCAGTATCTCCAACTTTAAGTTCATCTCCTGTTAATGTTAATTCTCTTCCATGAAGTGTTACTATCCTTTGAATCTTGTTTTCTTCCATTTTAACCTCCTTAATATGTTTCTGCAAAGATTTCAAAATATCCTTGAGGATGAGCACAGGCAGGACATTTTTCTGGTGCTTCATTTCCTTCATATATGTATCCGCAATTATTACATTTCCATTTTACAACATTATCTTTTTTAAATACCTTTTCTTCGTCAATATTTTTTGCAAGTTTTAAATATCTTTCTTCATGGTTCTTTTCAACTTTTGCAATTTCTTCAAAAACCTTTGCTATTGCCTCAAATCCCTCTTCCCTTGCAATCTTTGCATATTCGGGATACATATGAGTCCATTCTTCATTTTCTCCTTTTGCTGCTTGAAGAAGATTTGTTTTGGTATCAGATATTATACCAAGAGGAAATGATGCATCTGGATTTATTGAAGAACTCTCACCTTCGAGAAATTTAAAGAATCTTTTTGCATGTTCTTTTTCATTTTCTGCAGTTTCTTCAAATATTCTTGCTATCTGAATATATCCTTCATTCTTTGCTATACTTGCAAAGTATGTGTATCTATTTCTTGCCTGAGATTCTCCAGCAAATGCTGTTAGCAGATTTTTTTCTGTTCTTGTTCCTTTTATTGATTTCATTTTTACCTCCTTTTTAGTTTTTTTAAGTTTTTTAAAATTGGTACTCTTACTAGTGAAAAATCATATTTTACTGGATCTTTTGGTTCTATTTTTCTAAAAAAATCAGTTATTTCAGAAACTGTTTTTATTGAGGTATCTTTTCTATTTGTTATTTTAAGTTTTAATGATATTTGATGCATATGAATATCGAGAGGAATTAAAAGCATTTTTGGTAATATTTTTGTCCATATTCCAAAATCAATCTCATCTTTTCTAACAAGCCATCTTAAAAACATATTAAATCTTTTCATTGCACTTTTCTTATCTGGATTGGGTATAAGTGTTTTTGTTTTGTATTTTATAAATGATTTTAAAAAACTATTTGTTGATGGATATATATTTGAATCGTAGTTTTTAATATGTTTTATGAAAAAATCTTCGAGAGAGTTATAATTTTTGTATACTTCTTTTAAGTTTAATATAAGGTTTGCAATTTCATTTCCATCAGTAAATCTATGTTTAAAATTTTTAAAATCTTTAATTATTCTTGAGTTAGTTGAATTTTTTATATAATTAAGGGGAGAGTTAATAATTGAAAAAATGTAGTTTAGTGATTTTATTATTTGTTTTACATTTCCATATGCAAGCGATGATGATATAAATGCTGATATTTCTATGTCTCTTTTATCTGAAAATCTTTTTGGAAACTGGATTGGATCTGAGTATATAAATTCTTTTTTATTGTATTTTTTATATATATCTTCAAAAAAATTCTTATCTAATTTTATCTTTTCTAAAACCATTAAATCTCTTTTATTTTTAAAGAAAGAAGTCGTTTATATTCGCTTAGCATTTTTTCAAGAAAATTTTCAAATGCACAAAATTTTCTTTGACATACTTTTTTTGACATAAGACACTTAGTATTAGGAATCTTTCCATCAAACAATTCTATTATTTCCCCAATTTTAGCATTTTTTCCTTTTTCTGTTAAAGTATGTCCTCCAAATGGCCCTCTATTAGTTTTCAAATATCCATGTCTTGCAAGCGTCTGAAGAATTTTGCTTAAATGGTTATAGCTAATATCTAGAGTTTTTGCTATTTCGGATGCAACATAGAGATCTTCTTTGTTTCTTATCATATAATCAATTGTATGAATTGCAATTGTTGCTCTTTCTGATATTTTTATTATAGTTTTCATATTTTCAGTACAACAATACTAATTTATCAAATTTAAAAGCTTTTTTCAAGATAAATTAATACTCTTTAAACAATGGCATATCTTTTAGATCAATATCTTCTTTTTTATGTTTTGGAGAATATTTACCTGTGAATTCTCCAAGTTGTTTTCTTTCTTTAAATGTTTTTAAAACTATGTGCTTTGCAATTTCATTTTTAACAAAAATTTCTTCTTTTTTATAGTTGTTTAATCTTTCATTAGCAAATTTAATATATTCTTTTGAGATTTCAATTCCAATAAATTTATGACCTAATATTTTAGCTGATACTAATGTTGTTCCACTACCACAAAAAGGATCAATTACTATACCTTTTTTTTCATCCATTATTGAATATATCGCTCGTGTGGGTAGTTCAATTGGGAATGGGGCTGGATGTGGATTTTCTCTTTCAGGTGGGAATCTCCAAATGGAAGTTAATAAAGCATGTTTAGGTTTTAATTCTTCTCCAATCAAGTTTTTCCCTTTAGGTTTATAAAACCAATAAATTCTTTCTTCTATTTGCCAGAATCTCCATCCTCTTATGTTAGCAGCAATCATTCTATCCCAAATTATTTCTTGCCGAATTACCCATTTGGTTTTTCTTAACCAATCCATTGGATGTATCATTAATCCTTTTTCCCATCTTATTTTATGGTTGTAAAAAAACGATCCACCTGGTTTAGTAATTCTAAAAATTTCATTTAAAATATCAATTTGAGTTTTCTGATAAATATCTTCTGGTAATTTATCTGTAGTATCTAAATATTTTACATTTGCAACTAACCATCCCTTTTTATTTTCCCCTTTATTATATGGTGGTGAGGTTACTCCCATATCTACTATTTCGTCTGGAAGTTCTTTTAAAATATTTAGGGCATCTCCATGAATTATTTTATTTATATATTCGAGATAACTCATTTTGCTTTATCTAAAAGAAAATTATAAAATCCTTTTACTATATAAGGTTCATACTTTTTAAGTTCAGATTTATTTAATAAATAAATTATTTTTAGATTTGGACTGTTAATATAAGTCTTGTAATCAAAATCGGCACTTCGTAAAAACAAACCTTTTTTGTTTTTGCTTCCTTTTAATTTAGATTTCCATTTCTTTATTTTGTTTTCTAAGTTTTTTATAAAATCTGGTGAATTAAAAGGAAATTCAATAATATAAATTAATCTACCATCAATAAATCCACTAACCAAAATATTTAAATCTTTTTCCTTTTTGTCTTTTTCTAATCTCACTGGTGTGTAATCAGTAAAATTGCCACCACCATTTAATTTTGCAGGTTTTGTTTTTCTTTCTCTATTTTTATACTTTTCAAATTCTTCTGTGTTTATATTTTTTGGTTTGGCTTCACACTTTATTGTAGTGCCAGGGGAAAAAGTATTTTGTTTAAATCCGTTATATCCAATTTTGGATTCTTTATGTGTGTATCCAGCAAGAGTTAATGTTATAAATTCTCTTATCATTGAAGAGTTTTTATCGTTTATATACATTGTAAGAAGATCAAGTAACATCTCTATAATAGTGTCTTTTGATTTTCCTATTAAATATTCACTTAATTCTTTGTGCGTTCCTGTCGAATAAATTTTTATTACATATTCTAATTTTTTGTTCATTTGTTCTCTTTATCTTATTATACCTTACTTTAAAGATTTAAAACAAATTATTTTTTTCTCTGGGATTAAATTCATATCACTTTTAAAAGAATAAATCTCAAGTATTTAGTTTCTTTCATGCCTGCAATTATTGGATGGTCTTTTGCTTGTGTTCCAGTATAAATTATTATATTTTTTCTCTTTGATTTTATTGCTGCTTTTTCAATTATTTCGGAAAATATTTCATCACTTATATGTTGTGAGCATGTGGCAAATGCTATATATCCATTTTCTTCTATTCCAATCATTGCTGATTTAAGTATTCTTATATAAAGCCTTTTTGCTTGTTGTATATGTTTTTTATTTCTAACAAGGTTTGGAGGATCTATTATTATAAAGTTAGGTTTTATAGGAAGTTCTTCTTTTACAAGTGCATCAAGAACTTTTAGGGCAGATTCTTCTTTAAATATTATTTTATCCTCAGATATTTCATTTAAAATACGATTTTTTTCTGCCATCTCTATTGCGTTTTTAGAGGAGTCAATTCCCCAAACAATTTCTGCTTTATTTTTTGCTGCAACTATTGAAAATGAACCAGTATAGCAGTATAGATCAAGTACTTTTTTGCCTTTAAAATAAGGTTTTAATGCCTCTCTATTATCTCTTTGATCATAGTAAAACCCTGTTTTTTGTGATATTGAAAAATCAATTTCAAATTTTGCTCCATTTTCTGTAATTATTGTTTTGTTTATTTTTTTGCCTATAAACTGTGTTTGTTCAATTTTTAATCCTTCAAGCAATCTATATTGATGGTCCTTATATATTACGATAGATTTTGGTGAGAATACCTCTTTTATTATTTCTATTATCTTTTCTGTTATTAGTTCAACGCCTGCTGAAAGTATTTCAACAGTAATTACTTCATTATACTTATCTATTATAAGCCCACCTATTCCATCACTTTCTCCAAAAAACATTCTTCCGTTTTCAAGTTTTAATTCATTAGTTCTGTAATTATATGCTTCTTTTATCGTTTTATAAAAAAAATCATCTTCAATTATGTCTGTATTTTTTTTAAGAAGTCTTATAGAGATTAAACTGTGAGGATTATAAAAACCTACTCCACATATCTTATCATCTGAGTACTCAACTTTTACTATTTCTCCATTTTTCAAATTAAAGTTGTGTTTTTCAATTTCATTTGAAAAAATCCACATATGTGAATTTAATCTTTCAATATATTTTTCTTTAAGTTTTATTGTTTCCATAATTTTTACTTTTAATAAACTTTATTTTGATATTATAGCATATAGTTGTGTTTAAATGTCTAATATTACTTCAACCTTATCACCTATTTTTACACCATAGACTGAAGAAAAACTACTATTTTTAACTGAAAACTCAAGAAAATCATACGATCCTATAATCGCTATTGGTTCGTTTTCGTGAGCAAGAGCATATGTGTGTGTAAGCCCTTTTATTAATGTATTTGCTATATTAAAAACAGAGGTTGGAGTTATGAACTCTTTTGGAATATTTGTAATTGCATTTCCAAAATGATCTATTGCTATTATTTCACCATATAGATTATTACCATTTCTTTTAGGATATGGGAATGGAAACTTAGTATATTCATTAAAAATTGGACCAATCTTTTTTTCATCAAATCCTTTTGATATATGTGCAGCTGCGGGTGCCATAATATCTCTGCCATGAAATGTTGAACTTATTTTTTCAAGAAAAAGTTTTTGGTTTGTAATGCTTCTTACTTCAATTATCTTCTCTTTTTCACTAACCCAACTTATTATGCCATTATCTGGAGATATTATTTGGTGTTTTTCTGTTTTTGCCCAAATTACACTTCTTCCTGTACCAACATCAGGATCTACTACACATATTACAAGTGTGTTTTTTGGAAGATATATAATAGATGTCATAAGGTAAAATGCTGCTGTTTTTACATCCTGGGGTGGAATGTAGTGTGTAATGTCAATTATTTTTAATGATTTGTTTATAGAATATATAACAGATTTCATTATGCCAACAAATGGATCTTTTTCGCCAAAATCAGTAATTAGAGCAACAAAACCTGTTTTCATATATTACTTACTTGGTTGAATTATAGTTAATGGAATTCCTTTTCTACATAGTGGGCATTTATCTGGTGTAAAAAGTTCAAGTGGATATGAGGCAAGTGCTCTCACTGGTACATTTAAAAATGGAAGTTCTCCAGTTGATCTATCTATTATTGCAGCAATACCAACAACTTTTGCTTTATAATTTATTACAAGAGATATTATTTGAGAGCATATTTTACCTGTAGAAAAAACATCATCTACTATAAGAACTCTTTCGTTTTCATTTATCTTAAAATTTCTTTTTAAAACGAAAACTCCTTCAACTTTTTCTGTAAATATGGATCTTGCATTTTTTATTCTTGCAATTTCTTGACCAAGACCTATTACTGCAGGATTTGGTGAAATAACTACATCTATTTCTTGATTAAATTTATCAGCCATTTCTTTTGCAATTTTTTGTGCTATTGTTGGATACTGAAGAACAATGGATGTTTGAATGTAAGTTTCAGAGTGAAAACCAGATGGTAATTGAAAATGTCCTGTTAATATTGCTCCATGTTCCTGAAGTACTCCTATTATATCAAACTTTCCTTTAGGCATAATTTCCTCCTTAGTTAATTTAAATTGATCCCTTCTTTTACTTCCTTTTCAACAATATTTGTTATGTTTTCAAGATCAAGGAATTTTATTTCTGGGTTATTAAAACTTCCATTTATACTAAATGCTAATGCAGGTCTTCCTTTAGTATCGCTTAGAGATTCTGGAAGGGTACCTTTTTTATAATTTTTCCTATTTATTATGTATGCCTTCATATCAACAGTTTTATTTACACTGTCTATGCTTCCTTTTGAGTATATAAGAAACTCATCAGAGTTCAAATAAAACTTATCAATTATTATTTTAGCATTATTTAAATCAAAATTTATCCCTATTTCTGAAAAATGTATTGTACTAAGTTTAGAATCTATTTTTAATGCTCCTCTTCTATTTAGTTGATAAAGAGTGTTTAGTGGCATAAAAATTAATCTATAGTTTTCATTTTTATCAAGATTTTTATCGATATTTTCCATAACTCCACTTAAAAGTTTTATTTTAAAATTTCCTTCAATATTTGAAAATCTATTAAATTTTTTTATATCAAATTTTGATATTGCTTTTTTTGCTTTAAGATAGTCCATAAGTATAACATCATCGCATGTAAGATTAATAAAAAATGGTTTGTTAATCATATAATATTTCCCCTCTGGATTGGATGGTTCTTTTTCTATCTTTTCAACTACATATTGAAATATTTCTGTAATTTCTTTTAAGTCAAATTTTGAAAGGAAAAGATCAAATGTAAATTTCTTTTTATCAGGTTTATTTATGTTTTCTATTCTTATTTTTGAATCAAGTTTTGTATCATTATTTATTTTTAAATTTGATGTTATGTTTTCATTGATGTAATTAGAATCAACCTTTATCCAACCATTTAGATTTTTATTAAAAAGTTTTCCTTCAAGATAAGTTGCATTAAGTGCATAAAACGATTGGTTAAGTATTAATTTAATTCTTGAATTTGTAAAATTAATTATATCAAATGGATCTAAAAATGAAAGGTTATTTGTATTTGCTATTATATTTAATGTTTTTTTCTCTTTATTTTCAAATGTTAATTCAAGATCAATTTTTCCTTTGTGGTTTTTAATGTATTTGTCTAAAACATCTTTTAATTTATAGGAAGGAATATCTTTTGAATTTATATAAAATTTTAAAATTTTTCTGTTTTTAAAATCGTATAATAATGATAAATTTGAATTTATTTCTTTTATATACGAATTTATTTCAAGAAAATCTTTAGAGTATTTTGCAAGAAGTTTTGCATTGAATTTATCTATAATTATTTCATATGGTATTTTGAGTAAATTTTTTAAATTTATTTCTTTTACTGTTTCTAATTCAATTTGTGATTTGTTTTCATTTAATTTTATGTTCCCATTTAGAGTTATTTTATTATTTTCGATTGTTGTCATTAGTTTTTTAATTTCTATATCAGATATATTTGAATTTTCAGTGTTTAATTTGAATGAAATTTCAATGGGAACTTTTTTTATTATATCACTTTCAAAATCAAAAAAACCTTCAACTTTTAAAATATTTCTAATTATAAAGTCCCTTTCAATTTTAATATCTTTTATTTCTATCTTGTAATTACTTCCATTTGTAATATTTATTTCAGTGTTCTTAAGTTTTATTGATGGAATATCTTTAAGATCAATATTTAAATTCTCTGTCTGCGATGATATATTTATATCAATTTTCCCATTTTCAATATCTATATTTTCAAAAGGTAGTTCAGATTTGTTATCTAAAATTTTATAAAGTTTTATGTTAATAGAGAGTTTCTTTATAAGAATTTTTGAATTTATGTTTGAAAGCATAAGATCAGTTATGATAAAGTTATCTGGAGGGGAAAATTTAATTTCAGAAATTGATACATCCATTTCAGTTTTTTTTGAAATTTGCGAAATAAGGTAATTTTTTATATTTTCCTGATTAAAATATTTTTTATATGCATAATATGAGATTGAAAATATAGTTATTATTATAAGGAAAATAAAAACTAAAAAAAATCTAAACAATTTAAATATCATTTTCTAAATATCAAAGAAAATAAATTTATAAAAAAAACAAAAGTTTTTTTGGTAATCATAATATAAAATTCAAGTGTTCTTTTTAAAAAAGGAATTATATGCTCTGTTTTTGAAAGTATTATTAATGAGAATATAGCAATTATTAAAAGATTTAATGTTAAAATTAAAAGAATTGATGCAATTCTGCCACCAGTATGCTTAAAATCTTTTTGGTTAAGTGTCATTACTTCAAGTGTGTTTGTTATATGAAAAGAAAGGAAAAATCCTTGAAGAAATAAAAAAAGATTTAAATAATTTTTTTTGGTTTCAGGATTTAAGAAAATAAATACAAAAAACAAAAAAATATTTACAAGTGGAAAAATATATGGAGAAATTGCTATAATACTATTTGTTTTTTCGTTAAATTCAACATATCCATTTGTTTTTTTTATTTTTATTCTTCGTGGAATATTTAGAGAAAATATTCCAAATATTGCGTGAGTAAGTTCATGGACTAAAATATAGAAATAATTTATATTTTTATATGCAACTCTTTTAATATGTATAAAAAGATATGAAAAAAAACCTAAAATGAAAAATAATGATATCGTAGTGTTTTTTATTAGGACTTTTATTATAAGCGGATATGAAAAAATAAGTGAAATTATTGCAGGAATACTTAAAAGAAATATAAGAAATGTCATTTTATCATTTTAATTTTTATTAATTTTAAGGGCTTTATATATAAGTGATATTAGAACTTCATTTTTAATTGGTTTTTCAAGAAAATCAAAAACATTTGGCTCCATTTTTATCATTTCTGCTGTAGTTCTATCTAAATACTTACCTGTTATTATGATAACTGGTATTTTTTCAGTTTCGTCGTCCATTTGTAATTCCCTTAGTATCTCAAATCCGCCGTATCCGGGAAGCATAAGATCAAGTATTATAAGATCTGGTTTCATTGTTTTGAGAAGTTCTCTAGCAACTTTTCCATTTTCAACGGCTTCTGTTTTAAATCCTTCTTTTTTTAGCAATATTTCAAGAAATTCTCTTATAGCATCATCGTCATCAATAATTAAAATGGTTTTTTTAAAGTTTTCCATAAGTAAATTAATAATTTGTTGTTACGAGTGTTTCTGTAGTTTGAACTCCATGGATTGCTCTTATTTCTTTAAGGATAAGGTTTGAAAGTTTATCCATTGTTTCTGATTCAACTATTATTACAGCATCCCATGCTCCAAATGTCATATAAACATCTTTAACGCCTCTGACATTCTTAATTTGAGATATTGCTTTTTGTTCAAGTCCTGCTATAAGCTTGCATAAAACAAATGCTATCATCTTTCCTCCTCAAAGTTGCTTTCTTTTTTATATTATACAAAAAATGTTATAATAAATTTATGGTTGTTTAAAAGTAACTTTTAAAGGAGGCAATATGGCAGTTAAAATAGGAATAAATGGCTTTGGAAGAATAGGAAGGCTTGTTGCAAGGGCAATATTTGAAAGGAAAATAAAGGATGTTGAGATAGTTGCTGTAAACGATCTTACGGATGCAAAAACAAATGCGCATCTTTTTAAATATGACTCAGTTCATGGTATATATAATGGTGATGTTAAAGCTTTAAGCGATGATGAAATTTCTATAGATGGACAGAAAATAAAAGTTTTAAAGAAAAAAGATCCATCAGAGCTTCCATGGAAAGATCTTGGTGTTGAATTAGTTATAGAGTCCACTGGTCTTTTTACCGTAAAGAAAGATGGTGTTAATAAGAAAGGAAAAGAAGTAAAAGGAGCTGAAAATCATATAACAAAAGGTTGTGCAAAAAAAGTTATAATAACAGCCCCAGCAGAAGGTGAGGATATTACAATTGTTATGGGGGTAAATCATCATAAATATGATCCAAAAAATCATCATGTTGTTTCAAATGCATCTTGTACAACAAACTGTCTTGCTCCAGTTGTAAAAGTGCTTCATGAAAAATGGGGAATTGAAAAAGGTTTAATGACAACCGTTCATTCATATACAAACGATCAAAGAATCCTTGATATGGCTCACTCAGATTTGAGAAGAGCAAGAGCAGGAGCAATGAATATGATACCAACAACAACAGGTGCTGCAAAAGCAATAGGACTTGTTATACCAGAACTTAAAGGAAAACTTGATGGTTTTGCAATAAGAGTTCCAACTCCAAATGTTTCGGTTGTAGATTTAACTGCACTTTTCTCAAAACCAGCAACTGCTGAGGAGATAAATTCCGCATTAAAGAGTGCAAGCGAAAATGAACTCAAAGGAATACTTGGATATACTGATGAACCACTTGTTTCAATGGATTTTAATCATTGTAATCTAAGCTCTTTTGTTGATGGAAAATCTACAAAGGTTATAGAAGGAAATTTTGTAAAAGTTTTATCTTGGTATGATAATGAGTGGGGATATTCAAACAGAGTTGTTGACCTTGCACTTTATATGATAAGTAAAGGTCTGTAATTTATTTTAAATTATTAGGAGGTTTGATATGACTGCCAATAAAAATAGAAAGAAAGTAATAATAATGGGTGCAGCTGGAAGAGATTTTCATAATTTTAATGTTTATTATAGAGACAATGAAAATTATGAAGTTGTTGCTTTTACTGCTCAGCAGATTCCAAATATAGCAGGAAGAAAATATCCTTCCTCATTAAGTGGAAAACTTTATCCAGGTGGGATACCGATATATGATGAAGTGGAACTTCCTGAACTTATAAAAAAATATAAAGTGGATGAAGTTGTTTTTGCATACAGTGATGTTAGTTTCAATTATGTTATGGAGAGGGGATCCATTGCTCTTTCATGTGGTGCTGATTACAAACTTCTAAGTGGTGAGCACACAATGCTTAAATCAACAAAGCCGGTTATAGCAGTTTGTGCTGTTAGAACAGGTTGCGGTAAGAGTCAGACATCAAGAAGAATAGCATCAATTTTAAAGGAAATGGGATTGAGGGTTGTTGTTGTAAGACATCCAATGCCATATGGAGATCTTGAGAAACAAGTATGTCAAAGGTTTGCATCCATTAAAGATATGGAAGAGCAGAACTGTACTATTGAAGAGATGGAGGAATATGAACCGCATATAAGCGAGGGACATGTGGTTTATGCTGGTGTGGATTATGAAAAGATACTAAGGGAAGCTGAGAAAGAGGCAGATGTAATTCTGTGGGATGGTGGAAATAACGACCTTCCTTTTTATAAACCGGATATCCATATAGTTGTGACAGATCCTCTAAGAGTAGGCCATGAGAATTATTATCATCCTGGTGCGACAAATTTGAGGATGGCTGATGTGGTTATTATAAATAAGGTTGATACAGCTGAGCCTGATGATGTTGAAAAAGTGAAAGCAAGTATTTTAAATGCAAATCCGGATGCAAGGATAATAGAAGCAGAAAGCCCTGTTGTTGTAAAGGGTGATGTATCACAGATAAAGGGTAAGAGAGTTCTTGTTGTGGAAGATGGTCCAACTCTTACACATGGTGAGATGAATTATGGTGCTGCGTATGTTGCTGCAAAGGAGCATGGCGCTGCCGAGATAATTGATCCGAGAGCTTATGCTGTTGGTTCTATAAAAGAGGTTTATAAAAAATACACACATCTTGAAAATATACTTCCTGCTATGGGTTATGGTAAAACGCAGATGAAGGAACTTAAAGAAACTATTGAAAAGATCCCTTGTGATCTTGTTTTGATAGGAACTCCGATAGACCTTGCAAGACATCTTAAATTTAACAAACCTTCTTTGAGAATTACGTATTATCTCAAAGAGAGAACAACTCCTAATTTAAAAGAAATTATTGAGAAAGTTATAAAAGTTAAAACAAAAAAATAAAAAGGAGTGCATATGACAAGACCTGTACTTAAAATAAAGAGAGTTCAGGATGTTGGAATAAAAAGTGGTTCGGTGGTACTTGTAAGGGTAGACTACAATGTCCCACTTAAGGATGGTAAAGTAAGTGATGATACAAGAATAAATGAAACTGAAAAAACTATAAAGTATCTAATTACAAGGGATGCAAAGATTATTCTTATAGCACACCTTGGAAGGCCAAAGGGAAAAGTTGATATGAAATACAGCTTAAAACCTGTAGTTGATGTAGTTGAGAAAATAATGGGAACAAAAGTTCATTTTTCAGATGATTGTATTGGTGAGAAAAGAGCAGAAGTTATAAAAAATATGAAAAACGGAGAAATTGTTCTTTGTGAAAATTTAAGGTTTCATGAAGAAGAAGAAAAGAATGATGAAAACTTTGCAAAAGAACTTGCTAAGGGTTGTGATTATTTTGTTCAAGATGCTTTTGGAGCAATTCACAGAGCCCATGCTTCTACTTCAAGCATAACAAAGTATCTTCCATCCTCTGCAGGTTTTTTACTTCAAAAGGAACTTGAGTATCTTGAAAAGATAATGTCAAATCCTCAAAGACCATTTGTTGCCATTATTGGCGGTGCAAAAATAAGTGATAAGATAGATGTTTTATACAGTCTTCTTGATAGAGTTGATGTTCTTATAATTGGTGGTGCGATGGCATATACATTTTTAAAAGCCCAGGATATAAATGTTGGTAAATCTCTTGTTGAGGATGATAAAGTCGAAGAAGCAAAAAAAATTATTTTAAAAGCATTTAAAAATAATGTAGAACTTTTGCTACCCAGTGATCATTTAGTTGTTAATGAGATAAACCCATCTGCAAAAACAGAGAATACCCAATCTATGGCAATACCAGATGATTGGATTGGTGTAGATATTGGAGAAAGAAGTATTGCAATTTTTAGTGAAAAAATAATGGCAGCAAAAACAATTTTTTGGAATGGACCAATGGGTATTTTTGAAACACCAGCTTTTGCAAGAGGAACTTTTGAGATTGTAAAAGCAATTGCAAAATCTACAAAAAATGGAGCACTTTCTGTTCTTGGTGGTGGAGATACGCTTAATTCTATAAAGGCGGCTGGAATAGATAAGGAAGAATTTTCTCACTGTTCTACAGGTGGTGGTGCAAGTCTTGAGTTTGTTGAGGGAAAAATTCTTCCTGGACTTAGTGCACTTTCTGAATGATATTTTTTAAGGAGTGTTTATGTACAGCTTTTTTTTGGTAATTCATATAATAATATGTTTTCTTTTAATAGTATCAATACTTGTTTTTCAAACATCAAAGGGTTCTGCATTAAGTATGTTTGGTGGAGGAGGGGACTCTCTTTTTGCAACAAGTGGTGGAACAACATTTATAAAAAAGTTTACAATGTATCTTGCTATTGCTTTTGCAATAAATTCACTTATTTTAACATCATTGTCTCCAACAAGAAATAGATCTGTTATTGAGAGTGTTGCAATTCCACAAATGCCTGCTAAAAAATAGATTTTAAATGGGGTTGTTTGATCTTGTTTTTATAATAATATTTTTATTGCTAAATGCTATTTTTGTTCTTCTAGAGTTTGCCATTGTAAAAGTAAGACCAACTAAGCTTGAAGAACTTTCATCTAAAGAAAGTGTTCCTGCAAAAGTTTCTCTTGAGATAGTTTCAAATATAAATAGTTATCTTGCAGCAATCCAACTTGGAATAACAATTGCAAGTATAGGTCTTGGTTGGAAAGCACAACCATTTGTTAGCAGTATTTTAAAAAAATGGTTAGAAAATATCAATCTTGATTTTTTAGTATATTATTCATATGTAATTTCAATATTTATTTCTTTTATAATTGTAACTTTTGCACATATAGTTATTGGTGAGCAGGTTCCAAAATATATTGCAATATCAATATCTGAAAAAGTAATTCTTACATTTGCAATTCCCTTAAAAATTTTCTACAAACTCACATATTATCCAATGCTTTTTATAAATAAAAGTTCTGAATATATAATTAAGTTTTTAGGAATAAAAAAATTAGGGGATGATTTCCATCATTCAGAGGATGAAATAAAAATAATTCTTTCAAGAACTGAAGATATTGGTAAAATAACACTTCAAAGATTAATGATGTTTGAGCATATTTTTGATTTTGGAAAAACGATTGTTAAGGAAATAATGATTCCAATTGATAAGGTTGTTTTTTTAGATATAAATTCATCATATAATGATTTTCTTGATACTTTAAAAAATAGCAAGTTTTCACGATATCCTATAAAAAAGGGTGATAGATTTGAGGGATTTATTCATATAAAGGATGTTTTTTTAAATTCTCTTGATCAGAATAATTTTGATCTGAAAAAAATAATTAGGGAAATAAAGATCATAAATGAAAATATGCTTGCTGAAAAAGCATTAAGTTTTTTTCAAGAAAATAATATTCAGTTTGCTTTGGTATATGATATTAAAGGAGAGATAAAAGGTATTTTAACTATTGAGGATATAGTTGAAGAGATTTGTGGTGAGATAAGAGATGAGTTTGAGAAAAGGCCTGTTTATAGACTTGATGCGATACTTAATGAACATTCTTCAGTTATGAATTTAAAATCAGTGGATAGATTTTCAGCTATTTCTGAATTGATAGATAAGATTTTTGAAAACAAGGTTCTTATAAATCCAATAAGTATAAATGAGATTAGGGAAAAGGTTATAAAAAGGGAAAAATCATTTTCAACGGCAATAGGTCATCAGTTTGCAATTCCTCATGCAAGAGTAGAAGGACTAAAAAAACCGATTATAGTTATTGGTAGAAGTGAAAAGGGAATACATTTTAATTCTCCTGATCTAAAACCGGTTAAATTTATTTTTCTTATATTAACTCCATATGCTGATTCATCTATTCAACTAAATATTCTTGCAAAGATATCAAAATTGATTTCAAATGTAACACTTAGAAATAAACTTCTTAAAGCAAAAACAATTGATAAAGTAAAAGAAATACTTACCATTTTTGAAGACAGCATTCCACTAGATTAATCAATTTGTAATTGTGGTGAGAGGTTAAAAAGTAAGAATTGTTAGAAACGTGAGAAATGGTGAATTATAGATGATGAATTATTAATTTTGGATGTTTAATTGTAGGGCAAACCTTTAGGTTTGCAAGAAAACTAAGTAGCAAGTGAAAGGTAAAAAAGTGAGCAGCTTAGCAGTGAAAGGTAAGAATCGTTAGAAATGTGAGATGTTGGATTATGAATTTTGGATTGTGGATGATAGATTAGGGATGAGGGTTTAGGGATTAGGGATTATGGATTTTTAATTCAAAATCTAACATTTATAATTCATAATTTTTTAATAGTAGTTTCAGATCTTGCTCTGATTTGTAGCTGGCGATTTGCCAATCGCGAAAATCCCCCCTGTATCCCCCTTGTATGTTAAAATTTAGTTATAATATTTTAATAAAATTAAATTTATAGAGAGCAAAAGTTCTCTTGAAAACTAAAATATATTCAGAGGTATGGGAAC